>LNFM01001704.1_pt1 | contig 48817 bp, 40 predicted proteins | sample 596031 | NCBI WGS metagenome assembly LNFM01 (sample SAMN04254537, study PRJNA301005) | activated carbon metagenome | isolation source: dual media filters at the Ann Arbor, Michigan drinking water treatment plant | place: USA: Ann Arbor
CGGCAGGTACTCGGCAGATCGCGACGATCACGTTCACGGTGGCAGCAAATGCTGCCGTCGGAACGTACCCCGTCACGTTCTCGTCGACGCCTACCGGACAGAGCGTTTCGAACGCACAGGGAGCACTCCTGACAACCGCTTACGAACAGGGCAACATCGTCATCACGGTGACTGCTGCTGGTGTTCGTGTCAGCGGCCGTGTAACAACGGCTAATGGTCAGGGACTGCGTAACGCAACGGTTTTCCTCACCGATTCGGAGGGCAACCGCCGCACTGCAACAACGGGTTCTTTCGGTATCTACACCTTTGAAGATGTAGAATCCGGAGCAAGCTATGTTGTTGGTGTCAGTGCTAAGCGTTACCGCTTCACGTCGCGTGTCGTCAACGTCACGGACAGCCTCACTGATGTTAACTTTGTTGGACAGGAATAAAATCCTTCCATCGAAATAGCCAAAAGGCGGCCCTCGGGCCGCCTTTTGTATTTTCTGCAAGACTCTCAACATTGACCCCGTCGGAAGAGATGCTTAATATCGTGTTATGCGTAGTAGTTGTACCTTTATCTCGCAGTCGCGCAAGCTGGTGATCATGGCGATGGCCATCATTATTCTCCTTTTACCGTTGAACACGATAGCCAACTCGCCTTCGCCCCCTTCAAACCTGCCGCGGACAACGGTCCTTCTTGACCTAATATTATCCGGCGATCGGGTGAGGCTGAGCTTTGAAGACAAACTAAGTACGGAGGTGCTCCGCGCAGTAGAAACAGCAGAACGCGTCTCAACCGTGATCCTGCTTTCCGACCAGGCAGACGTGAGTCACGCATACGAGATAGAGGACGCTGACACGCGGGGCTGGTATGTTTACAGGACGCTATCGGAACACGCGTATAGCAGTCAACGATCGCTCCGGGCCTACCTTGATGATAAGGGGGTAAATTACCGCCCACTCTGGGTTGCAAATATGATCGTGGCGGATCTGGATCGTTCCTCAGCGATCGAGGTCGCAAGTCGATCTGACGTAGCCCGCGTGGACCTCAACAAGGAAGAGCGACGGATAGACGATTCGAAAGCCGACGGACTTGATGTTACGGAGCAACGTTCGCCTCAAGCGACAGAGTGGGGAATTTCAAACGTAAACGCACCCGCTCTTTGGGCCCTAGGGCACACGGGTGAAGGGATCGTGGTTGGCGGCCTGGATACCGGTATTCGCTGGTCCCACAATGCCGTCAAGAGCAAGTACAGAGGTTGGAACGGAACTACAGCCGATCATAATTACAATTGGTTTGACGCTATTCATAGCGGCGGGGGTGACTGTGGGCCGAACACGACGGCACCATGCGATGATTTCAGCCATGGCAGCCACACGCTCGGGACTATGATAGGAGATGATGGTGCGGGCAACCAGATCGGGGTGGCACCTGGTGCGAAATGGATAGGCTGCAGAAATATGAATGTTGGAGATGGAAGTCCGGCATCCTACTCCGAGTGCTTCCAGTTCATGATCGCACCGACCGATCTCGCGGGTAACAACCCCGATCCTTCGCTAAGGCCTCACATTATCAATAATTCGTGGGGCTGTACGGTGGGCGAAGGCTGTGTTACTCGAGCAGAGCTTGAAGTAATTGTGAATAATGTGCAGGCTGCCGGAATATTTGTTCAGGCTTCTGCCGGAAATTCGGGTTCCGCCGGCTGTTCGTCAGTTTCTCAGGCGTCAGGTATCTACGACGCGGCGTTTACGTCAGGCGCCATCGATTCGAATAACGCATTAGCCGGCTATAGCGGACGCGGGCCCAGTACTTTCTATGATCCGCACATCTTAAAGCCAAATATTGTAGCACCCGGCTCTGCGGTCAGATCGATAGGGCGGACCAGCGACACTGCTTATAGTCTTTCGTCCGGCACGTCCATGGCTTCGCCGCATGTTGCCGGCGTTGTAGCTTTACTTTGGTCGGCCAGGCCGCATCTCGTGAGGGACATTGCCGCTACTAAGGCATTGCTTCAGGGCACGGCTAATCCGTCAGTATCGGTTGCAAGCCAGACCTGCGGAGGAATACCGTCTACGCAGGTCCCAAACAATTCATTTGGTTACGGGCGTGTAGACGCGCTCGCAGCATATAATGCGTCCTCGCCCACGATGATCAGTGTTTCGGGCAGAGTGCTTTCTCCGGAAGGATCCCCGCTTCGAAGCGTAATCGTTTCTTTGATCGACGGGGCCGGGGTTCGTCGTACGGCGACAACCAGTTCATTTGGCATCTTCTCTTTTGACCAGGTCCGCGGGAACGAGCCGTACACACTCACCGCTGCGGCGAAGCGATATCGTTTTGCTCCTCAGGTCGTAAGCGTGGGTGGCAACAATTTTACGACCAATGACATTATAGGTTTACAATGATAATGATCCGCACCCATTTCACCCGACTTAGCGGCCTTGCCGCTCTATTATTCCTTTTGACGATCGGTGTCGGAGCTCAAATGCGATATTCCGAACAACAGTTTCGGGCTTTTGATCGGTCTGGTGCTCCAGTTTCGATGGATAGCATCCTCGATGCTATCGGCAGCTCTCACGTTGTTTTTCTGGGCGAGCTCCACGACGATGCGGTTGGCCATGCGGTACAGGCTGAGATATTTCGGCGTGTCGTCGAGCGCTACTCTAAGGAGCGCAGCGTTGGACTCACGCTGGAGATGTTCGAGCGCGACGTGCAGATAGTTATCGATGAATATCTCGCCGGGTTGATCTCAGAGAATCATTTTCTGCTTAGCTCCCGGCCGTGGGGCAACTATAAGACCGACTATCGGCCGCTCGTTGAACTGGCGAAGCAGACAAAACTGCCGGTTATCGCGGCGAACGCGCCCCGTCGATACATCAATATGGTGTCGCGAAACGGCAGGGACTCGCTGAATGGGCTTTCGAAAGATGCCCGCCGGTGGCTGCCGCCGCTACCGTACGGTGAGCCATCAAGTGAATATGCTGCAAAATTCAAGGCCTTGATGGGGCCGAGCCCGGAAGCTCAGATGGGGATCGACAAGATCCTGGCATCTCAGACACTTTGGGATGCCGCGATGGCTGAAGCGATCGCAAAATTCTTGAAAAAGAATAAAGATCCACTGGCTGTGCATTTGAACGGGAGCTTTCACACCGAGAACAGGCTCGGCACGGTCGAACAGCTTATGAAATATCGCCCCGGCACCAAAGCGCTGGTCGTGACGATCCGTTACGAGGATGACTTTACAACTTTCAATTCGGCAAAACACACTGGTTTGGGAGATTTCGTGATACTCACCGACGGCAAGCAGCCGCGGAGTAAGCGGTGATCGCACCTGAGCTGGTCAGAAACCGTCGTCACTCCATCGGCGTTTCTTGAATTTGCCTTCGTTCCAGAAGCCCTTAGACAGTTCTATCTGCGGCGGGCCGCCCGGCGGGATAACGACGGTGACGGCGTCATATCGGCTGGTCATATCACGCAGAGAGAACAGCTTTCTATACACCCGGGCGGTGCGAATAATTTGGCGTTGTTTTCTTGCGTCTATAGCACTTAGCACCGGAGCAAAATCTTCGGAACTGCGAGTCTTTACTTCGGCAAAACAGAGAATATCGCCGTCTAGGGCGACGATATCGATCTCGCCAGTGACCTGAACCCCCTTGCTGTTGCGGCCGATGGGGACGCGAAAATTAGTCACTATGATCGCGTAGCCGAGCGACCGTAAGTGGTCAGCCGCCAGCTTTTCACCCCGTTCGCCAAGCTCGTTTTTACTTTGCGAGCCGGGAACGCTATTCTTTGGGGTAATAGACAATATTTCGGACATGATCTTTATGACGAGCAATAATCTTACCAGTAAATCTGTGTTTTTTCTCCTTTGCCTCGGGGCCTTTATTTGCTCGGCTGTGTCTGCCCAGACGCCATCGCCGACGCCGACCGCGACACCCTTCGTTCCGCCGCCCTTGCCGAAGATCGTTCATTTCGAATCACCCAGCGTGATGTCTTACGATCCGACGAAACTGCCGGCACCCTTTCATACCGAGAGTGCAAGGCGGCCATCTCGCGTGGTGCCGCAACCCGCGAACGCGACGTTGACGGTGCCGAAGGGGTTCAAGGTTAATGTGTTTGCTGAAGGAGATTTTCGACGCCCTCGTTGGATGGCTTTGGCTCCGAATGGCGATATCTTTCTTGCAGATTCGACGGCGAATTCTGTCATCGTTTTACGAGATACGAATAAGGACGGTAAGGCCGACCAGCGGTGGGTGTGGTCAAGCAAATTGGCCCAGCCGTTTGGAATGGCGTTTCACAAGGATTGGTTTTATGTTGCCAACACAGATTCAGTCGTTAGATTCAGCTATAAGACAGGACAGACCGAGGCAGTAGGCGAGCCCGAACGCGTCGTCGAACTGACCGCAGGCGGATACAACCAGCATTGGACCAGAAATGTTCTGTTCTCAAAGGACGGCAAGCAGATGTTCGTCTCGATCGGCTCTGCGTCGAATGTCGATGTCGAAGCTGATCCGCGTCGTGCAGCGATCTCCGTTTACGATCCTGACGGCAAGAATCACCGCATCTTCGCCGGCGGGCTTCGAAATCCTATTGGCCTGGCCTGGAATCCGAACACTGGGGAACTGTGGACTGCAGTAAACGAACGCGACGGTCTGGGCGATGATCTCGTTCCGGACTATGCGACTAGCGTTAAGGACGGTGGATTCTACGGCTGGCCTTACTCTTACCTAGGCAAAAATCGCGACCCTCGCAGGAAAGAGGAAACCGACCTGGTGGACAAGACTATCGTTCCGGACGTGATCTTTCAGTCGCACGTCGCGGCCCTCGGCATCCAGTTCTACAGCGGCAAGATGTTCCCGAAAGAATATCAGGGCGATGCTTTCGTGGCGTTTCACGGCTCATGGAACCGGGCAAAGCTTTCCGGATACACCGTCGTGCGCATTCCTTTCGACGCAAAGGGCAAACTGGAAGGGAACAAGTACGAAAATTTCGTCTCGGGCTGGCTGCCGGACGAGAATTCAAATGAGGTTTGGGGAAGGCCGGTTGGGCTGCTCGTCAATTCTGACGGTTCGCTGCTGATCGCCGATGATGGCGGACGAAAGATCTGGCGTGTTAGTTACGCAAGATAGTTTTGTAAGAGAACTATTATTTTGACTGATAGCTGGGAACCGTCGAGGCCGTAATTCTTGACGGAATTACGTGCTCGTAGACTGCGTAGATTAAACGAGATTCGGTTAGCCGTCTCTTAAAATCGGCCCTCTCAGCATCGGTCGCTCTTGGAGCGAATTGTACGGCCTGCGATTCATGGCCGCGAACTCGGACTGCAACTGCGCTCATTGTGCTCGGATGGGATTTATAGCCGCTCCCGGTTTCGTTGGACGTGCCTACTACTGTCCTCTCAAATTCAAGTATTTCATCCCATTTCGTTTTTTCCTTAAAGAGATAGACGATGTCGGCAGGCTCGTCCGGGCCGAGCTCGATCATAATGTTAGATGATTCATCATATTGCGAACACGCAGCCAGGGTTGCGGCAAACAAGATCACCATCACATTCTTAAGAAACATCATCACTATTTCCGCTAGCTAAAACGCCGGTTCCTCGTAAATTCCGTAAACATCACGAAGTGCCACGCAGATTTCCTCGACTGTTGCATACGCTGCAACGGCTTCGATGATCGCGGGCATTGTGTTCTCGTTGGACTGAGCAGCGAGCTTTAGTTTATCGAGAGAGTTCGAGACCGCCCCATCGTCGCGGGTCGATTTTACGTGCTCCAAGCGAAGCAGTTGGTGATCGCGGACGGTTTCGTCGATCTGGAGGATATCGGTTTTGTGGATCTCCTCGTCCATAACGTATTTGTTGACACCTACAATTATCTGTTCGCGGCGTTCGACGGCTTTTTGATAGAGATATGCCGATTCCTGGATCTCACGCTGGGGGAATCCAGCTTCGACGGCCTCGACCATGCCGCCGAAGCCGTCTATCTTGTCGAAGTAATCGAGACAGCCATCGATCATTTTCTGCGTGAGTGATTCAACATAGTAACTGCCGCCGAGCGGGTCGACTGTGTTTACGACACCTGTTTCTTCTGCAATGATCTGCTGTGTTCGAAGTGATATCAGGGCGGCCGCATCTGACGGCAGAGCCAGAGCTTCATCGAACGAATCGGTGTGCAGCGACTGCGTACCGCCGAGAACGCCGGCAAGGGCCTGGATGGCAACGCGGGCGATGTTGTTGAGCGGCTGCTGAACGGTTAGCGAAACACCCGCAGTCTGTGTGTGAAAACGCATCTGCATCGTCCGCGGATGCTTCGCTCCGAAGCGTTCTTTCATCGTCTGTGCCCACACGACGCGGGCGGCTCGATATTTGGCGATCTCCTCGAAGAAATCGTTATGAGCGTTGAAGAAAAACGAGATTCGCGGGACGAATTCGTCTACATCCATTCCGCGATCTACACCGTACTGGACGTACTCGACACCATCGCGAAGCGTAAAGGCGAGTTCCTGTAGGGCTGTCGCACCGGCCTCGCGAATGTGATAGCCGCTGACGGAGATCGGGTTGTATTTAGGAACGTGCTTTGTCGTGTATTCGAACGTGTCGATCACAAGCTTCATCGCCGGTTTGATCGGGTAGATCCATTCTTTTTGAGCGATGTACTCTTTGAGTATGTCGTTCTGTAGCGTGCCTGAGATCTTGGTGAAATCTGCTTTCTGTTTCTCGGCAACCACGAGATACATCGCCAAAAAGATAGGTGCGGGAGCGTTGATGGTCTGCGAGACCGTCACTTGATCGAGCGGGATCCCATCAAACAAAACCTCGAAATCAGCCAGAGACGAAACGGCAACACCGCATTTTCCAACTTCGCCTTCGGAGAGCGGAGAGTCGCAATCGAGGCCCATCAAAGCCGGAAGGTCATATGCGACGGACAAGCCAGTTTGGCCCTGAGCCATTAGATATTTGAAGCGACGATTCGTTTCTTCGGGCGACGAAAATCCGGCAAACTGCCGCATTGTCCATAGCTTTCCGCGATAACCTGTTGGGTGAATACCGCGTTTGTAAGGAAATTCCCCGGGAAAACCGACCTCGCTTAGGCCGTCGGCATCAGCCGCGGTATAAAGTCTTTCGACGGGTTCCAGGCTTACGCCTTCAAAAGAATGTTTTCGTTCCGGTGAACGCTCAAGAACTTTGGAAAGGGTTTCCCTCTCCCAGCGTACCTTTTCCGCCTCAGCGGTCGTCAATGCTTCCTTTATTTCAGGTGACATAATTATGTTTGTATAGATTACGATTTTACCACAGAGCCTATGAACGGGTATCCTTGGCCGTATCGTGCAAGCGGTTCTTTTGCAATGCGAGGAATGTCCGAATACAATTACCGAATGATAACGAAGCCAATGGGCTCGCCGGCCTTCCTCATTTTGTTTTTGAGTCTTTTTGCCGCTTGCGGAGGCCCAGCGACTAACAGCAATAGTACACCTCCAGCAAACAGAACAAGCCGGACGGATGAAGCAAATTCCACGAAGACCAACGTCGAAGAACTCGGCATGCTTGTCAAGATCCCCTACGAAACCGAGGATATCGTTTGGAAGAGCTATCCCACTGCCAAGCGAATAATTGCGGTGCTTCGGTTTTCACCGGTAAATGCCGACAAAATAGTCTCAGAAGCCGGCGGAACTCCCGAAGTCCGGTCGCTGCAGGTTGAAACATGGTTTCCCGATGAACTGATCGCCCAGGGCGAGATGAGCGGGGACGACGCTCTCAAGGGGATAGCCTATCCTGCGACTGCCTTTTATCAAGAGCCTTACACGACTGGCAAGATCACGCGTGTCGAAGGCAGCGACTACTTTGTGCTCGACCTAACCGCAAAATAGAAAACTCGCGATCAGTCTAATTCGTATCGTTTAAGCTTGCGGTAAAGGGTCGAAAGGTCGATCCCGAGCGTGCGGGCGGTTGCCGATTTGTCACCGTTAGAGGTTTTGAGAACTTCCAGAATGTGCTTTCGCTCGACCTCCTCGAGAGTTGCCGCTTCACCGCCATCTGCTATCGAACCCCTAGTAGGACGCACTTTGGGCGGCAGATCGTCTATGCCGATCTCCTCGTCACTCAGGATCATTGCCCGCTCTATAACGTGCTCCAATTCGCGCACGTTCCCGGGCCACGAGTATTGTTTTAAAGCATCCAGGGCTTCAATGGAAAGCTGCTTTTCCGGCGAGTTCTGATCCCGGGCCGAGATCGCCGTAAAATGCTTTACCAAGAGTGGTATGTCTTCGCGACGCTCCCGAAGAGGTGGTATATCGACCTCGATCACGTTCAAGCGATAATAAAGGTCTTCGCGAAATCGGCCCGCCGCTACCTCCTCATTCAGGTCCCGGTTTGTTGCCGCGACAACTCTGGCGTCAAAGGGAACTGCCGCAGACGAGCCAACCGGCGTAACCTGATGTTCCTGCAGAGCTCGGAGCAGTTTTATCTGCAGAGACATAGGCATCTCACCGACCTCGTCAAGGAACAGCGTTCCACCCGCGACCGATCGGAAAAGCCCCTTTTTGTCGGCTACCGCTCCAGTAAACGAGCCTTTCACGTGGCCAAATAACTCGCTCTCTAGCAGCGACTCAGTGAGGGCTCCGCAATTTATTGCAAGAAAAGGTTTGTCGCTGCGGGTGCTGTTAAAATGCAATGCCCGAGCAACAAGCTCTTTGCCCGTACCGGTTTCGCCCTGTATCAGTACATTTGCCGACGTCGCGGCTACTTTGTCGATCAGGTCGAACACCCCTTTCAGAGCCGTACTTTTGCCGACTATCTCAGCGTACCCGTAGTGTTTTCGCATCTCTCGGCGGAGATTGCGATTTTCGCGAAAAAGACGTCGCTGCGTAGCTGCGTTCTTAACTGTTTGGATGAGGTCTTCGTTGACAAAGGGCTTTGTTAGATAATCGTAGGCTCCTTTCCGTAGGGCAGCGATCGCGGAATCAACCGAGGAATATGCTGTCATTATTATCACGGCCGCCTCATCGTCGATCGATCGTATCTGGTCGAGGAGGGCGAGCCCATCCTTGCCTGACATTTTGATATCGGTCAAGGTGATGAAAACGTCATTAGCGGTGAATATCTCTATCGCAGTTTCGGCACTGTCGGCGGTAAAAACGGTGAAACCTGCGGATTCCAGCAGCTCTCGCAGGATGTTCCGCATCAGCTCTTCATCTTCTACGACAAGAACGCTTTCTTTAGCCATATATCCTTGAATACTTTAAGTCTAGCACACGCTTTATAGTTGATTCGCCTTCGTGTTAGCATCAGAGTACCATCTCATTGACTCGATGCGGTTTATCAGATTTTCAAGCGTATTCCTGACTATACTCTCGTTCGTGGTTTATGCCTCCGGGCAGCAAACTAATCCGGTCGAGCGTCAGGTCTCGAATCCGATAACCGACACTCCCAACATCAATCCCGTAGCTGCGGAAAAGAAACTGGCGCCGAAGACCGCGAAGAAGCCGAAAATTGCGGTCGAAGGCGGCGACGGCGAACTCGTTGTTTACTACGAAACTTTTTCGGCCGAAGGCGAAGACGGCGCGCGGACAGTGAAGTATAAGGGGAATGTCGACGCCCGATATGGGATTTATCGCATACAGGCTGATGAGATGACGGTCTACGAGACCGACAACCGGATCGTCGCGAAGGGAAGCGTCATTTTCGACCAGGGCGACGACCAACGGATAACCGGTGCGACGGCGACCTGGAACTATAAGACCAAGCTCGGCTCGTTTGAAGACGCGACCGGGTTTACAAACCAGACTAACGATGGGACGGTACTTTATTTCACCGCGGAACGCGTTGACCGCATCAGCTTGACTGAGATCGTAGTGATCAAGGGAACCTTCACGGCCTGCGAAGAGGCAGTGCCGAAATGGAGCTTCTCGACCGACCGGGCAACGATCAAGACAAACGATCGGATCCGACTAAATACGGCGAAGTTCAAGATCAAGAATATCCCGGTGCTTGTTATTCCCTTTGCGTCGATACCGATCAAGCAGCGTGACCGCAGCTCAGGATTTTTGCTCCCGACAGTCAGCTATTCGCGGCGCAAGGGTGTAAGGCTCTCAACCGCTTACTATCAAACACTCGGCCCCTCAGCTGATGCCACATTTCGCGGGGATGTTTACACTTCACGCGGTCTCGGCTACGGGCTAGACGTCAGGACGCGTGCGAATTCGCGGTCGTATCTCAATTTTGGCTTCTACGCCGTGAAGGACCGCATCTTCGGCAGGGAAGCCGATGCCGCAAATCCGGACCAAGGCGGGTCGCTGATATTTGCCGACGGCGTTCATTATTTCTCGAACGGCTTTACGGCCGCAGCGGACGTAAGACTAACCTCGAGCCTTGCCTTCCGTCAGGAATTTTCTGACGGCATTCAGCAGATCATCTCGCCGATCGAGGTTTCGCAGGGTTTTGTAAACAAGAGTTGGGACGACTACACACTTAATCTTCTCTCAAGGTCGCAGGTGATCTCGATCCCTAACGTCCGTGAAAAGACACGAAACCTGCCGAGCATCAACTTCGACAAACGTCCGTCGATGCTGTCATTTTTGGACGGAGTCTATTTTTCGTTTAAGACGAGTTTAGAGGGCGTTTCGCGGCGTGAAGAGGTCGATGACATCGAGCTTTATCGGCAGCAGAACGGCAGCGACCCTGTCGTCACGCCTGCCCTGTCGCAGCGGCTCGATGTTTACCCGCAGATCACGATCCCATTTCGGACCAAGTATTTCAATTTCACGGCCAATGCCTCGGCTCGAGTCACGTATTATTCGAACTCCTTCAACGATATGCGACGCGTTGTTGGTGACAGTGTCGTCAGAAAATACGGCGAATTTAGTTTCGACGTACGTCCTGTTGCTCTGGCCAAGAACTATTACGCCGGTGACAATTCGTTTCGTTTTCGTCACGTGATCGAGCCCTATCTAACTTATAAATATGTTAGCGGGATCGACAATTTTAACCGCATCATTCGTTTCGACCACGTAGATACCGCCACGAACACTAATGAGATCGAGTTTGGGGTCATAAACCGCATCTTTACGAGGAGATACACCGAAGCGGTCACGAGCGAAGCACAGCGATTACTGGCGGCTGTTCGGAACGAGACCAACCCGGTCTCGGAGGAAGAGCGAAAAGCGGGGATCCAGCCCTACGAACTGTTCACGCTCACCGTGAGAGGTAAGTACTTTATTGACAAAGACTTCGGCGGAGCTTTGATCGCCGGCCGGCGGAATCAGATTGAACCTATTACCGCTCTCAGCTTTTACACCTTCGGCGGAGTGCCGCGACGTTTTTCGCCGCTCAGCATCGATCTAACGTATCGCCCGCAGAAAACCATCTTCGCGAGCACCCGTATGGACGTCGGTATGAACCGCGACGGCGTCAGAGCCGTTTCGGCAACGATCGGCTACGATTCGAGCTTCTTCAAGCTGTTTCAGACGTTCTATTACACACGGGCCGTAACCCTCATGCCGTCGCTGGCTCAACAGATATGCCCAAGTTCCGGTGCGAGCGGTACGGTTGATCCTCTTGCGGTCGCTTCGCTCAATGATGCCGTTAGGGCCGCGACGGGCGACGGCTCGGGTTCTACGACACAATGCAAAGAGCCCGGTACGCTCCGCGGATCGCAATGGAGCCCCTCAGTCTTCGTCGGCAACCGCGAACGCGGCCTCTATGGCGGCTACTCCTTCTTCTTCGACTTCCAAAACCGTCGAGCCAGCCAGCAAAACCCCCTCATCAGCTCCCTGGTGACCGTCGGCTACACCTACGACTGCTGCTCCATCGCCCTCCAATACTACAGCTTCAACGTCGGCGTGAGAAAAGAAAACAAACTAGTCTTCTCCTTCCGCCTAAACGGCATCGGCAGCTTCGGCACAGAACAGATCGGGCAAGGCGTTCGTTAAAAGGCATACTTCGATCGACGTGTGCTGTACTAGCGATGCAAGAACATCAAATAAGTGAAACAATTCGGGGGATAGTTCGTAGAGTATTTCTTAAGGGGTGACATCCTCGTTTTCCGGCTATGAACGAAATATGAACGTGAATTGATTTAAGTGGGACAACGGGACATCGAAATGAGTCGGCCGTAAATGATTCACTGGCAATCGCTTAGCAGGATTATACGCTGTCCCATCCGTGTCCCAAGTGGGACAGATTTTGGGCTATTGGGTGGCTAGATGATGGTTTTGAGCGGTAGAGTTGTAGTGTTCGACGGGGGCCAGATTGTCGGTTAATACTGGTTTTGTGAGAAGGATGTCCGTGGTTAGGCGGTGGCTTAGAAGGGAGTTGATCGATGGGCGGATCGCATCGACATCGGCGGAAGGTCGTTCGCTTGGAAGGGGATCAACGGTTATCGGCTGCGAGTTACGGGCGGCGGGTTGAGCAGAACCGTTCAGTCCTTTGGATGCTACGATGATCACATTCTGGAGCCTATCGTCCGCGTAGTCGGGTTTGACCTTGAAAAGGGTAACGTTTGGGAAGACGGCTTGGTAGGTGGCTAGTTCGGCTTGGAGGAAGTGGCTGGCGGGGCCGGAGATAGAACTGCCGACGTTGAAGATGATCACGCCGTCCGGTTTTAAGATACGGTGAAAGTGCTGGACGGCCTCGATGGTCGTGAGATGTGATGGAACCGAGAAAAGAGATCCGAAGGCGTCCATCAGAATGGCGTCGTACGCGGCATCGGGTGCCTCGTTGATAAACATACGGCCGTCCTGGTGGAAGATCCGAATTCGCGGGTCGTCTTTCAGGCGGAAGTGGTCGCGGGCGATCTGGGTCATCCCGGGATCGATCTCGACCACGTCGATCTCGGCTTGTGGATAGGTTCGGAGGTAGTCTTTGGGGAATGAGTATCCGGCTCCACCGATCATGAGCGTCTTTTTGAGATCGGGCTTGTAGTGTGAGACCAGGTGGTAGAACTTCGTGTAGTTGAGCACCAGTTCGTCGCTGTTGAGAAACATCGCCGACTGGACGAAGTAAGGGTCGGTCGCGATCGCACGGATAGGTTGGCCCGTCTCAGGATCCTTGGTCTCGAAGACCTGCACACGGCTATATTCGGTATCGAGGTCGAACGAGTTTGTGGTCTGCCACCTTAGGTAGCTTGTCCCCTCCGTAACTGTGATGCCGAGTACAAGAAGCGTTATCGAAGCAACACGGGCTCGGGTAAGAGTGAGTGGAACCAGGAGAAGTGAAAGAGCGAATAGCGAGCCGGCGATCAGATAAAGCGTTCGGACGCTGCCGACGAACGGGATGAGAAAAAAGCCCGCTAGAAATGTTCCGGCGATGCTTCCAACAGTGGACAAGGCATAAAGGCGGCCGACCGTCCGACCGGTTTGGTCGAGTGAAGTGTTGGCAAGGCGTACCGCAAACGGCGTGACAAATCCAAGAAAGACACTTGCGGGTGCAAATAGCAGTATCGACGCGATGACCGCTTTTAGCTCGATCATCATCGGGGCCGAGGCGATCGCTGAAAGAACGACGTCCTTTACAACGATGGTTACTGAGATCAGAGCACCGGCCGTAAAGATCGCGGAAGCCAGGATGCGGACGTCGGGGCGACGATCCGCTATTCGACCACCGAGCCAATAGCCGAGGCTGAGGCTCGCAAGGATGATCCCGATCAGACTCGTCCAAATGTAGGTTGATGCTCCGATAAACGGAGCAAGGATGCGCGAACCGATGATCTCAAAGATCATCACGAGAGCACCACACAAAAAGACGGTAATACCGAGGATGGATCTTTGAAAACTAAGTTTAGGCATTAACGCGGAAAACGAATGCGATAATGATGCAAGTCTCGGCTGTAGCCACAGATTCCCTCATGCGATTTAGACATTGGCAGCGGCTGTTGGCGTGACGAACGTCAGCCACTCCGCGTCATTAGGTGCAGGTCGCGTTGCGTCGAGGATCTTGAAGAATTCTTTCTGCAGAGCCTTGGTAATTTCTCCGCACCGCCCGGACCCAATTGTAATGCGGTCGACGGAGCGGATCGGCGTTATTTCCGCCGCAGTTCCCGTGAAGAATAGTTCGTCGGCGAGGTAAAGGGCTGCTCGTTGGACGGTCGTTTCGATGACCTCGATCCCCATCTCACGAGCAAGCTGAATAACGGAATCTCGAGTGATGCCCGGAAGGATCGCCGCTCCTAGCGGAGGTGTGATCAGCTTACCGCCGTTAACGATAAATAGATTCTCACCGGAACCTTCCGAGACGTAACCGCGGTCATCGAGTGCGATTCCTTCGGAAAACCCGCCGAGCAGAGCTTCCATCTTGATGAGCTGCGAATTCATGTAATTCGCCCCGGCTTTGGCCATCGTTGGAAGGGAATTGGATGTAATCCTCGTCCAACTTGACACGCATACGTCTATGCCTGTTTCGAGAGCCTCCTCGCCGAGATATTTGCCCCACTGCCAGGCGGCAATGTAAGAGTCTATCGGGTTATTGAGCGGGTTGACTCCGAAAGCCGGCTTATCGAGATCGAGACCGCGAAAAACTATCGGACGAAGGTAGCAAGATGTAAGTTCGCTGTCGGCGATCAAGCTTACGGCTGCGTGATAAAAATCGTCGCGACCGAACTCCGGTTCCATCCTGTAGATCTTGGCAGAATTGACCAGCCGCTGCATGTGCTCGGTAAGTCGAAAAACGGCGGGGCCTTTGCTGGTTTCATAACAGCGAATGCCTTCGAAAACGCTCGAACCATAGTTGACGACATGCGACATTACATGGATATTCGCGTCTTCCCAACGGATCAGTTCTCCGTTTTTCCAAACTCTAGGTGCGATCTTCATCGTGTTAACATCCTTTGACGACATGATTTATTTATGTTTTGTTCCATTGTGGCGGTCGAAGAGGGGCAGTTTCGGTACCCCTCTTACTCAAATAACCACCGCTGTTCTCAGACTACTGAATTCCTGTTGTATACAAAAGTAAGTTGGGCGAGCCTGAACCAGGATTGGAAATTTTTCCCACAGAGGCGTGGTTCACAATCCTCCCCTCGATATATGAGGGGGGGAAGCAACCCTGACAGTTGCCATACATTGGAGTGTTAACCATCCAGATCGCAACAGCCCCGGCAACATGAGGAGCCGACATTGAAGTGCCCGAACGAACAGAGGTAGTGTTGTTGAGCCCTGCGGATGTTATATTTTCCCCGGGAGCGAAGAGATCTAAAGCGGATCCAAAATTAGAAAGACTGTCGCGGACGTCGTTGATATTTACGTTGCCTACGGTAATTGCTCCGGCTACTCGAGCGGGCGAGTAGTTGTTTGCGTCTGAACCATTGTTTCCGGCAGCTACAACAACTGGTACTCCGCTAGCAATTAAATTACGAACAGCGTCATCAACGGCTTCATTAGCGCTTCCTGAGAAGCTCAAGTTAACCACCGATCTCGGCCCACGAAGAGGATCATTAGCGACCCAATCGATACCCGCAATGACAGTTGAAATCGGACTATTTTGAGTGCAAGGAAATACGCGGACGGGTTGAATGTAGGCGCTTTTAGCAACACCGTAAGTATTTCCGGCCGCTATCGCAGCGACATGGGTACCATGACCGTTACAGTCTCCACTATTTCCTCCAACAAAGCTGACTCCAGGGAGAACTCTTGAATTGTAGTTAGGGTAGTAAAAGAACTCGGAGTGAGAGGCTTCAACCCCCGAATCAATGACGTAAATTGTCACGCCCACTCCACGATTATCATAAGAATACGTTGTGGATAGTGGCAGATCACGTTGATCTATTCGATCAAGGTTCCATGGGGCATTGGTCTGAGTGTCAGAAAGAGAAGCCTCGTTGTCTTCGATTACGTAGCTAATTTTATCGTCATAGCTAAGAGCTATCGCATCGGAATCCGCCATTTCAACCGAAAAGCCGAACAGCGCTCCATCATAAACGTAGCCGAGAGTCCCGTTGTAATCAGTGGCCAGTTTCTCGGCATAGGTGCTAACGCTATCCCCTGATTTCAATACCGCGATGTATTTGTTCGGGAGAGGGTTTGTGACTCGCAAAACATCACCGAATGACTGCCCCGAAAATAGACCCAAAAATATCACTGATAGAATTGCGCAAAACGACCTTGCCTTAGTATTCATATTACTCCTCTTTTTTCTACCTAGCCCGTCTTTTTGTTTTCCCGGCCGAGTTGCTGCATATAGATGGGCGTGATATGAGCAATACGGTCGCGACCAGCTTTGTCGCTATAGAATTCCAATAACAGTGGCGGTGTCATCGAGTCTCGTTTGAAACGCGATACCGTCGATTGTAACGATCACGATTATTGGAACATCACCTGCTCTAAGGAGTTGGGATGGCACTTCGAAATCGAGCGTGTACACACCCGGTTCAACCAAAGTCGGAGTAGTTCTGATATTGGAGCCTACAACTGCTGCGTCGCGCAAGCGAATTGTAACGGTAGAACCCAACTCAGGATAAACCCCTGTCATAAAGACCCTGACAACAGTAGGAACTAAAATATCGCCCTTCCGTTTTAGAGTCTTTATCGCGAATGGTTCGGTTGTGTTTATTGAATTAGTTACGTTGAAGGCTTTGGTCCTTCCGCCCGGCCCTGCTACATCATCCTTTCTAAAGATATCGGGCCTTGACGGAACGATGGTTACCCAGCTCTTGGACAGCACGCCGTTGTTGTGTATGGCGATCGGGTACACAGTTCCTGTAACGGCGCTGGCTATCGCTCGCGGTACGACGAACTGGATGGTTCGGCCATTGACAGATTTGAGACCACACGCAACGCCATTGATCGATACCGAAACGCCATTCAGCTCGATCGGTAGGGATAGAACTCGTTCAATCGAACCGACGGCGGTCTTTGCCGGGATTGGCGTATCCTGCGCCGTATATTCCATTATTGTCAGCATTCCTGGCGATATGCCAAGAACCGCCGCCGGCGTTACCGGAGTTGGTGTCGGTGTCGGACTACCCGTTGGAGTCGGACTAGGAGACGGGGTAGGCGTCGCGGTCGGTGTCGGGGTCGCCGTTGGCGTCGGGGTCGGAGTTGTAGGCGTCGGTGTAGGGCTCGCCGTGAATAGGATAGGCAAGCGGCTCGCACCGGTAAAGAAATTCGTAGCCGCCGAAGTTTCGGTAGTCACTGCTGGCTGAAGGAGAAAATACACCTCGGATTGCGTATCGCTATTGCCGGTACCAAACTCTGTCAAGGCCATGTTGAAGGCCATCCGGCGTATTGAATTGCTGGGAAGCAGCTGTGTCGAAGCGATAAAGTTCGATGGCGTTGGGAACTTTGCAAGTCGCTTGAAAGTCGCAGCTGAAGCTGCAACGTTGAGCGGATAGGAGTAGATCTGCGAGGGGCGAACCTCGTTATCATTCAGACCTTCGGATGCCGTTGCAGCAACTGTTCCATCCGCCTTAATGTTTAGTCGAGTCTCAAGTACTAATGTTGCAGGAGTCCCATTCGCGTCGGTGTCCGTGAAGCCGGGATAGCGGGCTACGTCACCTCCGTTTGCCGCCTCGTCCGCATCGCTGCGGGGCCCTATGCGACGGAAAGAACTCGCATTCGTATCATATAGATAGAGGGCGAAAGATGTGTAATTCGTCCCATTATTCTCATTCGCAAGATCAGCGTAGGAGTCAAAGGCAATGTACCTTCCGTCACGACTCATACGGCGCCCAAGATCAAGAATGTTAACGGGGTCGCCGGGGTTCGTGGGCGTCGTCGTGGTCACCTGTTTCTTGGTCGTAGCTGTCGTGGGGCTGCCGGCTACGAGATCAGCGAAATAGATCTCCTCATTTCTGCTAGCCACCGGATTCACCCCGCCGGTCATTCCAACGATTGGGTTTTCGCCTGTACTTGTAAAACTGACGCGTTGGCCATTGCCGGAGATCGTGGGATTTTTGTTGTATATCGGGTTTGAGATAACACCGCGACCAGTTTTCGTAACCTGCCCTAATGTCCCAGTCGCCCTTACGAAAGTAAAGATCTCGTCATTGTCCTCGGCAGGAAAGGTGTTTCCCACCGTGGGCACAAGATCCCTCGTTGAGACGAAGGCGACCACACTGCCGTTGTCACTAATGCTCGCATCGTGATTATCGTCTGCGACAAAAGCTCCTGCGAGGTTAGTTGCGGGGCGCGGAAGCTGACTCGGATCTGTGTTCGTGACCTGAATAAAGCTTCCGCCCGAGAGTTGCACAAAAGGGATCTCGTCTCCCGAGGAAAGATTCGCAACCTCGGCATAAGCAGGGATCTGATACATCCAGATCTCGAGATTACCGTCTGCTGTTAACGGATTCGCCGCCGGTGTAGGCGTCGGAACAGGTGTCGGCGAGCCGGTCGGTGTCGGCGATGGAGTCGGGGTCGCGGTTGCCGTTGGAGTCGGAGTTGGAACGATCGCAATCGGGGTCGGGACCGGAGTTGGCGTCGGGCTCGGCGTCGGAGCCGAGAAGGAATCGCCATAAAAGAAACCAGGATTTGTGCTATTCGGTGCCGTAGGCCGCGAAGTCGTCGCGTTTGAACTAAACGCGATCCATCGGCCGTCATTGCTAATAACGGGCCGTGTATTCACGATCGTCACGCGTACATTACTAAATGAAGCGGGAGCCAAAGGATCGAACAAAACGCTCTTTGTATCCGTTATTTGAAAAATCCTTCGCTGAGCGTAGTCGAACAAGAAGATCTCAAGGTTGCCATCCGAGTTTCGAGGATTCTCCGTTGCGAGATCGCCCGTTGACTCAAAAACAACAAAACGACCGTTGCCGCTCATGCCACCGGCAAAAGACTCAGAAAAAGAGTTTGATAGCTGAGCTATCAGGGAATCAACCTGGGCGTTAGCCGAGGTCGAAAACAGTAGCAAGAATGCTGTTAAAATGACGGAAAGACGAATCGTCACAAAGTTCCTCCAAAATAGAGAGCGCACTTCAACGATCTAATGGTCGTTGATACCTCAAAACACTCAATTTTACGGGCATGCGGCTTGTTCTGCAAGCAGGTAGCCGATAAATGCCCGAGGTTTATCGAAATCAAAGACTTTGATGCCGCGAATCGAGAGCAAGGTTGTCATTTTCACTGTGGGTTGTATGATTTACGTGTCTTGACGCCAAAATCGAAGGAAAGAATGAAAATAATGATCGTCGCCGGCGAGGCATCGGGCGATGCCCATGCCGCTCGTCTCGTGGAGGCACTGCGACAACAGGGAACTGACGCCGAGATCGAGTTTTTCGGAGCCGCTGGGCCCAAGATGCGTGCAAGTGGTGTCGAGCCCGTTGTGAGAGCCGACGAACTATCCATCGTTGGCGTTGCGGAGATCGCAGGAGCGTTGCCCATGTTCTGGTCGGCTTACAAAGCTCTTTTGTACTCAGCCGACGATCGACGGCCGGATGTGGCGATATTGGTCGACTTTCCGGACTTCAATCTTAAACTGGCCCGGTCGCTGAAAAAGCGGGGGTTTCACATAGTCTATTATATCTCGCCGCAGCTATGGGCGTGGCGAAAATACCGGGTTGGGGCGGTGAAGAAGTACGTCGATCTGTTGCTGACGATCTTGCCTTTTGAGAAAGACTGGTATGCCCAGCATGGTTTTGAACGAGTTGAATTTGTTGGAAATCCACTTACAAATGAGGTGCGGCCTGCTCGAGGTAAAAAAGAGTTTTGTTCCGACTTAGGTATCTTTGAGAGTAGGCCGTTGATCGCACTGTTGCCCGGAAGCCGGCACAACGAGATCGTGAGAGTCTTGCCCGTGATGATCGAATCGGCGTTGACGGTCGAAAAAGAGTTGCCTGACGCTCAATTTGTGATAGCCGTTCGGCAGGGCCCGAACAAGACTGATGTTGATGCGATTCTTGAAACACGGGAAAGACTTCCGCGGTCGTTAAGTATCACGGAAGACTGCACTTATGACGTGCTGGCATCGGCAGATGCGGCAATTGTGACGAGCGGAACCGCTACGCTCGAAACGGGCATTATTGGTACGCCGATGGTGATAGTTTATAAGACGTCCAAGCTGAACTATGTCTTGCTAAAACCGCTCATCTCCGTCGAACATTATGGCCTAATCAACCTTATTGCGGGAGAAAAGGTGGCCAAGGAGTTGATCCAGGATGACTTCAACCCGTCATCTACCGCCTCGGAGGTTTTTCGTTTGCTCGACGCGGATACAAACCAAAAGGTCCGTGAAGATCTTCGGCGAGCTGCTGAAAAACTTGGCACGGAAAGCTCAGCGGGCCGGGCCGCAACGGCTGTTCTAAGGCTGATCGAAGGATGAGTCACTAATTTTCTTTTTGCAGTCGCTTGAGTTCGTCGAGTTCGTAAGACAGTGCTCGTATGTCGGATTCGAGACGCCCCATTCTTATATTCAAGGTGCGACGGACGGCTATCTCGACCGACAATTCGTTTAATTTCATCGCCTCCGATTCCGAGACAATCTCGATCACCGTTTCTCGGATCTGGTCGCGAGCCGCAGGTTTCTCTTTTTTGTTAACCTCTGGAAACCTGATCAGATAGTACCTTCCTGGGGTCAGAGCACCACGACCGGAGTAAGTTAGCTGGTCAGCCGATTCTCCCTTTAGTATGTTGATAACATCAACTGCAACTCGGGAGATGCCAATTTTGTTCACGGGGCCAACGTCAATACATTTTGCGACTATGATCAGATCGGCTTTGGAAATGAAATCCGAAACAGGTGCGTTCTGGTTCTGGGAAAACACCATGGCGGGTATCAGCGCACTGAGTATCACAGAAAATAGAAATAGCTTCATCGAACGCCTCCTTTAATGTGGAAGAACGCTAATGATACAGATTTCTTGCAATGCTTAATCAATTTTTCGCAAGCGGCGAGCTTGAATTATTCGCTTTCGATACTCGCGGATAGGTTCGACGGGAATCCCCATCCAAAAGCCCTCACGAATAACTTTGTGCGGGAAAACCGACGATTTCGCACCGATGATAGCTCCCGATTTGATGGTAACATGATCAGATATTCCTACCTGACCCGCGATCACTACGCCGTCTTCGATCACTGAACTGCCAGCGATGCCAGACTGACCGGCGATCAATACGCGCTTGCCGATCTTTACGTTATGGGCAATATGTACCAGATTGTCGATCTTTGTTCCGTCGCCAATTTCCGTGATGCCAAGGGAGCCGCGGTCGATCGTACAATTTGCCCCGATCTCGACCTTGTCGCCGATCACGACGGAACCGGCCTGCGGAAACTGCAAATGTTCACCATTCACGTCTTTTACGTAGCCAAAACCGTCAGAACCGATTACGGTTCCGGCGTGGATCACACAGTCATGGCCGATCTCGACATTATCGTAGATCACACAATTTGGATGGATAACGGTACATTTTTTAATAGTAACGTTCTGGCCGATCTTGACGCCGGCATGGATGTATGAAGACTCGCCGACGTAGGTTCCGGCTCCGATCGAGACAAACGGGCCGATGAAGCTCGCTCGAATATCATCACTTTCTGGAAGGATAGCGGTTTCATCCCACCCGGTTGGCCTCACGATAGGCCGTAGCTTTCTCGCGATAAGCGTAAAGGCTAGTTTCGGATCTTCAACTTTTATCAAAGCGGATGGCGATATACGCTCGTAGCTATTCGGGACAATGACTGCGGAGGCTGATGACGAGAATTCTTCGGTTCTGGAAAAAAACGAAACATCGCCGTCGCGTGCGGAATCAAGCGAGGCGATTCCCGTGATCTCGATATCGGGATCACCCGCAAGCTCGGCCGAGAGGAATTCAGCGATGTCCTTCGTCTTCATTCCTTACAATGTAAATCGTTTTCTAAGAAAAGTCAGTTAGACGGAATGGCGTTCTACCTCGTTGATAACGGTCTGGAGGAAAATCTCCATACCTTGAATAGCGAAGCCTTCTAAACTGCCCAACCGGCGAAGCACCGGAGCGGCATCGCTGTCCATGAAATCGAGGTCAGCGACATCGATGATGACCTTAAAGCCGGTCAGTTCGCGAATCTGCACGCCGATGCGTTCGAGTAACAATGCATCCTCGCCCAGAAGTTCGCCTTCTATACGTAGTGTCGACGTTCGGTTCACGCTGTCGTCGATCTGATTGATCTGAGTGGCCATTTTATTTCTCGTTGATTAGATGCCGATTCCGCGAAAAATGCAACTTAAGTTTCAATCCGAGTGAATTTTTTGATCACCAAAAAGAGGCCAACAAATACTAAGCCCGCAGCCAGTATGAATTTCAGATCGATCTGCTCACCAATAAAAACTACTGCAAGAACAAATCCTATTAACGGCTGGAGATATACGAAGACAGCAACTGTTGAAGGATTTACCCGAGCGAGTGCCCAGGCATTAAGGAAATAGGGTGCCGTGGTGGCCCCGACCGCAATGTATAGGACGATCAGCCAGAGCGAGATGCTTACGGACGACGTATCGATGGATGAAAGCGACCAAAACCCCGCTGGCACGCAGATGATCGATGCAAAAACAAAGATCCACATGATCGAACGAAAGGCTCCATTCCGGGTGACGATATCTTTCGAGATCGCCACATAAATACCGTACGAAAGGGAATTGAGGATAATGAGTAGATCGCCGACCGTCGTTTCATCGGAAAATGAAGCCTTTCGAGGGTCAATTAGTAGGATAACGCCAATGGCGGCAAGAATGATCCCAATTATCTTTTGCCGTTGGAGTTTCTCACTGCCGATCATGGCTCCGATCGTGAGCGTGAAAATAGGGATGGTCACAGCCAGGAGAGATGTGTTTGAGGCTTTCGTCAATGAAAGGCCGGTGACAAATAAAAGCTGATTCGCAGTGACCGCAACGACGCTTAACAGCGCGAACGTCCAATAATCCGAGCGTTCTTTCAGCCAGATGCGGCCTCGGAATGTTTGAACGATAATTAAAACGAGAGCCGTGATACCGACGCGAAACCCAACGAGGGCGACCGGAGGGATTACAGCCAGAGCGACCTTGCCGATCACAGCAAGAGAGCCAAAGCAGACCTGAACCCCAAGCAGAGCGAAGTACGGTGCTAGGGATTCTTCGCGGGTTTTCACCTTAGGCCAGCATCATGCCCGGCTGTTCAAGCATTTGTTTGAAAGTCTGAAGGAATTTCGCCCCGGTTGCTCCGTCGATCGCACGGTGGTCGCACGACATCGTCACATTCATGATGCTGCGAACTACGATCTCACCATTGCGGACGACTGGCATCGGCGTTGCCGCTCCGACCGCAAAAATCCCCGCCTCTGGTGGGTTAATGATGGCGGTGAACTCCTTTATTCCGAACATACCTAGATTCGATATAGAGAATGTCGCTCCGGTGTATTCTTCAGGCTGGAGTTTCCTCGCCTTCGCCTTTGCCGCAAGATCTTTTATCTCAGCCGATATTTCAACGAAACCTTTAAGATTAGCGCCGCGAATGACCGGCGTGATCAAACCATCTTCGATTGCCACCGCAACGCCGATGTCAGCCTGCTCGTAGAACTTGACGGTTTTATCTTGATACGACGAGTTTGCCCAAGGGTGTTTCATCAAGGCCATCGCTGTCGCCTTGACGATTATGTCGTTAACGCTGATCTTCTCCTCGTCCTTGATGGTCGCATTTACCTGTTTTCGCAACTCGAGGGCATTGTCCATCTCGATCTCGACCGTGAGATAGAAAGTCGGTATGGGGCCAATCGATTCGGCGAGACGGGAAGCTATCACCTGCCGCATCTTCGATGTGGTTTCTTCGTGATATCCCGCGGCTCCGACGATGGTCGAAGGCGTAAACACACGGGCAGGTGTGGTCGAAGCAGATGAACCGCCGCTTTCCATTGCCGTCTCAATATCGCGTTTGATGATGCGTCCATTGGGTCCCGAACCCGCCACCGTTCTTAGATCAATGCCGTTTTCAGCAGCCATTTTTGCTGCGATAGGCGAAACGATCATCCTGCCCGAATCAGATCTTCCTGCCTGAGTTGGCTGAGGAGTCGAAGGGGCTTTTGGTGGCTCGATCTTGGCGGCGACGTCGGCTTTTGAATCGTGTTCTGTTTTTGTCGCAGATCCATCGCTACCAGCTAACGCAGGTGGTTCTGCCTTGGCTGCTGAGCCATTTGACGATACTTCGCTCAGCAGAGCCGAAATATCCTCGCCTGCCTTTCCGATGATCGCGATCGTCTCGCCGAGAGCGGCCGTGTCTCCGGCACCCTTCAGGATCTTGAGCAGAGTCCCCGCGGAAAGAGCGGTCATTTCCATCGTCGCTTTGTCAGTGTCGACCTCTGCCAAGGTCTCGCCCGCGTCGTAATTATCACCTTCGTTTTTGACCCAACGAGCTATCTGGCCTTCCTCCATGGTAGGCGACAGTTTCGGCATTAAGAATTTTTCAGCCATATTTAATAGGTTAGCAAATACTCTAAGTCTGTGTAGCCAAGTTCGGAGCCGCTGAAGTTTGATTTGCTAGGATGAATTTCAATTTTTTTACCTAACGTGAAAACATGAAAACGGATCGGAAGTGCGGAGGTGCCATCATGGGGGAACTGCTCTAGGTAGAGTTGAAAAACCTCACGCATCTCGGCATCGGCGTTCGTGATGATTTCTTCGTAATGGAGCATCTGGTACTTCTTAATTCTTCGAATGTATTCCCCTGTTTTAGTGCTTGTTCTTGCTGGGCCGTAGCAGGCCTGGAAGAATTGACAGGATGGATAGATGAAATTCTGTCTACCACCGTCAAAGTAATAACCGTTTCCGTCTCTGTTGCAAACACGATGATAGTGATCCTTCAACACCTTTCGGTACAAGACCTCTTTTTCGATGATTTCCATCTCGTAGTCCTCAAATAGAAACTTTGCTAACTCCCCTAAAATAAAAGTATCCGCGGTTTTATCATCGAGGAAGAGATATTTCCTAAGCATCCCGAAAACTTCAGACCATGTCGCCTGAATAAGTTTGATATTCGATTCATCCAACTGTTCTAAAACAAACTCAAAATTTACGTTGAGAAGTTGCTTCCTCGTCAAAAGCACGATGTATTTCTTTTCGAAGCGATTCCAGTCCTTGTTACTTTCCAAATTCGCGTATTTTAGAATCTGAACATCATTCGGTGACGAGTTGTCTGTCTTTGCCTCGATTACAACCCGATATCCGTTCCATTCGATCAAGATATCCTTAATACCTGAATTATCATCGACAAAATGCTGTAAGGAGATGAACGGTTTTTCAGAAATCTTCTTATGGCTTAAACCTTGCCGCTTTTCGATGATGTTGAAGGTTTTCAAGAACTCTACGAGAAATTCCGTGTTTCGCGAGAAAACATATCCCAACGCGTAAGTGAGGGCATTTTCATTTTTACCGATCAGCCGGAAAATGCTTTCTGTCGTTTCGTTATGAATTCTTATCGCCATTCAAAAAATACGACAAAATGCCTCGCATCAAAGATAGCAAACTTCCTTCACCGCAGCGACGATCTTCTCAACGCTCGGAAGCGCCAAAACCTCAAGATTTTTCGCATAGGGCATTGGCGTTTCTGCGGTCGAGATGCGTTTTACCGGAGCGTCTAGGTAGTCGAATGCGTGCTCCATGATCTGGTGCGAGATCTCGGCGCCGACGCTAGCATATTCGTGCGATTCTTCGACGATGACGAGCCTGTTTGTTTTCCTTACTGACGCAACTATCGTATCGACGTCGAGAGGCTTAATAGTACGCGGATCGATGACTTCGACCGAGACGTCAAGATCTTTTTGCATCTGTTCAGCGGCCTGAAGGGCCATCGGCACAGTCATCGACCGGGCTACGATAGTGCAATCAGTTCCTTCGCGTTTAATGTCAGCCACGCCGAGTGGGATGATGAAATCGTCATCCTCAGGCACTTCGCCCTTGATACCATACATGCGCTCCTGCTCGAGGAACATCACCGGATTATCGTCGCGGATCGCTGCTTTCAATAGTCCCTTTGCATCGGCCGGCGTCGAAGGCATGACGACCTTTAGTCCAGGAAAATTCGCATAAAAAGCTTCAAGAGCCTGCGAATGCTGCGACGAGACCTGATAGGCAGAGCCGTTAGGTCCGCGGAAAACGATCGGCACCTTAAATTGCCCTCCGGACATGTACAGCATCTTTGCCGCGTGATTGATGATCTGGTCAGCCGCGAGGATCGAAAAATTCCAAGTCATGAACTCGATCACCGGTCTAAGTCCAGCCATTGCGGCTCCTACGCCAACGGCTGCAAACCCCAGCTCCGTGATTGGCGTATCGACGACGCGTTTATTTCCGAATTCTTTCCAAAGTCCGCGCGTTACCTTGTACGCTCCATCATATTCGGCGACCTCTTCGCCCATGATGAAAACGTTCTCATCCCTTAGGATCTCTTCGCGAAGTGCCTCATTAAGGGCATCACGTATAGTCAAAACTGCCATATATCTCTTTGCTATCTACAAATACCTAAAAGCTCCCGATCTATGCGAGGACGTCCGTCATAAGTTCGCTTTCATTCGGATAGGGACTCTCGTCTGAGAAGGCGACAGCCCGATCGACGGCAGCGACCGCCTCGTTCTCGATCTTTTCAAAGTCTTTATCGTTCAACACCTTGGCTTCTTTAAGGCTGTCCTTAAATAAGACAATCGGGTCACGTTCCTGATATTTCAAGATCTCGTCTCGCGTTCGATAATTGCCGGGATCTGACATCGAGTGACCCATGTAACGGTAAGCTCTAACCTCGAGAAGAGTCGGGGAACCATCTTTTCTTGCCCGTTCGATAGCTCGCAGGGTCGCGTCACGAACCGCCATCACGTCCATGCCGTCAACGAACTCATTTGCCATTTCGAAGGCATCGGCTTTTTTCGCGATACTTCGGGAACTCATCGCCCGCTGCTGTGATGTTCCCATCCCGTATTGATTGTTTTCGCAGATGTATATGCAGGGAAGCTTCCAGAGCTGAGCCATATTGAGCGATTCATGGAAAATGCCCTGATTGACTGCCGCCTCGCCGAAGAAGCAAAGGACGACCTGGCCCGTTTCTTTGTATTTTGCCGCGTAGGCCATGCCAGTTCCAACCCCGATCTGGCCGCCCACGATGCCGTGGCCTCCGTAGAACTCGAGTTCCTTCGAAAACATGTGCATCGAGCCGCCTTTGCCCTTAACGCAACCGCCTTCTTTTCCGTAAAGCTCCGCCATTACGCTTTCGGGCGTCATCCCCTTGATCATCGCCTGAACGTGATCGCGGTAGGAAGTGATAACCATATCTGACGGCTCAAGAGCCATCATCGAGCCGACGCCGATCGCTTCTTGGCCAATGTACAAATGGCAAAATCCGCCGATCTTTCCCATGCGGTAGACCTCGGCACACTTTTCCTCGAATCGCCGGCCAAGTACCATCTGGTAGAGCATTTCTCGAAGCAATTTCTTATCCGTTTTCTTTATTGCTTCTAACTGCGAGGATCGTCGAGCGACATACTCGGCCTTCGCGTTCTCGACTTCCAGAAATTCGCTAACCTCTGTGTTACCAACCTTTCCGGCAGGCTTCCCGTTTCCGCTTGATACAGTTTTCGGCGCTTTCGCGACTGATTTTTGACGTGTTGCAGCTTTTGACAAATTTAGATCCCCCGTAGGATGTGATAACGCGAATGGTCTGACCTTCGTTTGAAAATATTATAGGCGAGCCGCCGGTTTTAAGCAAAAGTTTGACCTCAATGTCGATCATCGGAGACATCGGGCCGTTGACTTTTGTACGAATTAGCAGAAAAATAAGGTTCGTCCCAGATAAGAAATGAATTTCCATTCGATCCACAGTTTAGTTGACCGGCTTCGCTCGATTCCCGAGGAAGATTTCACATGCGAGAGCGTTTACCGTTTTCTTAGCGAGAATCCGGTAGATGTAGACTCCGTCTCGCAGTATTTTCATTGGAGCGAGAATTTTTATACCCGCAACCTGATACACAAAAATGATCGATTTGAGGTGATGGCGATCTGCTGGGAACGCGGCCAGGCCTCGCGTATCCATAATCACTGGGACCAGAAATGCTGGATGACCGTACCGGTTGGTCGCCTTCGAGGCCGGAACTTTGCTGTTGAGGAGATCGATGAGTCTATCGGATATTGCAAACTTCGGGAAACTGACACCTTTGACTTAAGTGACTGTCTAGCGGCGAAAGTTGAGCTTGAAGAGCCAGTGCATCAAATACTGAACGAACCCGAATTTGACGAGCGGGCGGTCAGTATTCATATTTACTCTAAGCCGTTTGACAGATGCCTGTCATATTGCCGTGATTCGGATACTTTCAAAGAGGTGCAACTGTTTTATACCAGTGTTGATGGTCGGCTGTGCGAAGGTGTGCAGCTTTAAGTATTACACGAGGTCCGTCCGTAAAGCATTTTATTCCAGTGGTTTGCAGCGAAAAGCTTATCCTATCGGACCTCCCCTGAAAGTGAGCTATGTTATCCCGAACGCGTATTACGTTAATTGTGATGTGCGTGGGCTATGTTCTGTTGCGTCTTTGGCGTCTGAGTGATTCCTGCCTTTGGTTTGATGAGATATTCAGTGTCCACGCGGCGACGCAGCCGTGGGATAACTTCCTTCAATTTTTAGCTCTTGATCTAATCCACCCGCCGCTTTTTTATGCCGCCTTGAAACTGTGGATCGCCGTAGGCGGCGAGGGGCTTTTTTGGTTACGTCTATTTCCCGTTATTTTTGCTGTTCTGGCCTTGATACCATTTCTGGGTATTTGTCGCGAGTTATCGCTTCGAAATTCGACGACGATCGTTGCCTTGGTACTTTTCGCAGTTAATGGATCGCTTATCAAATATGGTCAAGAAGTGCGAATGTACAGCATGCTGTTCGCATTATCGCTGCTTTCTTTCTGGTTGTTTCTTCGGTATTTCGACGATAAGGGCGGAGCAGTTCTGCTTGTCGTCGCAAACGTGTTGGTCATCTATACACACTATTTTGGTTGGCTCGTTATATTTTCCCAGATAGTGGCTATCCTGTTATTAAAGCCAGCCCGGTTTCGATTTGTTGCCATCATGGCAGGAGTTTGTACAACGCTCTTCGTTCCATGGCTGATCCTGGTCGCAGCGGCGGCAAACTCTGGGTCTTCACTTGGGCAAAATATTGGTTGGATGGAAAAGCCAGGGCTCGCCGCATTATTTCGATTTGCCTTTGACGTTATTGAACCCTTCTATTTTCAGAACAGCTCGGCCGAGGCGTCCTCTATCTTTATTATTACAGTCCCGATCATCCTTATCATTGCGCCGGCAAAACTGCTTTACTTCTTAAGATCCTGGGCAGATGGGGCGCGAGAAACGCACTATCTGTTGGCGATTTTCTGCGGAGTACCAATTGTCGCCGCACTCGCGGCTAGTTGGTTGATGCCCTACTCAATATGGGGATCTCGCAACCTGATAATCGCGTTTGCACCGATGTTGATCCTCGTCAGTATTTTTATCACGGAGATACAGGCGGAACGGGTTCGTCGCGGACTTATTGCGGCACTGGTGCTTCTAACGGCCATGGCATTCGCGTTGCGGATCGCGACGCCGACGCCCGAATATGTGTGGTGCGTATGGGGTGATTTCGCGACCAAATTGCCAACCGACGTTCCAACAAAAGTAATAGTGACCGAAGATCTAGTTGGCTACCACTGGTGGTTTGCTACTCGTGGTCGGAGCAACATCTCAGTAGAAAAAGCAACGGGCATCGACGGCCTGACTGAAGACGTAGCATATTTCCTGCCGCGTGGGTTTGACGGTGTCAAGAACGTAGCCGTGTCTTCGAGCCAGGAAACAGCCATCTGGCTTGCAGTTCGTGCTCCCAAGCTTTCAGAGAACGACCCGCCGCTTAAGAATTTGCTGGCTGCCGGTTTTACGAAAAGATCCGTGACGTCAAAAAAGATAGGACGAGAAGAAGTCGGGCTCATCCATCTGCAAAAATAGCATCATTATTTTCGTTTCCAGCGCATACCGTCCTTCGTATCTTCTAGAATAATGCCTTTCTCAGCCAGTTCATCCCGGATCTCGTCTGAGCGAGCAAAATCACGGCTCAGGCGCGCTGCCTGACGTTCGGCGATAAGTTCTTCGATCTCGGTATCGAGTATTCCGCTTTCTTCAGCGCCAAAGATGCCGAGAACGGAATCAAATTTCGAGATCGCGTCGAGTATGGTCGTCTGATCGTCTTCGGTAAGTGAAGCGTTCGCCATTGCCGTGTTGACCTCGCGGACCATGTCGTGAACTGCCGCGAGTGCCGCTGCGGTGTTTAGGTCATCGTCCATCGCCGTCTCAAATTTTTTCAGCGCGATCAGTGCGAACTCACCAACCTCTTTAGAATCGGCGGTGGCGATACGATTCTCTTTTACCACCTGTCGAAAGTTTCTGAGACGCGCGACGGTCGTTTCTGCCCCTTGCAGTCCCTCAAACGTGAAATTTAGCTGTTTTCTGTAAGGCACCGATAGCAGAAGATATCTGATCGCCAGCGGCGAGTAGCCCTGTGCTGACAGGTCGCGAAAAGTAAAGAAATTGCCCTTTGATTTAGACATCGTAACGTCGTCGATCTTGAGGAATTCGCTGTGGATCCAGTATTTCGAGAAGAGCTTTCCGGTCGCTCCCTCGCTTTGGGCGATCTCATTCTCGTGATGCGGGAACTGAAGATCCTGCCCACCCGCGTGCAGGTCAAAGGTTTCGCCAAGATACTTCATCGACATCGCCGAGCACTCAATATGCCATCCCGGACGACCACGTCCAAAAGGAGCATCCCAGCCCGGCTCTTCATCCTTGCCAACCAGCTTCCAAAGCGCGAAATCACGAGCGTCTTCCTTGTCGTACTTGTCAGTGTCGATCCGTTCCGATCCACCTGTAATATTTCCCGAAAAGCTTATTTTTGAGAGCTTTCCGTATTCCGGAAATGCGGTGATCCGATAGTAGATCGACCCATCCGACTCGTACGCATGTCCATTTGCGAGGAGCGTGGAGATGATCTCGATCATCTCGGGTATATGATGGGTAGCATGCGGAATTATCTCGGGTCGCTCATTACCTAGCGCATCGAAGTCCTCGAGAAAATACTGGGCGAACGGTTCAGTAAATTCGTTGATCGATATGTTCCTTGCGGCGGCTTCCTTGATGATCCTATCGTCGATGTCCGTTAGGTTCATCACGTGGGTCAGTTCATAACCCTTGAATTTTAAATACCGACGTAGAATGTCACCAAAAACAAATGTACGAAAGTTCCCGATGTGAGCAAAATTCCAGACGGTCGGACCACAAATGTACATCCTGACCTTGCCATCTTCCAAGGGTTGAAATTCTTCGATCTGACGAGAAAGTGTGTTAAATATTCTGAGCATAACGCTTCATAAACACCCCAATGATAAACGATGCAGGGGGCAAAGCTCGAATGGCTAACCAAGGCTAGGGCCTTTCAGTGAGATCGAGCATCCAGATGTCTGACTCGTAGTTACCGGCTGTATAATAGAGAAGATTACCGTCGTGGCTGATGAAAGGAGAGCGGATCTCGACGTTTGGATTTGAAAAAAGATCTCGGACCTTTTTGGTTTCTGTATCCGCGATTACGACCTTTTGGCCAATTCCGTAAATAATGTGGCGGCTATCGCGCAGCCACGCGATCGGAATGGTAACCGGAGTATCAACAATAGTTTCATAGGTGCCAGTGACAAATGAATAGTAGCCAAGTCGACGTGTTGGCTCACTAATAATGACCCCTCCCAGCTTTGTCCCGTCGGGTGACCAATCCCAAGGCACCATTCCTTTAGCCCCTGGCGTTGCGGGAAGCGTGGACGACTGCTGACCGCTGTTCGAATCGATCAAAAACGCTGTGTCTCGAAGAAAAACGGCGAGCTTAGTCCCGTCCGGTGACCAAACGGGAAAACCTGTCGATGCCTCAACATCGGTGTTAAAAGTTAGCTGTTTCAGTCCGGTGCCATCTGGGTTTGCGACCCAGACCTGGCCACCGCCGTTACGGTCCGAGTTGAACACAATTCGCTTTCCATCCGGAGCCCAGCGGATATAGCGGTCGAAGGGCTCGTCATTCGTGACATCACGCCAGTCCCTTCCATCGCGATTTACAGTAACTATGTCGTCCTGAGTGGGCCGAATCAGCCGCATCAAGAATCGAGTCCCATCGGGTGATAATTCGGCACGCGATATCTCACGGTCCCCCTGCGTGATCCAAAAAGGCTCGCCGATAGTCTTAAGGGTATTGGAATCAAAATTAACGCCCTGGATATTGGAAGTATTACGTGTCTGGACATACGCCATTCGCTTACCGTCTCGAGAGAAAGCAATATGGCGGCTGAAATTTGATGGTGTAACCACAGGTTCGGGGGCTCCCGAGATCACGCCCGTCCGTTCATCGATAGCCACCCGCCAGACGTTCAGGTTACCCGAGCGGCTACTGACAAAATATAAGAATTTGCCGTCCGGTGACCATACTGGATTCCAGTTTGATACTGCAAAATCTTTGGTAACGATGATCGGTTCTCCGCCTCCCGCCGGTACTGTCGCGACGTCGCGGCGGCCATACGTTCCGGTGTGAAACCAATAGGCAATTCGATGTCCGTTGGGCGACCAAGTGGGCATAGTTGCCTCAGCTTTGGCAAGGACTCGCTTCATTCCGGTTTGCACATCTACAATGTTGAGCGTCATGTCAGCTGCGGGTCTGACTGTTGGCTGGTCGCGTCCCCAGGTACTAACGACGATCTCCTTGCCGTCAGGTGACCACGATGGATGATAACCAAAATCCGCGACCCGCTTAAGATTGTCGCCCGATGGCTCAATAGTGTAGATACCTTGCGGTTCACGGTCTGATCGGAACGCAATGACGTCGCCTTTTGGCGAGAAAGACGGTTGGGTGTCATCGAGCGGGGAATTCGGAGTAAGGTTTGTGGGCGTTTTACCGCCGACCCGCTGGATGAAAATATCGAACTGGCCATCGACCTCAGCCGCATAGACGATCTCTTTGCCGTCCGGCGAAAGGCTTGGGAAATACTCCGTACCAACCTGATTCGTTATCGGCACGTTGATCGCCGCTGTCCATTCTGTGCCGCGGGCAGATGATCCGGGTTTAAGAAAAAGAAAATAGCCAGCAGTGAATATCACAAGAAGAAGCATGGTGGCTCCGGCGAAGATGTAGGGCCCTATCGATTTCTTCTTCTGCCGCAGCCCCTGCGGCCAATTGGCAAGTTCCTGTGTGGTTTCATAGCTGTCTAGTTCGCGCTTGACGGCCTTGAGATCGGAGCGGAGGTCGTTTGCGGTCGCGTAGCCGCCGTCCGTTTCGCGTGAAAAAAGCTTTGCGAGAATGATATCTACTTCGGGTGGTACTTCGGGGTTTATCGAACTAGGCGGCGGCGGCGTGTGCGATAAGATCGCTTCAAACGTTTTCTGTCGCGAGCTGCCTTTGAACGGATTTTTCCCCGTCAAAAACTCGTAAAGCACGACGCCACAGCTCCAGATGTCCGTTCGGTGATCTATATTGTCTCCGCTGATCTGTGCGGGCGACATATAAGCGGGCGTGCCGAGCATCATTCCTTTTACAGTGTTGGCACCGATCTGGGACATCGACTCGGACCCGACATCGGTGAGCTTCGCAACGCCGAAATCAAGGATCTTCGCGTAGCCGTCCTTACGGATCATCACATTTTCGGGCTTAATGTCCCGGTGAATGATTCCTTCGGCGTGAGCTGCGGACAGTGCATCGCAGATCTGGATGGAATTTGCCATTACATTGCGTAGCTTGAATTTACCACCTATAAGATCTCGAAGGGTTTTGCCCTCGACAAACTCGGTCGCAATGTAATTTATTCCGCCAGCCTCGCCGACGTCGTATATGGTGACAATGTTCGGATGATTAATCGATGAGATCGCACGAGCCTCAAGTTCGAAGCGCTTTACGCGTTCGTCGTTCTTTCCGTATTCAAGCGGCAGTATCTTTAGAGCCACGCGGCGTTTCATTTTCTCATCAAAGGCGAGATACACTTCGCCCATGCCGCCTGCCCCCAAAAGCTTTTCAATTCGATAGTTCGCGACCATTGTCCCTATGAGGGAAATTGATGATCGGTCACGGTCTTCTTCAGCGATCGCGTGGGCGACGATCTTCATAGCGGAATGTTGCAGAAACTGTTTGGTTTTACTTTGTGCTTCAAGCAGTTCGGTAACCGCTCGTCGGAGTTCGTCATCTCCGACGGTACGCGATCCTATGAAACTCTCTCGCTCCGCTTCGGGGAGATCCAGGGCCGCATCAACAAGCTCATCAATTTTCTTCCAACGATTTGGGTCCATGTTGTAATGAAAACTGGCTAGGTTCTGTTCAATTCGAGATAAAGCCAGGCTTTCGCCTTCTGCCATTCGCGCAAGACTGTTATTGGAGCAACCTTCAGCACCTCGGCCATTTCCTCGACGCTCAACCCGCCGAAGAATTTCATTTCAACGATCTGGGCTTTGCGGATATCGAATTTGGCAAGCTCCGTTAAGGCTTCATCGACCGCGACCAAGTCGGCATCCTTCTCAGCGGTAACAGTAAAAGCTTCTTCAAGGGAGACATGTTGAACGACCCCGACATCGACCTTAGGGCGTTTCCGCGCAAAATCGACAAGTATCCTCCGCATTAATTGAGCCGAAACACCAAAGAAATGTGCGCGGTTCTCAAATTTTGCTGATTTCCAATCGATCAAACGCATATACGCTTCATTAACAAGAGCAGTCGTCTGCAGCGTATGACCGTCGCGTTCGCGGCTCATATAGCGGCGGGCGATCTTATGAAGTTCGCCGTAGATTACGGGAGTCAGTTCTTCAAGAGCATGCTCGTCTCCTGCGCTCCATTTTTGCAGGAGTTCCGTTACGTCATTTTGCGGAGCGTCAAGCATTTGTTTGATGATCTTCTCTACTAAATTACCACACACGAACAACCTCCTGCTTAGATCCTGAGATCTCAAAGACCTCGGGATAGACGGGCCGAGTCAAGTCTAAATTCTCTGGCCGAGTCAATCATTGCTTTGCCTTCTTATGCTCATACCTTTCGAGCTTTAGAAAAAAAATTGTTGACGATGATAGTTTTCATTGCCCGCCACCGCATTCATAGGCAAGGAAGTAAATTATCCGATCCGATAATTGATGGGAGATATAATGAAAAATAGACTTTTTTACATATTCTTATTTGGCGCCCTTGCCATGAGCTTTGCTGTTACCGAGGCGAAGGCGGCAACTCTTACTGTTACAAAATCCGCCAATAGTAATGATGGAGTATGCAACGCAGACTGCAGCCTACGCGAAGCCGTCGACGTGGCCAATCCGGGTGATACTATTGTTTTCAACTCTAACCTTATCGGCCAAACATTTACTCTTGGCGGCAGTGAGATACTGATCGACAAGTCAATAACTATTGATGGCGATATAGATGGCACCAATGTCGTGTTCCTTTCAGCATCGGGCTCCAGCCGCCATTTTTTTGTCGTCGGAGCAACTTTCAGTCTCAGAAATATGATTCTGGTGCAAGGCTCCGGAACAGGTGGTGGAGTTCCCAATGCGGGCGGCTCCATCCAGACTGAGAACGGAACCAACTTGATCCTCGACCGTGTTTCGATGCGATCAAATTCGGCAGGAACCGGCGGAGCATTACATTTGGCTAATGGCCTGCATCGGATCATAAATTCATCGTTCACAAGCAACTCGGCTAACAACTGTTCAGCGATCAATATCAATGACGGGCAGTCATTCATAGCAAACGTAACGATCAGCGGCAACAACGACCTCGTTGCTGTGCCGAACTTTGGAGCCGTCTGCGTTTCTGGCGACGCTGAGATCCGCAACTCGACAATAACCGACAACGACGGAAGCGGTGTTGGCGGCTTTAGTGTGATCGGTGGCTCGCTCGAGCTTGGTAACACGATCGTCGCGGGCAACAACAGCCCGGGAAACGTCGAGATCTCGAATAATGCAGGTTCCGTTATATCCGTCGGCGGGAACCTGATCGGAGAATTAGGAGCTTTGCCGCCCGCAACTTTTTCACAGCCAAATGACACGGTTGGCCAGAACCCGCGGCTCGCACCAAGGAACTCTGGACAAGGTGGACACCCGATCGACACACATCCGCTCCAGGCTGGCAGCCCCGCGATCAATACCGGACTTGCAGCTGCTGCGGTCGATCCATTCGTGAATACGCCTTTGACACAGGATGCTCGCGGAGTCTCATTTCCACGAGTCGCCGGTGGCACCGTCGACAAAGGAGCTTTTGAGGACCAGTCGGTTGGAAGCACTCTAGTAGTATCAAAACTCACTGACAGCAACGATGGTTCTTGCGATCTCGATTGCAGTCTTCGTGAAGCCGTGCAGGCCGCAGACAATGATCCGGGAATCGACAACGTAACAATGGCCGCCAACGTCTTTGGCACGATGACGACCGGAAGTGAGATCCTGATAAGTAGTAATGACGTGAACATCATAGGTTATCCGGGGCTCGGTTCCGATACGCTTGTTATTTCCGGCGGTGACACACATCGTTTGTTTCAGATCACCGCCGGTTCCGATGTAACCTTCTCAGGGCTTACTCTCGCTAACGGCCGAGCAGAAGGTGCAGGCACGGCCGGCCGCGGCAGTGCGATATTTGTGGGTGGAACCTCAAATCTCACATTAGACACCGTCACCGTCCGAAACAATCAGGCGTTGATATCGACGGTTGAACTGCAATCCGGTACGCACCGAATCGTCAACTCGACGATCAACAACAACTCAGCTGAGGCGTGTGCAGCCCTGCAAAATCTGGGTCTATCCAACCTGTTTATTGCAAATACCACGGTCAGTACTAACACCAACACCTCCCCAACAAATGGGAATGGCGCCATGTGTCTCGGCGGAGCAGGGAACACGATCCGCAATTCGACCATCGCTTTTAACCGCACGCCTAATGGAAACGGCGGCGGTATGCGAGTGACGGGCCCAGTGAATCTGGGAAACACCATTGTTTCTAATAATCTGGCTCCGGTCGGCGCTGACATTTTCCAGACCGGAGCGGGCGTTGTCTCTTCGTCCGGCGGGAATCTGGTCCAGAACAGCAGCGGCTTTCCAGCGGGCGTCTTCGTCCAGACAAATGACATCGTCGGCGTCGAGGCCCAACTCGGTACGCTTGCTGACAATGGCGGCAAGGTCTTCATTCACGCGATACCTGCGATCAGCCCCGCAGTCAATGCCGGGATCAACGCTGTCGCGGTGGATCCATTTGACGCTTCGGTCTTGACGACCGATGGCCGCGGGATCGGATTCAACCGCATTATTGGCGAAGGCGTCGACAAAGGCGCATTCGAATTTCCAGGGCCATTTATCATTCCAACTCCAACTCCAACTCCAACTCCAACTCCAACACCAACGGCGACTCCAACTCCAACACCAACGGCGACACCAACGGCTACACCAACGGCTACACCAACTCCTACGCCAACACCAACGCCAACGGCGACCCCAACTCCGACTCCAACGCCAACGGCTACACCAACGCCGACGCCAACCCCAACCCCAACTCCGACTCCGACTCCAACGCCAACGGCTACACCGACGCCGACGCCAACCGCGACACCGACGGCTACGCCGACACCGACGCCGACTCCTGAGTGTGTGCCCAGTTCGAACGTCGTCACCGACGGCGGATTTGAAGGTAATACCGATGCGAGGACGAATCCGGCGTGGACGTCAACCTCGACGGCGTTTGGCAGTTCACTTTGCTCGACCGGCAGCTGCGGAGCGTTTGGCCAGAGCGGCAACGGATACGTCTGGTTCGACGGAGCCGCTTCAGGGGTCGATCAGGAGATCGGCACTGCACAGCAGATAATTACTATACCCACCGGTTCGACGGCGACTCTTTCATTCTTACTAAGGGTCGCGACGGTTACGGCTCCGTCAACTTCGACGCTGACCGTCACGGTCGACGGTGCTGTCGTTCAAACAATAAACGAGCCCGCAAACGCCGATCCGGATTACACACAGGTGACGATCGACCTCTCGGCGTTCGCTAGCGGTACTCCGCGGCTACTGAGCTTCAATTATCAACGCCCGGCGGGCACGACCGGCAGCGACAGCTTCCTGATCGATGAAGTAAGTCTCGCGACGAATTGTGGCCCGTCGGTCGTCGTCAGCGGCCGTGTGACAACCCCGAGCGGCCAGGCCCTTAGGAATGCGGTTGTTTCACTCATCGATTCACAGGGCATCAAGCGTACAGCTGTGACGAGTTCGTTCGGGTTATACTCTTTCGGCAACGTACAAGTCGCAGAAACATACATCATGAACGTGGCTTCCAAGCGGTATCGGTTTAGTCCGAAGGTCCTTCAATTCTTCGGCACAACTGGCAATGTTGATTTCGTTGGCCTTGAATGATCGCTTATCCGCATAAAGCGAAAGCGGGCCGCCAGCGCTGGCGGCCCGTTATTGCCTAGCCGGCGATAGATCGCCTTCGAGGAAAGCCTCTCTCGCGGCGTCCGAAAAGAGAAGGTCCCGGCTGTAGAAACGAAGTGGATAGTCCTTGTCATATTCGGCGACTAACCGGTTTGCTTTCTCCAGCATAGACGTTCCACTATTGTCTGCGTTAAATTCCGCCACGGTCCGCATCCAGAAGACGGTCAGCGTTTCGTGGTAGGGCATCTCTTTTGTCAGATCCACCCCAAAGGCGCCGAGTAGTTTGAAAATGCCCGACCGCATTTTCTCGGTCGCTGCTTCCATGTCGTAGGTTGAAGCGTAGTGCAACGCCACGGTCAAATGCTCGGCATGCTTCCAGGCGTCGCGACTCACCGTCGCATCTTCGAAAGTGCGAATGACCTTACTGATCTCTTCTTCGTCTTTGAATCTCATTTCCTTTGTCTCCAGCTCAAAATATTCAACTAATCGCGTCGCCGACTCGTGCGAACACAACTGAATAGCCACAAAGACCGAAATATCGGGAATAACTCTAAACCATGAGTATTCAATAGTTTACAGCCGGACAACACCTGGTGTCCCAGAAGTGTCCCACGAGTGTCCCACGCATGTCGTGGGACAAATAACTCTATTTGTTGCAACGGTTTACGGTGGGAAAACCGCTCAAAATCGTAAATTTTCAAAAACTTTTTCTTAAGACAATGTCTGTGTCTCGTCCTAAAAAAAATTGGATATGAGTGACCATACTAGTCCTGATCCAAAAGATGCCTGTTTGCCGGGAAATTCGCATCGATCGAGGAGGGATCTCACACCATTTCCGTATATGATACATCAAGGCAAAGATGCAACAATAGGGAAGTGGGTTGTATTATTCCGCTTGCCCATGAAGAACGCGAATATTACGAATAAGGAGCCGCTCCTTTATTCACAGTATTCGCGTTCTTCGCGGGCAAAAGTTGTTTCACCGCAGACTGCGGTCCTAGGCTACGCAGCTATCGCTACTTTCTCTTCCTCGATATCGTCCATGAAAAGATACTTTCTCCATTCCGGACGATTCTCAGCATAGTGGCAGAGCAGAACGTGGTCGAGGCCGAGCCGGAGCAGTTTCTGCGATGTGAGCATCGGCATACGGGCCTGTTCCGGCGTGCGGTTTCCTTTACGCTGGTTGCATCGGACACACGCTGTAACGAGGTTCTGCGGCGTTGATTCGCCGCCCTGGGCACGCGGTAGAATGTGATCGAGCGTCAGGTCCTTGGCGTGACGGTGCTCACCGCAATACTGGCAGCGATAGCGATCGCGGATGTAGATCCGAGCACGTTTCATCGTAGTTTCGCGGTTGTGACGTTTGACGTGTATGTAGTTACGAAGACGGATGACCGATGGCACAGGGAATACCGTCGACGGAGAATGCAATACATTGTCGCCGTCGTTTTCTTCGACATAAACCGCGCCGCGAAACCACAGACAGACAGCACGAGCGACACCTACCGTGCCCATCGGCTCGTACGAAAAGTTTAAAAGCAGTACTCTTCCTGTAAGCAAAATTCTCTCCTCCTTTATACTTCGGCACCGCCGTTTGGTGAGGATCGAACAAATAAAATGTCAGTTTACTATTCGCACGCGCACCTGTACGGCTCTACCGTTAATTTAATATCAAAAAATGTTAAACGCAAGCACAATATCTAGTCTGTAACAAACTATTAAGTCGTATATATTGTTTTCACGCACGGGAATATTTCGAACTGGTTTTAGAATTACCTTTATAAGATATTTTTTTTACACGACATGAATTTATGAGATCGAACCTGATCCGCTTGCTCATCTTCGGCATCATCGCGACCGCCTCGGCCTTCGCGGCTTCGCTTGATACATCATTTGGCAGTAACGGAACGGTCACGACTGCAGTCGGTTCAGGGAACGATCTGGCTCAGGCCGTGGCGATCTATCCCGATGGACGAATAATTGCGGCTGGTTACGCATTCAACGGAAATAACAACGATTTTGCCCTCGTTCGCTATATGCCAAACGGCACTATCGATTTTTCTTTTGGCATAAGCGGAATCGCAATGATCCCGGTCGGCACGTCAGAGGACGAAGCATTTTCGTGCGTGATCCAGCCCGACGGCAAGATCGTGGCTGCCGGGCAAACCTATGATGGGATAAAGACCAGCTTTGCAGTTATCCGCTTGAATGCTGATGGAACGCTCGACCAAACCTTCAATGGAACCGGACGTGTCGTGGTGACGCCATCGTCAGGGAATGCACTGATCCGATCCGTTGCATTGCAGCCGGACGGGAAAACCGTCTTGGCGGGCGTCGGTTCGAACGGCTTGAATTTCGACATTATCATCGCCCGGCTCAATGCAGACGGCACGCTCGACACTGGATTTGGAATGGGCGGCCTTCTGACCAGAACTGTCGGTAATGGCAACGACCAGGCGTACGGCGTTGCAGTCCAGAATGATGGAAAGATCGTCATCGGAGGTTACTATCAGACGCCGACCTCGGCTGACACGGTCGTTCTTAGATTTATGGCGGATGGCAGCCCGGATCCTGATTTCGGTGTAAATGGCGTTGCGATCCATTCGTTTAGCTCAGATGTTGACGAGGCTCTCGCCATGTCGCTCGCACCTGACGGACGCATCGTTCTCGCGGGTTGCATAAGGACGGGTGCTCCGAATGATTTCCTAGTCGCGCGGCTTATGCCGGACGGTTCGGCCGATATGTCATTCGGCGTCAACGGTTTAACGATAGTGCCATTTGTTGCCACAACTGACATCGCTCTCGGCGTAGCGGTCCAAAGCGACGGCAAGGTGGTCGCGGCGGGGTTGGCCTTTAACGGGTCGAAGAATGATTTTGCAGTCGTACGGCTGACTGCCAACGGTATGCTCGATCAATCTTTTGGCAATGGCGGCAAGACCACCACTATGATCGGCACAAGCGCGGATGTCGCAAATGCCGTCGCCGTCGCCCCGGACGGAACGATCGTCGCGGCCGGTCGAACTGTTTCAAACACTGCCGATTTCGGAATCGTTAAATACCGTTCGGGCGTCGCTTCCGTCTCAGGCCGAGTACTCTCGCCGTCGGGCATACCGCTACGCGATATTCGAGTCAACCTCATCGACCCTAGCGGATCTGTTAGAGTGGCGACGACGAGTTCGTTTGGCATCTTCCGCTTCGACGGCGTTAGTACGATAGACGGCTACACAATGACCGCCCGGGCAAAACGCTACCGATTCTCGCCTCTGACCATGAACCTGGCTGGAAATGTCGCTGGCATCGAGATCTTCGGACTCGAATAATTCGGTGCAAGATCAATTGTGATGGTTGTCACAGGTGGGCGGTCTGCCGGTGCTATCGTGTGAATATGCCATCTCCGCTTGATCAATTCATAGCTACACCGGATGTATCTGAGCGTTTCGAGCGGCGTATTGAGGCTCCGGCGGGCGTTGTGATGAAAACGGCCTATGATTTCGACATGCAATCCATCTGGCTGATCCGCATCATAATCAAGCTGCGAAAAATTATGCTTGGCGGAACCCCAGATGAGCGCAGGTCAATTGGACTGGTCCAGGAAACCCGGGAACTGGGTTGGGGGACGCTGGTTGAAATTCCGAACCGGCTGCTTGTCTCCGGAGCCTCGTGCCAGCCTTGGTTCGGCGACGTGAAATTTACGGCTGTCACCGCTGATAATTTCGCAGAGTACAACGAGCCCGACCAAGTTAAGATCGTTTGGTCGCTCGAAGCGATCGAAGAAACCGCAGATGTCACCCGGCTCATCCACGAGGTTCGAGCAGTTGCTACGGACGACAATGCTCGAAGAAAGTTTTTTAGCTACTGGCGTTGGGCACGATTCGGCATAATCGCGATCCGGCTCTTATTGCTCCCCGCGATTCAAAGACGGGCTGAACGGCAGAGAACAGATCCCTAAGTTTGGAGTTCTACCCCCGTTGGCTCCGGATCGCCTTCGAAGCGTGAACTCCAAACCTTACCCCTTAACACAGATCACCTGCTTCAACTCTGCCACGACCTCAACGAGGTCGGACTGGGCACGCATGACTTCCTCGATGTTTTTGTAGGCACCGGGGATCTCGTCGATGACGGCTTTGTCCTTGCGGCACTCGACGCCCTTGGTCTGGGCTTCGAGATCTTCGCGGGTGAATCGGGCTTTTGCCTTGGTACGCGACATTTTACGGCCGGCACCGTGCGAGCACGAGTTGAACGACATCGGATTTCCGAGGCCCTTGATGATGAACGATTTCGCTCCCATCGAACCTGGAATAATGCCGAAACGGCCTTCCTCAGCATTGATCGCACCCTTTCGGGTCACGAAAACGCTGTCGCCGAAATGCTCTTCGCTGGCGACGTAGTTGTGATGGCAGTTGACGCGGACCTCGGGCTCCCACGTTTCCTGGCCGTTAAACATTCGGTTGAATGAACGGATCAGGCGGCCCATCATCACCTCACGGTTTCGCATCGCGTAACGCTGTGACCAATCGACGTCATGCCAATACGCCTTGAACTCGTCCGTTCCCTGAATGAAGTAAGCCAGTGCAGGGTCGGGAAGCGTGTTCAGGTCGTGAAGCGATTTCGCAGTGGCGATGTGACGGGTCGCGACCTCGTTACCGATGTTTCGCGAACCCGAATGCAGCATCAGCCAGACGTTGTCCTCAGTATCGAGGCAAACCTCGATAAAGTGGTTTCCGCCACCAAGCGTCCCGAGCTGCTTCATCGCTTTGCGTTTGCGATCCTGAACGCCCGGGTGAAGCTGGTCGAATTCGGCCCAGCCAGCCCACTCGTTAGATTCGTCGACCGGCTCTTTGTAATCGTTAAAGCCGACGGGAATTGCCCGCTCGATCTCATGGCGAAATTCTGCCATTTTGCGATCGAGAATGCCCGATTTGAAAGGCGTCTTCACCGCCATCATTCCGCAGCCGATGTCGACACCGACCGTAGCGGGAATCACGGCATTTTTGGTTGCAATGACCGAACCGACCATCGATCCGATCCCAAGATGAGCGTCCGGCATAAGTGCCACGTGCTTAAAAAGGCACGGCAGACGCGAAACGTTGCGGAGCATCGTGTGCTCGTCCGACGACATCTCGTGAGTAACCCACGAAAGCACGTCAGCCTCGGCTCCGCTGATGTTTAGTTTGTTGTATGACATTTTGTTACCTCTATTCTATGTTGAAAATGGCTGACAGGGCGGGACTCGAACCCACAGCATTCGGCTTAACAGACCGACACTCTGCCAATTGAGTTACCTGCCAATGAAAATTGGTCGCGGCGGAAGGAATTGAACCTTCACTACGGGTTTATGAGACCCGTGCTCTGCCATTGAGCTACGCCGCAGGTCGAATATCGAATAAGGAATCTAGAATATTGAATATGAGAGACTTTGTTCGCTATTCGTTATTCGATATTCATCGTTTATGTGGTCGATCGGGCGGGAATCGAACCCGCGATACCTCGCTTAAAAGGCGAGTGCCTTAACCGACTTGGCCACCGATCGGTGAATGTTTTGCAGAAGCCCGCACGAAGTAAGGGCTCCAGATTGCCTGAGAGTCGTGCGACCAGTAGCGAGAGCGGGCTTCTGCATCAAATCTCTGGCGGGCAAACGCGGGGTGGCGGACATTTTTGTAAAGGGGAATCGCGGGCAAGGCTTTCGTTTTTTCAAACGGAAGACAGGAGATTGTCACCTTGCCCGCATTTCCTTTGGATGTCCGCAACCCGCGTTTGTGTTGGAGAGACTTTTTCGGTTAGACCGAATTAGATGTCCGGTTACCGGCCGTTCCACGGCAGAACGGCCGGTTGCGTCGTGGGAGAAGTTTAGTGAACCGCGGCCATTGCACGTTCGTGCAGGTTGACGGTGTCGCGGTCCTCGATTGCGGCGGCTTCGATCTCGACCGCATCTCGAAAGGCGGTCATTACCTCGACGATCTTGCGGATCTTGAAGAGGCTGTTCTCGCGTTCGTCCTTTGTCGAAAGGTCAAAATCGAGAGCGATATCGTCGAAGCAGTCGGACATTTTGAGCACCAGTTCACCGCGATATCGGTGATCGCGGCAGCACGTTTGAATGTGCCGCGTATCTTCGACGATGGCGATGATGTAGGCTCGCATGTCGGTTTTAACGTTCAGGAACGTGCGTTCCCGAACATGGTATTTCTTGCTCATTTTCTTTTCCTCGTAAATAAATTGCTGAAAAATGTTGATAAAATGCGACATCTCAGCGAACTAGGAAGAGCTGAGCAGTCACGCGGCGGACGGTTGATAGTCACGCGGACTCTTGAATGCAAACATAGTGTTTGTCTCCTTTTTGATTAATAAAAATTGGCGGGACCGAACGGACTCGAACCGTCATCGTCTTCGTAGACAGCGAAGTGCATACGCCTTTCTGCCACGGCCCCGGGAGGAATATCGAATATCAAATGTCGAATATCGAACTGCATAATTCGATATTCAATATTCGAAATTCGATATTCTAGGTTTTGGGTGGATCGATCGGATTTGAACCGACAACGGCTTCATTCACAGTGAAGTGCTCTACCGATTGAGCTACGAACCACATACGATTTGGGACTTTAGATTTTGGATTGGTGCTGGAAAACAATCTAACATCCAAAATGGATCTGGAGCGGGTATCCGGATTTGAACCGGAGATTAACGGTTTTGCAGACCGCCGCCTTTGGCCGCTTGGCTATACCCGCTTAATAAGTCGAAAGTCTGGAGTCTTAAGTTGACTCAAGACTCCAGACTCACAACTAGTGGTTTGGTACACAGGGTGGGATTCGAACCCACAATATCCGGTTTCTAAGACCGACGCCTTTGCCATTTTGGCCACCCGTGCATGTTGGTACCACCCGCGGTAGCGGGTGGGGCGTTTTAAACTTGGTCAGAGCGGCAGGATTTGAACCTGCGAACACTTGTTTCCAAAACAAGCCCGGTTAGCCGCTGCGGAACGCTCTGGAAAAAGTGGTCAGTGGTCGGAGGGCAGTTACCAGAAAAGAACCGTTTTCTGACAACCGACCACTGACAACCGACTACTGCGGTTGGCTTCGGGACAAGGATTCGAACCTCGATCTACTGGTTCAGAGCCAGCCGTCCTGCCGGTTAGACGACCCCGAAAGATCTGTATTTGACAAACAGTTTCCACGGAAACTATAATTGTTTCCGTGGAAACTAACTTGCCCCAGTTGCCGTTTATGAATGATTTGGAAGATCATCTGGGCTATCTGCTCCGCCGTGTCTCCAATCAGGTCTCGGGCGAATTCGAGCGTTCTTTGAAGGCTCGAGCGATCTCGGTGGCCGAGTGGGTCGTGCTTTCGAGGGTCGGCAGCAAGCTTGGTATCACGTCGGGCGAACTAGCCGACGAACTAAAATTGACGCGTGGGGCGATCTCAAAAATAGTTGAAAAACTCGAAGCCAAAGGGCTGATTTCCAGGTCATCGGTACAAGATGACGCCAGAGTGAAAAAGCTGTTTTTGACCGGCAAAGGTAACGAATTGCTGCCCCAGTTTGTAAAGATCGCGGATGACAACGACCGGCGATTCTTCGACGGCTTGACTGATGGTGAGCGGCAAGTTCTGAGAAAGCTTCTACTCAAACTCGCGGAAACCAATCGGATCAACGACGTGGCGATCGACTAGATCATTTCCTATCAACACTTACGAAGAGGTCACAGAATGAGCAATGCGATTGAGAATTTACAATCAGCCCACCAACGGGCGATGGCGATCAGGCCAAAGGTCGGCGGATTCCCGTATCTCGCCGAGGTCCTGCGACAAGCAGGCGTGAAACACAACATCTGGCACCTTCCGGCATGTCAGTCGGTCTATATCACAGACGCCCGACCGGTCGTGTCGGCAATGCCTTCGTTGATCGACGGATACGCTGAGATACCTGGTTTCGACAGGGAATCGGTGGTCAAGGCGATCCGCACCGATCAGGCGGGTGAAAGTACGTTTATCGAATTTCTTCAGGCGGCGTGGAACGCAGGCGTCGTCAACTACGATGTCGATTTTGAAGCGCGAGTCGTGACATATCGGGGCGTCAATGGCGAAGAGTACGTTGAGCAGTACGCTCACGTCGAGATCTAGTATGCATCGGGAAGGATTCGAACCTTCACAGCTACGTGAGCGACGGTTTTACAGACCGCCTGCCTTTACCGATAGGCCACCGATGCGTGAAAAAAATTGGAAGAGACGGCAGGATTCGAACCTACAGCCTTCTCGTTCGTAGCGAGATGCTCTGATTCCGTTGAGCTACGCCTCCTTGAGTAGTCGTCAGCGGTCGGTTGTCAGTTGTCAGCAGGGGATTTCCCAACTGACCACTGCCAACCGACCACCGACAACTGTTTTTGGCTATTCAGTTGTCAAACATCAAACGTAAAAGGAGCGGCTACTCGTGATTCCCAATGAATCCGCGTAACCGCTCCTGAAGATCGTAAAAACGCTGTCAGTTGCGTTTCGTTTTGATGTTTTCGGGAGCGGGAACGCCGCTCCCGCTGAATCAATCTGGTTGTTCCGTTCGGGTCGTCCCCGCCGGTTTTGGTTGATAATTTAAATCTCCGAGACTCAGGCACATTGCCGCATTCCAGACGAAGCCCTGCCGTGTATCTATACGGCCAGCCGTCGCTGTGAATATCGTGAATGTATGTTCTGATCTACGAATCATCAAAATTATCTCCAAAAAATATCGTCCACCATGGCGAACGAGTTGAAGTATAAACACAGGTCAAAAATGCTTGTCAAGCGATTTTTGCAAAGTTTTTTCGTGAGAGGGGATTTTTGTTAGAAATGGCGGTAGCCTTTCGGGGTTAAAATCGACGTTTTCCCATCGGCTCTAAGCTCAATGATGCCAACATTTGCAGTGATCTCGCCAATATGGTGAAAACCGAGGTCCTGAACAGTCGAAAAAAAATCTTGTGAGACGGTAAACAAAAGCTCAAAATCCTCGCCTCCGTTCAGGGCGAGATCGACGCGTTGCTCCTCTGTGAGATCTAGCGATGAGATCGCCGGGTCGATGGGGAGTTTTTCAATGTCAATTTGGCAGCCAGCAGCGCTCGCATTTATCAGGTGAGCGAGATCGGATGAAATGCCATCGCTGATGTCCAGCATGGCGGTCGCTAAGCCATGTTTTCGCAATATGTTAGCCGTCTTAACCTGCGGCAGCGGTTGAAGCTGTCGGAAGAGTAAATGCTTGAGTGGAATTGACAGTGATTCATCAAATTTTATCCCCGATTCTAGCTGCAAAAGACCTGCCGCCGCAGCACCTATGAAACCCGTTATGAAAATCGAATCGCCTGGTTTTGCACCGGAACGCAAGATCGCTTTTCCTTGCGGAACCTCGCCGACCACGGTGCTGTCGATCACAAGCTTATCGTGCGTTTTCGAGATATCGCCGCCGATCAGTTCGACTTGGTGATCTCTCGCGAGAGTGTGCCAGCCGTCATAAAAGCGGTCGAGAAAATCAGTTTTCCACAGGCTCTCGGGAACAGCGAGCGAAAGGAGGGAAAAGGTCGGCGTACCGCCCATGGCGGCGATGTCGGATAGGGAAACGGCAAGGGCTTTGTGTCCGAGGAACTCGGGTGTCGTCCATTCGACCCGAAAGTCGACATCTTCGACGAGCATGTCTGCGGTCAAGAGCATGTCGGTCGCCCCGTCTTTCGGCAGAACGGCACAGTCGTCGCCGATCTTGTCGAGCGAGAACTTGGACTTAATGTTGTTTATGAACTCAAATTCCGAAACCATTCATCCGTTGACACAAATGTAATAAATACATACAATAACGCGTTATAACTTCAACCAAACTTTAACACAGACCCAAACGCGATGGCACAAGAAGCTGTAGTAATACCTGAGAAAATATACTTTAAGATCGGTGAGGTTTGCGAGCTTGTTGGTGTTCAGGCCCACGTGCTGCGTTACTGGGAAACAGAGTTTTCCACACTCTCACCTCAGAAGAATAAGTCAGGCCAAAGAAGCTATCGTCGGCGTGATGTCGAGATCGCCCTTCGAATTAAGCAGCTACTTTATAACGAAATGTTCACCATAGCCGGGGCCCGAAAGAAGCTGCAGTCTGAGCTTCGCGACGGCTCCCGCTCGAAGAGTGGGAATCCTGCCGTTTCTGAGCCGCGATCGATCTCGTACGGCCCGACCGGAGCCCCGCTGCTATTTGACGCCGGATTTCAAACTGAAGGCTCCGATAGTGCGGATACGACTACCGGATCCAGTGCCGAGAAGCCGCAGATCCTGAACGGCAGCGATCACAAGGATGCGATCCGTACGGTCGCCAGCCATCTTCTGGAATTAAGAGAAATGCTGCGTAATCGGGTCGTCTGATAGAAAGCGTATCGTCGATGCCGGTTGACAATTGCCCATCGCAAAACTAATCTAGGAATTCCTTTTCCGGGACGTAGCGCAGTCTGGTAGCGCGTTCGCTTGGGGTGCGAGAGGTCGTGAGTTCAAATCTCGCCGTCCCGACCAATAAACATGGGGCTTTC
>LNFM01001705.1_pt1 | contig 48817 bp, 36 predicted proteins | sample 596031 | NCBI WGS metagenome assembly LNFM01 (sample SAMN04254537, study PRJNA301005) | activated carbon metagenome | isolation source: dual media filters at the Ann Arbor, Michigan drinking water treatment plant | place: USA: Ann Arbor
ATTGGTGGGATCGAACTCGAGCTTGTCGTAATACCCGAACCAATGGTGCCGGGGACCGCTCGTGATCCGCCGCGCCGGCGGGATCGGAAACGACCAATCGTCCTCGGCGGCGCAGCCGGGCAACGCCGCCAGCGCGCCGGCGCCAGCGAGAAAGGAGCGACGCGTGTGCATGGAGGGTCTCCTGCCTCTCACGGGATGTAGATGGGGTCGGACTTCATGCCCCCGGGATAGGCATACGAGGAATAGCAAGCGGTCGTCGAGTCGGGGTTCACCTGGATGCAGGCGGGGTCGTACTCCTCGAGGCTGTAGCCGACCTGCACGATGCCGAAGGCGACGGCGCTCTCGATGACGTGGGCGCCGTCTTCGATGTCCTTCGTCGCCACCTCGAATTCCTCGATCGGTTCGAACAGGGCCTCGTCGATCGGCTCCCCATCCAGGAGGACTTCGGCGCCCCCCTGGGGACGGATGATCTGCACGTAGTTGTACGCGAAGGCCACCGCCGTCGCGAAGACATAGCGCTCGAGGAACTGCTCGGTCGGCACCATCTGGTACATCGCGGAGTCGCCGAACGGCGCGAACCCGTCCTCGGTCGGCTCTGGGAGGCCGGGCCCAGCAGGATCGGAACCGGAGTGCCGGCTCTCCAGGTACTGCACCGGCATGAATACGCCGTTGTCGCTGCGGAAGACGACGTTGGTCCCGGACGGCACCGCGATCTCCTGGAAGTCGCCGCGCTTCTCGAGAACGATGGTCCCCACGTCCTGCGGTGGGTCGATCGTGACCTCCACCCCATCGGTCCCCCCGTAGATTCGCCACCAGTGGCGCTCGTTGCCTCGTACGGGCGAATGCACCCCGACGTAGGTGTTTCCCCAGTACTCGAGGGGGATGGCCATCTCCTGCAGCGGGTCGCAGAATCCGACCGGGTACACATCGAGGTCGCGGGTCGGCACACGTCCGCACCCGACCCCCGCGGTCACCCAGATCGGCTTGTCTGCCTTCACCACCATGCCGGATACGTCGCGCGCCGGGACGAGTTCGACCTCGCTCCCCGAGGCCGCGATGCGCACCGTGTCGAAGCGGTTCATCTTCAGCGTGCCCTTGCCGCCGGCGGGCACGAATGGCACCGGCAAACCGTTGCCTGCAGTGTCGACCGGGGGATACCACTCCAGCGTCGTGAAGTTCTCGAGCGCAACCACCTCGACGTAGCTGGGTTCACCCGCCTGCAGCCTGACGTTCGGCCCATAGGACACCGCGACGTACTCACGGCGCAGTGAACTCTCCGGCAGCAGCATCGACGAGTCGTTGCCGTTCGACGCGGCGTACGGTGCGTGGTGATAGGCGACGATCGGCACATCGCTCTGCGCGCGGTACGTGCCTCCCGTGCGAAACATCGAAGTGTCCCCCAGGACGAAGTTGGAGGTCAGGATGAAGACGTGGGACTGCAGGGGCTCGAGCTCGATCTCCTCGACGACCTGCTCCTGGTTCTGGCCCTCGAGCGTCTGGTACAGGGTGATCCGCGCGTTCACGGAGCTGTTCGGGTTGGCCACGACGAGGCCATCCTCGACGTCCTGCCCCGGGTGCAGCTGACGGTTCGCGATGAACGAACAGCCCGCCGAAGACGGCAGGTCATCCACCGAGTCGCAGAGGCCAAGGCACTGATCCGCCGTGCAGTTGTCGTCGACACAGGGGGTGCACGTCGTCTGACTGGGGCACGGTTCGAGGACCCATCCCTTCCCAGTCGGCGCGCAGCGCTCCAGCGCGGCGGCGCTCTCGCAGCGGATCTCGCCCGGTACGCACTCGATGACCGGTGGGCCCGTGGTGACCGCGGTCTCGCCACTCCCCGTGCTCACCCCCGTCGAAGCTGTCTCCTCGTCTCCGGTGGCACTCCCGTCATCCGAGCAGCTCGGGAGCGAAGACAGAGCGGCGGCGAGTACGGCAGGAGTAAGGGTCTTCATTGCGAAATCTGCTCCGAGGAGCCGGCGTCGATCGTGGCACGAGGCATCTCGTGTGTCCACGCGCATGTCGCCCGCGCCCGCGACCTAGGGCGCTCGTACCCGGCTTGCGCGCGATGCGCGCCTACTCGCCGCTGCGCTTCTTCCTCGCGCGGTCCCTGATCTTCTCGACGGCCTTGCGCGCCTCGACCCGCGTGTCGGCGTTCCTGTCCTTGGTCCTGATGCGCTCGAGCAGCGGGATGGCTTTCTCGGTGCCGAAGTCGCGAAGGTGACGCACCACCAGCGTCGTCATCGCCACGTCCTGGGACACCTGATCGAGGTCCGGCAAGGCGGCGTCGCCAGCGACTGCGGTGAGCGCCGCGGCGGCTTCGCGGCGCACGCGAACGTCCTCGTCCGCTGCGAGGAGACGTGCACGGATGGTGTCGTAGGCGGAGGGCGGCGCTGTGCTGCCCAGCACACGGACTGCGGCCGCTCGGACGCGCGGGCTCGCGTGCCCGACGAGTGCGGTCGCCCAGCTCCCGATCGACGCGGTCGCGTCGCTGGTCCCCTCGAGGCCGGCCGCGTTCTCGAGCACCAGGACCAGCGTGTGGTCCGGCGTCTGCCCCCCTTGGACGGACTGTTCGAGCATCGCGGCGAGCGGCGCGGCGAACTGCTCGGCGGGCTTCGACCACCCGGACACGAGGCGCAGCCACGGATCCCAGCTCGCCGCGTCGCCCGCGGTCGCGTAGTGGCTCAGCCGGCCGGCGACGAGTTCGACTGCGAACGCGGCCTGTCCCTGACGTGCGAGCGCCGCGGCCACCTCCAACTCGACCGGCGCTCCCGCGATCTCCTCCAGCCACGCGGTCACCAGCGGGGTCATCGTCTTGGGCGCCCACCTGAGCAGGTAGCGGATCAGCAGCAGCCGAACCGCCGGGTCGTCAGCCTCCTCGAAGATCTCGCCGCAGCGGGCCACGAGGTCGGGCTCGGGCTTGATCGAGACCAGTCGCGCCAGCAGCGGCAGCGCAGACCCGGGCGCGTCGGGGTCGAGCTCCTTCAGGTGGGCGCGCAGGAGATCCAGCGTCGCCGCGTCGTCGAGCTCCTCCTTGGCCACCCGCGGCTTGAACTCCACCAACCGCTGGATGAGCATGCGGTCGATCTCCCCGTCCGGGCTGTGCAGATCGACGAGCTCGTCGGGGTCGTTCGCGACGTCGAAGCGGTACGCGACGTCGACCCCCTTCTCGTAGATGAGCTTGTCCCGACCGACGATGACGCCCAACGTGGTGGCCTTGTTGTTCTCGAAGTAGTAGGCGCGGTCGGGCTGCTGCGGCTCCTCGATCAACAAGGGGACGAGCGATCGACCGCGATCGCCAGGGGCCGCCGTCGCGCCCAGCAGATCCAACAGCGTCGGGGCGAAGTCGATGGTCCCGACGGTCTCGTCGATGACCTTGCCCGCGTGTCCGGGGATCTCGATCGCGAACGGCACGCGGATATCCTCCTCGAAGGTGGTCGGGCCGTGGAGCATCACCCCGTGGTCCCCCAGGCCCTCGCCGTGATCGGCGAGGAACACGACCATCGTGCGGTCACGCAGGCCGAGCCGCTCGAGTCCGTCGAGGAGCTCGCCCATCTGCCGGTCGAGGTAGCGCAGCGACCTGCGATAGTTCTGCACCCGGCCGCGCCCGGTGAGCACCCTGCCGTCGAACCCCGGCATGTGCACGGTGTAGAGGTGGAGGAAGAGCGCGGTCTGGCGGTCGCGACGCGCCTCGAGCAGCTCGAGCGCCTGCGGGATCGCGGTGTCGGTCGTCGGGTTCTCGTAGACCCGCACCTCGCCGAAGCCGTCGAAGAGCGCTGCGACGGGCGGGTACTTCGCCGGCATGAAGTAGCGGTGCACCACCGCGACCGGATCGAGGCCGAGGAGCTCGAGGCGCTGCCCGAGCGGGACGCCGTTCGTGATCGGATCGTCGCTGGCCTCGATCGAGCGGAACATCGTCGGCATCGCGCGCTTGGTCTCGGTCGCGGCCGAGTACGCGTGGCGGAAGCGGTAGGTGCCTTCGAGCCAGGCGTCGAGTCGCGGCGTGTCCCCGGGCCCCGCGAACGCCGTGCCCTCGGGCGGCCGTGCCGGTGGCAGCGCATCCGCCCGCAGGGTGTCGGCGACGACGAAGACGACGTTCATCGACGGCTTGCGCTCGAAGTCGTCGGTGTTGGTCGAGGGCGCCTCGCCCGTGTACCGACCGGCGTGCACGTCCAGATCGGCCAGCACGTAGTACAGCGGGGTCCAGGCGCGCTCCGGCATCGCGTGGCGGATCCAGTCCGCAGCGACCGGGGCGCGCAGCAAGAGCCCCGCGCGGACGTAGGGCGACATCCGGAACCAGCTGAGCGGCGCAGTGAGCACGGCGAAGAGCCCGACCGCGAGCGCGATCCATGCCCCCGCTCCAGGCCTCGGCCCCGACCACCTCGCGATCCGGCGCCACGCCAGGCACAGCGCCGCCCCCGAGCCGAGCGCCTGCAGGAACATGTGGAACTCGGGGTAGAGGCCAGGGGCGACCTCGTGATCGGCGATCGCGAGCGCAACGACGGCGGCGAGCAGCGCGGCCTCGCGGCGACGCCCGCGGAGGTCAGCGTCGGCCGAGCCCTCGGCGCCGCCGGAACCCCACGACAACAGGAGCAGCACGGGGGCACACGCGAGCGCGCCCAGCAGTGGCAGCCACGCCACCAGCGGCGCGAAGGACTGCTCCGAGATCCAGCCGCCGACGATGAGGTTGCCGCCCGCGACCACCAGCGCGTGCCCGAGGGGCGCCACGGCAAGCACACCCGCGAGCAGCGCTCGACGCCGCGCGCCACCCACGAGTCGCTCCGGCAGCAGGCGGACCAGCCCCGTCGCCCCCGCGCCGAGGACGAGGGCGAGTAGCGCGAGCAGGATGTGCCCGCTCCACAGGGTCCATTCGGCCGACCAGCGCAGCTCGGACTGCCCGAGCAACACCATGCGGACGCGCTCGATCGCGAAGCCGAGCGTGCCTGTGGCGGCCACGGCCAGCGCCCACCGCGTCACCGGGATGGGAATCGCGTTCCACCGATGCGCCATGAGAGGGGCCGGAGGTTGTCACAGGACCGCCACCGCCGCAACGCGGGCGTCACGGGGCGGCGTCGCCCTCGGCGCCCGCGCGCGGGGCCTTCTTGCGGCCCGGCTGCTTTGCGGGCGGCTTTGCGGGCTTCTTCGCGAGCTTCTTCTCGATGGCGTCGGCGGCCTTCCCGGCCTCGCGCCGGAGATAGCCGTTGTAGTGCTCCTTCTGGATCTTGCGCAGGAACGGGACGACGCCGGCGGTCCCGATCGTCCGGAGATTCCGGACGGCGAACGTGGTCATGTCGTTGTCCTCCGCGAGCTCGATCAGATCGGCGATTGCGCCCTCGCCCGCCAGCCGGGTGAACGTGGTCGCCGACTCGCGACGCACACGCAGGTCCTCCTTGCGATCGAGCATGCGCGCGCGCGCGAGCGGGACGGCGTCCTTGTCGTCGAACTGACCCAGGACACGCATCGCCGAGGTCCGGATCCGAGGATCTGCGTGGTCCAGCAACCGTCGCGCGACCGAGACCAGCTCGACGCGCGCCTCCGCATGGGCCGCAGTCGGGGTGGCTGGCTTGGCCTTGCCCTTCGCCTTGGTCCCGAGGTCGAGATCCGCGGCGTTGTTCAGGACGAGCTCGAGCACGGAGATCGGGACCTCGACGCCGCCCGTCTGCGACCTCGCGAGCATCGCCGTCAGCGGCCCGACGAAGTCGGCCATCGGCTTGGGCCACGGGGACACGAGGCGCAGCCAGGGCTCCCACGTCGCCGGCGCCCCGGTGCGCGCCCAGTGCTCGATGCGGCCCGCGATCATCGTGGGGGCGAACGCCGCCTGCCCCTGCTGAGACAGCGCGGTCACGACCTCGAGTTCCTCGGGGGTGTCGGCGATGGACTCGAACCACGCGACGACGCGCGGGGTCATCGTCTTCGGTGCGCGGGCCAGGAGGTGTCGGGCGATGAGCAGCCGAACATCCCGCGTGCCCCCCTCGAACAGCGCGGCGCAGCGCCGGACGAGGTCGCGCTCGGGGCGGAGCGCGACGAGCTGGATCAACAGCGGCAGCGCAGCGCCCGGCTCCGCGGGATCGACCTCGCCCAGGCGCTCGCGGAGCAGCGCGAGCACACCATCTTGCTCGAGTTCTTCCGCGACGATCGACGGACGGTACGCGACGAGCGTCCGCAGCAGCGCCGCGTCCAGCTCGCCCTCGGCGGTGTAGACGTCGAGCTTCTCGTCGGGATCCTCGCCGATGTCGAACCGGTGGACGACGTCGATGTCGCTCTCGTAGATCAGCTTGTCGCGCGCCACGACGACGCCGACGGTGTCGTTGTCCGCGGCCTCGAAGAAGTAGGGCCGCTGGGGCTCCTGCGGCTCCGAGACGAACAGCGGGACGAGCGAGCGGCCGCGATCGCTGGCGTTCGGCGGCGCCCCCAGCAGGTCGACCAGCGTCGGCGCGAGATCGATGGTGCCCACCGTTTCCTCGAGGACCCGGCCCGATGTGCCTGGGATCGCGAATGCGAACGGCACGCCGATGTCCTCCTCGAAGACGTTCGGCCCGTGGAGCATCTGCCCGTGATCGCCGAGCCCCTCCCCATGATCGGAGGTCAGCACGACGATCGTGTCGTCGTCGACGCCGATCTCGCCGAGCCCGTCGAGCAACGCACCGAACTGCGCGTCCAGGTACCGCAGCGACCGCTGGTAGCGCTCGACCCGGCCGCCGTCTTTCGCCCCGAGCATGGCGCCGTCGAAGCCGGGGTCGTGCATGTTGTAGAGGTGCAACCAGACGAAGAACTGCTGGTCACCGAACGAGCGGATGAGCTCGAGCGTCCTCGGCACCGCCTGGCTGCTGTCGAGCTTCTCGTAGACCGAGACGTCCTCGCCGAATCCGTCCATCAGCGCGGCGATCTGGGGGAACTTCTCTGCGATGAAGAAGGTGTTCACCACGGCACCGGGCCGCAGCCCCAGCGCCTCCATCCGCAGCCCCAGCGTCACGCCGCTGTTCAGCGGATCGTCGCCGGCGCGGATCGACCGGAACATCGTGGGCATGGCGCGGTGCGTCTTGGTCGAGGTCGAATACGCGTACCGGAACCGGTAGGCCCCCTCCATCCAGGCGTCGAGCCTCGGCGTGTCGCCGGGCTGCGCGAATGGCATTCCGGCCTCGGGACGCGCCGGCGGCAGCGCGTCCGCGCGCAGGGTGTCCACCACGACGAGCACGATGTTGCGTCGACCTCGCCCCTCGAACGTGACGGCCGCCGGCGCCTGCTCGCTGGGCGCGTAGGTGCCAGCGCCCACGTCGAGGGAGGCGAGCATGTCGTGCAGCAGCCGCTTCGCCCGCTGCGGCATCGCGTTGCGGATCCAGTCGCGCGCCATCGCGGAGCGCAGCACCAACGCCGAGCGCGTCGTGCTGGACATCGCGGCCCAGCTCGCGGGCCCTGCGACGCAGACCAACGCCGTCGCGGTCGCGAACACCCACGCGCGCGACGACCACCGCGGCTCGGAGCGCAGCCAGCGTGCCGCCGCGATGATCGAGACCCCCGCCATCGCCACGTGCAGCATCATGTGGAACGGCGCGTAGATCCCCGGCGCGACGCGGTGATCGGCGACCCCGAGCACCAGGACCCCGAGCGCGAGCGCCCCGGTCATCCACTGCTGCCGCCGCGACGCGGGCGCCACCGAGAACGCCAGGGCGAACGCGAGGGGCAGCGCCACGACTGCCAGGACCAGCGGAAAGACGGCCACCAACGGGGCGAACCACTGCTCGGAGATCCATGCACCCGACGCGAGCTCGCGGCCGACCCATCGCAGCGGCCACGCACCCACCGCGAGCGCCACGCACGACGGCGCGACGATCCGGCCGAGCCACCCGTCACGCCGCGCGGTCGGGAGGGCTCGACCGCAGAGCCACGCCACGGACCCGACGAGCAGCACGATCGACGCGAGCGTTGCGTGACCGCCCCACAGCGTCCATTCCTGGGCGACGCTCATCGCGGTGGCAGACGCCCCGACGACCGCGATGCGCACCCGATCGATCGCGAACGTCGTCGTCGCCGCGAGGAACGCCGCGAGCCCCCAGCGACGCCATCCGACCCAGCGTTGCGTCCATCGCGAACCCTGCCCCATCGACCGGGCGAGCTTGTCACAGCGGGGTCACGACTGCAAACCCGCGATCGCGGCCGCCGACGGGCGGCGCCGCGTCAGCGCAGATCGAAGTCGAAGCCCAGCCTCGGGGTCTTGCCGGTGCGGCCCCGGACGCTGACCCGCAGGTCGACGCGCGCGGCGTCGGCGAAGCGATCGATGTCCAGGGCGAGGTCCTGCTTGCCGCTGCGCGATCGGATCGGCACCCGGCGCAGCTCCTGCCATTCGCCGTCGCCGTCGCCGCTGGGACGCCCGTCGACGACGATCTCCCAGCCGCTCGTCGCGTCCTTGAGGGCGTGATCGTCGATCGCGAACCAGCCAGGGATCTCGGAGGTGGCCGGCGAGACGCCCGGCAGCGCCACGGTCGCCGGATCGTCGGCGCTGGCTTCGACGAGGATCGCGGGGCCGATCACGCGGTCGACCTTGATGGGGCCGTTGCTCACGCCGTGCGCGGAGGCCACCCTGCCCTCGCGCAGGTGTCCGCTGGCGAGGTGGCGCTCGGCGACGAAGCCCGAGCCGTAGCGGGCCAGGGCCGCGACCACGAACATCGCGGCGAGCGTCGCCAACACCCACGGTCGCAACCACCCCTCGATCCGCGCGAGGACGGCGGCCGCACGGCGTGGAGCGAAGGCCAGCGCGGCCGCGATGCCCAGGGCCGCCGCGAAGGCGCAGGCGCCGATGACGTCCGCGACCATCCATCGCCGCCAGCGCAGCTCGTAGACGCCGTCCTCGGCGTCCACGCCGAGGAGCATCGGATCGGTCGGCGGCGTGGTGTTGCCCTTGCCGGTGCGGAACTCGCCGGCGCGTCGCTCCTCGGGCGACGCCGACGGGCCGTTGCCGACCGCGGGGACCTCGACCCAGTCCACCGGCACACCATCGTGCAGCACCTGCCAGCGCGGGAATCCGGCGACGTTGAACTCGAGCCGTGTGCCCGGCGCCGCACCGCGCACCCGCACCGCGACGCGCTCGTGATCCACGTCGTCGACGAGCACCTCGAGCTCGCCCTGCCCCACCACGCGGGCGATCTGCTCGGTGACCTCGCGCTCGGAGACCTTGATCTTGCCGAAGCGCTTGATGACCTTGCCGTCCTTCACCCCGCTGGCGCCGACGAAGTACTTCACGCGCAGCCGATCGAGCACCTCGGCCTGCTCGGACTCGGGGCGATGGACGAAGACCTCGCCCGGCATGTAGCCGATCTTGTACGAGGGGGCGCCGTTGAAGACCGGCGCGTCCGCGTAGATGTGGCTGTGTCGCCGGGCCTTGTAGGCGATGCGCCAGTAGTCGCCGCCGCGATCGGCCCAGCGCTTCTTGGCCCACGCGTTGAACTCGGCGAAGTCGCGGTCGGTGCGGCGGTCGCCCTGCACGCGCATCGTCCGGTAGTCGCCGACCCCGTTCTCGAGGGCGACGTCGCCCGCGCTCGCGAGCATCGATCCGGTCACCAAGGCGGCGGCGACGGTGAGGCCGACCGCGAGCGCGACGCGGCCACGATCGCCCGGCACACGGTCGCGCCACAGTCCCCACGCGGCGTGCCCCAGCACCGCCGGCACGAGCCCCGCGGCCAGGTACAGCCCCGGCTTCGCACAGATGATGAAGCGCTGGTACTGCAGGTAGCGGAAGTTCTCGGACAGCCAGTCGAGCCGGAAGCGGAAGAAGAAGTCCGACGTCGACATCAACCACAGCACGACCGCGAGCACGGCGAGACCGCGCACGAACCGGTTGCCGCGCAGCACGCCCCAGAGGAGCCCGACGAGGATCGCGTAGCCGACCGACGCCGGCATGAACTTCGCCCACGAGCCCGACCACACGCGGCGGAGCATCGTGTCCATGTCGCTGTACAGCGTGCCGAGGTTCGCGATCCAGGCGCTGTGCGTCATCATCGGCAGGACCCACCACGCGGCCATCGCCGCGCCGACGCCGGTGACGAGGCCGAACGACACGAGCACCCGCGGCATGTTCGCGCGCACGCCCTGGGCGACGAGCATCACGAGGGTGCCGAGCGCCGCCATCGGCAGCGCGATCGGGTGCGCGAGCATGGCCAGCGCCACGAGCACCGCGGGTCCGACCAACGCGCGTGGCTTCACGTCGTCGGCGCGCACGAGCAGCGCGAGCTCGGCGAACGCCCACCAGATGAACACGCACGCGACCGGCTGCATCCACACGCCGAAGTGCACGGTGTACGCCCAGCCGCCCTCCCGCAGGACGCCGGGGTCGAGGTACAGCAGCACCGCGCCGATGAACCCCGGCGCGCGGCCGAGGCCCGTCGCCCGGGAGATCCGCAGCATCGCGATCCCCTGCAACACGTACGCCGCCGAGAACACGAACGCGTAGCACTGCGGCCACGGGAGCGTGCCGAACGACAGCGCGCGCAGCAGCCCGACGAAGAGATCGCCGAGCACGGGATAGAGTTCACCGACCGGGAACCCGAAGTACCAGTAGCTGCTCCACCCCGAGAGGTGGCCGCTGCGGAGCTCCTCGCCGACCATCCACGCCCGCGCGACGTGGACGGTGTGATCCTGCGACAGCGGCATGCGGCCGATGGGGCCGGGCCAGATGAGCCAGCACGCGAACGCGCACAGCAACAGCGCGGGCCACTGCCGCGCCAGCAGATCCGCGGCGCGTCGCGGCACCGTGCGCAGCCACGGGGCCCGCCGGGGCTCGCCGCCGCGATCGGGCGTCGGGGCCGGATCTTCGGGGGGCGCGGTGGGCGGCGCGGACATCGGTGAGTGACTTCGGCCCGCCTCGGGTGCGACGACGCGGCGGGACTCTAGGGTTGTGGTTTGCGGGCCGTCAAGCCGCACGGAACGGCCGCGGCTGTGGTACTCCTTGCGCCGCCACGCATGTGGAAACGCACGGTACGCGCGCATGACCGACTCGGCTTCTCCTGATCTCAACAACACGGGCATCTCGCAAACCGGCACGTACATGAACGAGCTGGCGGGCGTCAGCATCGTCATCCCGGCGTACAACGAGGAGCGCGGCGCAGGCCCGGTGCTCGTCGAGCTGCTCGAGCTCCTCGATCGCGAGCTGCCCGGCATCCCGCACGAGGTGATCGTCGTCGACGACGGCTCCAAGGATCGCACCGCCGAGGTGATCGAGGAGCACGTGGGCGGTCGACTCCGCCTCGTACGCCATCCGATCAACAAGGGCTACGGCGCGGCGATCAAGACCGGCGTCTCCGAGGCGATCCATCCCTGGATCCTCATCACCGACGCCGACGGCACGTATCCGGCCAAGCACATCCCCGAGCTGCTCGCGCACCGCCGGCACTTCCACATGGTCGTCGGCGCGCGCACGGGCCCCAAGGCCGCGGTCGCGATGCTGCGGCGTCCGCCCAAGTACGTGCTGCGCAAGCTCGCGTCGTACCTGAGCCGCCAGGACATCCCCGACTTGAACAGCGGGCTCCGGCTCATGCGCAAGGACATCCTCGAGCGCTTCGAGAACATCCTGCCCAACCAGTTCAGCTACACGACGACCATCACGCTCGCGATGTTCTCCGCGGGCTTCCACGTCAAGTTCGTGCAGATCGACTACCTCAAGCGCGAGGGCAAGTCGAAGATCCGCCCCATCGCGGACACGATCGGCTTCACCAAGCTCATCTTCCGCACGGTGATGTACTTCGATCCGCTCCGGGTGTTCATCCCCGCCGCGGCGTTGTTCCTGCTCGCGTCCCTCGCGATCGGCATCGGCAGCTACTCGATCACGGGCCAGGTCATGGACGTCACCACGGTGGTGCTGTTCACGACCGGCTTCCAGACGCTGATGGTCGGGCTGCTCGCGGACATGCTGAACCGACGCCTGCCGTGATGGCGGCGCTGCCGTGATGGTCGAGCCGTCCCCACCGCCCGCACGCCCCGCCGCGCCCAAGACGTGGGACTGGCGGATCCTGCCGATCGCGGGGTTCACCGGCCTCGTCATCTGGATCCTGGTCCGCAACCTCGCGGGGGCCGACGAGTTCACCGATGCCCTCGCGAGCGCGCACTGGGAGTGGGGCGCCGCGTCGATCGGCCTGCTGTTCGTGTGCCAGTACATCGCGGCGCGGCGGTGGATGATCATCCTCGACGCCCTGGGCCACCCGATCCCGTTCGTGCGCGCGGCCAAGGCCATGCTCGCGACGTGGCCGATGGCGCTGCTCGCCCCGGCGCGGGCGAGCGATCTGCTGCGGTCCCTCGCGATCGCCGATCTGTGCCCGCCGCTGCTCGGGGCCGGCAGCGTGATCGCCGAGAAGGCCATCGACGTGCAGAGCCTCTGCCTGCTCGCGATCGTGGGCTCGCTGGCCTTCGGCGTGCCGCTGGTCGCCGTGCTCGCCGCGGGCCTGTTGCTGGCGGAGTGGGCGTTCGTGTGGCTGCTCGTGCACCGCCGCGCCACGATCGCGCGGCTGCCCCTCTTGCGCCGCAAGCCCGAGAAGCTCGAGCAGATCCTGGTCGCGTTCACGGCCCTGCTGCAGCAGCCGCGGCGCCTGGCGGCGGTGAGCGCGACCTCGCTGCTGTCGTGGATCGCGGGCACCGCCCTGTTCCAGTGCCTGCTGGTGATGGTCGACGCCGACGTCGGCATCGTCGCCACCGCGGCGCTGTGGCCGGCGGCGATCTTCGCCGGGATGATGCCGTTGACCCTCGCCGGGATGGGCACGCGTGACGTCGCGTTCATCTACCTGTTGCGGGCCGCGGGGCACACGCCCATCCGCGAGGGGGCGTTGCTGGCGGCGACGCTCGGGTACTCGGCCGTGGGCACGTGGCTGTTCGCGATCCTCGGGATCCCCCTTGCGGTCCAGTTCGTGTTACGCCTTCGGCGCCCCGCTGTGGCCGCCACCGCCCGTGCGGCCGTCGGGCAGAACGAGGACCCATGACTGACCATTCGGACGGCGTGATGGACCGGGAGTATGCCGCGGGCCGTCGCCGCGCACCCCACCTGCAGTTTCGTTATCGCGTGCGTGCGCAGCTCGCCGTCGATGCCTTCCGCAGTCGCGTGCCGCGGCAGAGCACGCACCGCGTCATCGAGCTCGGCGCCGCCGACGGCCTCACGCTGCTGGCGATCCGCGAGCTGCTCGGCTCGCAGGGCGAGTTCGACGGCATCGAGCTCTCCGACGAGCTGCTCGCCGCCGCGCCCAGCGTGCCGGCCAACACCCGCCTGCTCAAGGGCGACGTGATGAAGCTGCCCGCGGAGATCAAAGACGGGCACTACGATCTCTGCACCGCGCTCGCGGTGCTCGAGCACCTGCCCGACCCGACCCAGGCGCTGCGCGAGGCGTTCCGCGTGCTGCGGCCCGGCGGTGTGCTGGTGGCGACCGCCCCGAACCCGCTGTGGGACGACATCGCCGGCAAGCTCGGCATGGTCGCCGCCGAGCACCACGAGCAGGAGCTCGACGAGAAGGCCCTGCGCCGCATCGTCGCCGCCGCGGGCTTCGTGAACATCGAGTTCCGCCGGTTCATGTGGGCGCCGGTCGGCGTGCTGCCGTACCTCAAGCTCAAGCTCGACCCCGCGCGATCGCTCGAGATCGATCGCTGGGTGTCCAAGCTCAAGCTGCTGAACTTCGGCTTCGTCAACCAGTGCATCGTCGCGAGCAAGCCATGAGCCACGAGAACGAGCGCTTCCCCCAGCCCGCCCCCGGGCACCGCGACTGGTACGCCTTCGAGGCGCTGCGCGCCCTGCCGCGCATCATCTTGATGGTCGACAAGAACCCGTTCTCGGAGACGTACGGCTGCTTCGACCGCGAGTACTGGCACTACCGCACGATCGACTTCCCGTGCGGCATGAGCCAGGAGTTCTGCCTCGCCCTGGCGATGGCGTTCAAGCACCCGTTCCCGAACAACCCGTACTACGGCAACGAGCGCCTGCGCGAGCTGGTCATCGGGTCGATCGAGTTCGCGAAGAAGTCGGGCCACGCCGACGGCTCGTGCGACGACTACTTCCCGTTCGAGCGCGCGCTCGGGGCCCTGGTCTTCTCGCTGTACGCGATGACCGAGTCGTACCTCGTGCTCGGCCTGCAGCGGCCCGACCTCGTCGAGTTCTTCCACACCCGCGCCAGCTGGCTGTGCAAGCACAACGAGAGCGGCCAGCTCGCCAACCACCAGGCCCTGGCCGCGCTGGCGCTCTACAACGTCTTCCTGCTCACGGGAGACGAGACCTTCCGCAAGGCCAGCGACGACTACCGCGACATCACCCTGTCGTGGCAGAACGAAGAGGGCTGGTTCCAGGAGTACGAGGGCGCCGATCCGGGCTACCACTCGTGCTCGATCGCGTTCCTCGCGAAGCTCTGGCAGAAGAGCAAGGACGAGCGCCTGGTCGCGCCCATCGGCCGCGCGATCGAGTTCGCGAGCTACTTCATGCACCCCGACGGCTCGTACGCGGGCGAGTACGGCAGCCGCAACACGTATCACTTCTATCCCCACGGCTTCGAGGTCTTCGCCGACCGCTTCCCGCTCGCGGGCCGCATCGCGCAGACGTACCTGCAGCGCGGCCTGCCCGAGCGTCGCCGCTACTACAACGACGACAACCGCATGTGCGCCCATTACGTCTACGACTGGATGCAGTCGTGGCTCGACTGGCAGGGCGACGCGCGCGACGGCACGCTCGAGCAGCACCGCGGCCCGTTCACGAAGTGGTTCCCCAACGCCAAGATGTTGGTGAAGAAGACGCCGGCCTACTACGCGGTGATGTCCCTGGCCAAGGGCGGCGTGCTCAAGGTCTACGACGACCAGGGCCCGCTCTACAGCGACACGGGTCCCATCGCGAAGACCACCAGCGGCGACGTCCTCGTCAGCCACATGGTCGAGGACAACCCGATCGAGGCCGAGCCCGCGACGGGTCGGTTCTCGACCCAGGGCAAGATGAGCAAGCGCAAGCACCAGCTCGCGAGCCCCGTGAAGCAGGCGGCCTTCCGCGCGATGAACCTGACCGTCGGGCGCTACAACCCGAACCTCGTCCGGACCACGCTGCAGAAGATCCTCATCACCGGCAAGCCGCGGACCGACGTCACCTTCAGCCGGCGCGTCGAGTTCACGGACACCGAGATCCGCATCCAGGACGGGCTCGACGGGTCGGGCAGCGACGCGAAGCTCGCCCGGCTCGCGATCGGCAGTGACGCGACCTCGATCTACGTCGCGAATTCGACCAACTTCCAGGAGTCGATGCTCCTGCCGTGGATCGACCAGAGCGACTCGGTCGCGGCGTTCAACGAGCAGCGCAAGGTCGAGCTGCCGGTCCGCGTCGTCAGCCGGGCCAAGCTCCGCCGGCCGCTGGGCTGAGGCCCCGTCACAAACCGGCTCCCCGTGCATCCACGGGGGGACGGCGTGCGTCGGCGGACGGGCTTGCCCGTCGCGGCGCGATCCCGCATCGTCGGCTGACCTCCACCCCCACTTCGTCCCCCTGTTCCGTTTCCGAAGGAGACCAACGACCCATGGGCATGCTCTCGCGACTGACCGGTATGAACTCCACCAAGCAGCCGACGGACGACATCCTGCTCGTCCACGCGATGCTGCTGATGGCCGGCGCCGATGGCGTCATCGAGGACGAGGAGATCTCGACGGTCCACGCCTTCGTCAGCTGCCTGTCCGAGTTCAAGAACCAGAACTTCGGCCAGCTCGTCGAGGAGGCCCGCAAGATGATGCGGCGCTACCCGAGCGTGAAGGAGTCGGTCGCGGCGCTGGGCTACCTCAGCACGCCGGCGCTCAAGCACAAGGCGTTCGTGCTCGCGGCCGACATCGCGATGTCGTCGGGCGACGTCGACGAGACCGAGGATCAGCTGCTCGAGACCATGCAGCGGCTCATGGAGATCGACGACCGAACGGTGCAGACGATCATCTGGGCGCTGCACCAGAAGTACGCGCGCTGAGTCGGCGACACGCCGCGCTGCGTGTCACTGGGCGCGCAGCCACTCGGCGAAGACCGCGAGCCCGTGGGCGAGCGGCGTGCTGGGCCGGAACCCGAGGCGGGTCTCGGCCCTCGTCACGTCCGCGAACGTGCGCGGCACGTCGCCCGGCTGCTCGGGCAGACGCTCGAGGATCGCGGTCACCCCCAGCGCCGTCTCGAGGGCGGCGACGAGCTCCGCGAGCGTCACGGGGCTCGAGTTGCCGAGATTGAACACCTCGTGGCCGACGGCGGGGAACGCGATGGCGGCCTGCACACCGGCGATGATGTCGTCGATGAACGTGTAGTCACGGCTGGTGCTGCCGTCTCCGTACAGCTCGATCGGCTTGCCCGCGAGCATGCGCTCCGCGAACTTGCGGATCGCCAGGTCGGGCCGCTGCCGCGGGCCGTACACGGTGAAGAAGCGCAGCGACACGATCGGCAGCCCGTAGAGGTGGGCGTAGGCGTGGCACATGGCCTCGTTGCCGAGCTTCGTCGCGCCGTAGGGCGACGCCGGCCGCAGCAGCGCGTCGGTCTCGGCGAACGGGACCTTGGTGTTGAGCCCGTAGACCGAGCTCGACGAGGCGAACACGAACTTCTTCACGCCGTGGTAGCGCGCCGCCTCGAGCAGGTTGAGCGTCCCGACCGCGTTGGTCGTCTCGTACAGCATCGGGTCCGTCAGCGACGGTCGGACGCCGGCCCGGGCCGCGAGGTGGACGATGCACTCGGGCGCGAACGACTCGACCAGGGCCGAGATCTTCGCACCGTCGCGGATGTCGCCCTCGACCAGGCGATAGCGCGGGTTGTCGAGGTGCGGCGCGACGTTGGCCCGCTTGAGCGCCGGGTCGTAGTAGTCGTTGAAGTCGTCGACGACCGCGACGTGTCCGCCCGCGGCGATCAGGCGGTCGACGAGGTGCGATCCGATGAACCCGGCGCCGCCGGTGACGAGGGTGCGCGCGTAGTGCTGGGACATGGCGAAGGGCCGGCGGTCGGCTCGGCGAGCGGAGTATAGCGCCTGTCGACGGCGGGCCGCCCGCGGGCGATTCTCTGGGCGAGTGGCGGTCCTCAGCAGCAACGCGCGCAAGCACGAGAGCACGAACCCCGCGCTGCGGCTGGTGCTCGGGCACTTCCGTCGCACGCTGTGCCGCGTCGTCCGGGAGCTGCGGCCGCGCACGGTGTTCGACGTCGGCTGCGGCGAGGGCTACATGCTCGCGGCGGTCCGCGCGGCGCTGCAGGGCGCCGGCGTCGAGGCGACCTACGCGGGCGTCGACATCAGCGCCGACGCGATCGCGGCCGCCCGCGCGCGGCTTGGCTCCGAGGTCGAGCTCCACCAGGGGGACGTGCGCGCGCTCGCGGCGGGGCGCCGCTTCGACGTGGTGATGATGCTCGAGGTGCTCGAGCACCTCGACGATCCGGCGCCCATGCTCGACGTGCTCGCCGGGATCGCGGGCGGTCACGTGGTGCTGTCGGTGCCGCACGAGCCGCTCTTCCGCGGGCTGAACCTCCTGCGCGGTCACCACCTGCGCCGGCTCGGCAACCACCCCGAGCACGTCCAGCAGTTCTCGCGCGCGGCGTTCCTGGCCTTCGTGGGGCGACGGTTCGAGATCGTCGAGGCGCCGATCGTCCCGCCGTGGACGATGGTCGTCGCCCGACCTCGGCCCTGAAGTTCACGGCGGCAGAGCCGTGCGATACGCTGTCGACCACGTGACGTCCCAGCTCGGCGCGGCCCCCGACGACACGCTCGGGATCTCGGCGGTGGTCCCCGTCTGGGACGAGGCACCGTCCCTGACCCAGCTGCGCGGCGAGCTGGTCGCGGGGCTCGAGGCGACCGGGCGCACGTTCGAGATCCTGTTCGTCGACGACGGCAGCACCGACGGCACCGCGGCGCTGATCGACGCGTTCGCGGCCGACGACCCGCGCATCCGCGCCGTCCACCTGCGCAAGCACTACGGCAAGTCGCCGGCGCTCGCGGCCGCGTTCGATCGCGTTCGCGGCGAGATCGTGATCACGCTCGACGGCGACCTGCAGGACGATCCCGCGTTCATCTCGGAGTTCGTCGCGCGCATCGAGGGCGGCGCCGATCTCGTGTCGGGCTACAAGCAGGTCCGTCACGATCCGGTCGGCAAGACCCTCCCCTCGCGGGTGTTCAACGCGGTGGTGCGGCGCGTCTCGGGCGTGCCCCTGCGTGACTTCAACTGCGGGTTCAAGGCCTATCGTCTGGCGTGCATCCGCGAGCTGTCGGTCTACGGCGGGTTCCACCGCTTCTTGCCGGTGCTCGCCAGCGAGCGGGGCTTCCGCGTCGAGGAACTCGTCGTGCAGCACCGTCCGCGAACCCACGGGCACAGCAAGTTCGGCGCGACGCGGCTGTTCGAGGGCTCGCTCGATCTGCTGACGGTGCTGATGGTCACGCGGTTCCGGACCCGGCCCCTGCACCTGTTCGGGGTCCTCGCGGGCGTCTCGGGGTTCACCGGTCTCTCGCTGCTCACCTACCTCTCGCTGCTGTGGTTCATGGGCGAGCCGATCGGCACCCGGCCCCTGCTGACCCTGGGCGTGCTGCTGACGCTCGCGTCGATCCAGTTCGTGGGCACCGGGCTGGTCGCGGAGCTCCTGGTCCGCACGACCATCACCTCGCGCGAGATCGTGTCCGTGCGCGAGGGCCCCGCGCGCCTGCCCGCGGCGTCGATGCGAGCCCCCGCCCTGCCGGCGGGCGCGGAGACACCGACGCGGGACGCGGCGCCATGAGGACCATCGTCCAGCGCGTCGCGAGTGCCCACGTCGTCGTCGCCGGCGAGGTCGTCGGCGCGATCGAGCGCGGCCTGCTCGCGTATGTCGGCGTCGAGGAGGGCGACACGCTGGCCGACGCGCAGACGACCGCGCGCAAGCTCGTCGAGCTGCGGCTGTTCCCCGCCCGCACGCCGATGGACCTCGACGTCCGCGAGGTCGGGGGCGGCATGCTCCTCATCTCGCAGTTCACGTTGCTCGCCTCGATCCGTCGCGGCCGTCGGCCGAGCTTCGACGCGGCGATGGCTCCCGAGCCCGCGCGTGCCCTCTACGAGGCGGTCTGCGAGGCCGTCGCGGCGGCCGGCGTCTCGGTGGCGACGGGCAGGTTCGGCGCCCACATGCTGGTGCACTCGGTGGGCGACGGGCCGATCACGATCGCGGTGAACACCCAGGCAGGCGCGCTGGTGTGAACGGTCGGTGATCGGAAGATCGCCGCAACCTGCAGCGAGGCCTCGATAGTTTTGCTTGCCGCGCCGGAGAAGCGGTGTACCTTACGCCAGATGCGGTACGTCATGGCGTTGGCGATGGTGGTGGGTGCCTGTGACGCGGCCGAGCCCGACCCGATGGAGGCCGAGTTCGAGTCGACGCTCCGCTTCGGCGGCTTCCCGAATCCGGCGAATTACCCCGGGAACGGCGACTTGGCGGTGTACGAGGGGGCCTCGACCGCGAGCGAGGACTGCCTCATCTACACCACCGTCGGCACCCAGGTGTATGCCGGCCGTGCCCCGGCGGCGCCGCTCGTCATGAACGTCTCGGGCAGCAGCATCCTCGATCAGGACGGCACGCTGCAGTGCACCCTATCGACGGGCGTCCTCACCTCGCGCCTGCGGGAGGGCGGGCCTGGTGGCCCCGTCCTCTTCACCAACATCGGTCCCTGGATCTTCACCGGCAACATCGACACCAACCAGTCGATCCTCGCCGTGGTCCAGCAGATGGCGGACCAGCTCGAGTACACCTTCCACGGCGCGAGCATCTACGAGCACACGCAGTTCGACGGAGCGATCCTCGCGACCGCGACCACGTCGATCTCGAACGCCGAGGCCAAGCGCAAGCTGGTGCTCGCAGCGGCGATCAGCGCCGAGTGTGGCGGGCTGGGCCTCTTCGCGGACGAGGGCGAAGAGGTTCACTGAGGCTCGCGGTCGACGACAGCCAGGATTCCTGCTGCCCCGCCGCGATGCACGCGACGGGGCAGCCCCATTTCAGTCCGCGGTCAGGATCATCGAGCCCATCAGCTGCTCGGTGTAGGCGTACTCGGCCATCTCGCCGTCGCTCCAGTCGAACTCCGTGAGCCAGACCCGGCCCGGGCCATCGTCGCGGTAGCCGATCGAGACCTGATCGGGCGCCCAGCCGGCGAGCGGGACGACGCCGGGATAGTCGACGATGTTGGAGCCGCACCCCGATTCGCCCAGGGTGATCTCGACGAAGTCGTTCGTCGTCCAGAACGGGTCACCCGGGGTGAACTGCTCGACGGTCGGGGCGACGTCGGTGCACGAGCCGAAGAAGCCGTTCTCGAGCACTGCCTCGTTGAAGATCGCGTTGAAGACCGCGTCGCTGATGAAGACCTCGGTGAGCACGATGCCGCCGTCGGCGACGTAGGCCTGCAGGGTCGGGCCGTCGAAGGCGCCGTCCCGCGTGATGAGGATCGCCTGCGTGTCCTCGTCCGGGGTGCACGAGAACACGACCTGGAACTCCTCTCCCTCGGGGATGAAGGCCGTGATGTCGCGGCTCGAGTTGCCGCACTGCAGGAGGTTCGGCCGCACGGTGCGGCCGGTGGTGATGGCCACGCACCACTGCTCGAGCGCTCCGCCGTTGCCGTCGGTCTGATCGAGCACGGTCAGCTCCCAGTTGCCGTTGCCCGGACCGACCGTGCCGACATACGCGTCGAGGTTGCCCAGCGGTTGGACGTTGCCGGAGATCGCGGGGGTGCCCACGCACGTCGGCGGTGAACCGGCGTCCTGGTCGAAGGTCGCGTTGATGTCGTCGCCGACACCGCACTGATCGGCCGCGAGCGACACCGACTGGTTGGTGTCGACGTGGCGCACGTCGATGACGAGATCGCCGAGCGCGGTGTGGCTGCCATCGACGAGCACGTCGACGTCCAGCACGGTGCCCGCGAGACCGGCGACGGGGATCGTGCTCTGGGTGAGCGCGCCGGCGCCCGGGCCGATCGCGGCGTCGGGCGCGGTGCAGAACGTATGCAGGCCGGCGCAGCTGTCGGACACGATCTCGCACTGCCCGGTGCAGGTGAGCGAGCCGCCGTCGAAGCCGAGGTCGGAGCAGCTCACCCCGCCGAAGTCGTTCGTGTCGCAGTCCTCGCCGGGATCCTGATCGCCGTTGCCACAGCCGACGCACTCGGAGAGATCCAGGGTGCAGTCCTCGGCGCAGCTCAGCACGCCGCCGTCGAGGCCCATCGAGACGCAGGTCTCGCCCCCCAGCGCTACGCCGTCGCAGACCTCGGTTCCGTTGATCACCCCATCGCCACACACGAAGCAGCCCGACACATCGAAGGTGCCACAATCGCCCCCGCAGGCCAGCGTGCCGCTGTCGAAGCCCTGCGAGACGCAGTCCTCACCGCCGAGGTCCACGCCGTCGCAGACCTCCGGCCCCGCGACGATGCCGTCGCCGCACACATAGTTCTCGCAGCCCGTCGTGATGAACGTGCAGTCGGCGGCGCAGTCGAGGTCGCCGCCGTCGAACCCGAGGCTCATGCAGTCGGCCCCCTCGAAATCGTTGCCCTCGCACTGCTCGTCGCCCTGGACGTTGCCGTCCCCGCACATGTAGTTGCAGCCGCTGGTGTCCAGGGTGCAGTCGGCGTTGCAGGCGAGCACCCCGTCGACGAAGTCCTCCGATGCACAATCGCGGCCGTCGAGGTTGTCGCCGTCGCACTGCTCGTCCGCCGCCGCGTCGACGTCTCCGTCACCACAGCCGACGAATCCGCCGGAGGACGATTCCTCGCTGGACCCGGAGCTCGACGAGTCGGGGTCCACCGTCGTGGCCGTCGTCGTCGGTGCGTCCGTGGTGGAGCTGTCGGGATCGACGCCCGTGGAGTCGCCCGTCGTTGCGTCGCTCGACCCGGTGTCGCTGCTCTCGCCGGTGCTCGGGGAGGCGCTGTCGCCGGGGCAGCCACCCAACACCGTCGGTACGAGCAGCCCGGTGCACACGTGGAGGAACCTACGAGAACTCGAAATCATGGTCGCAGCGTGGGGCAGAGCCACGACCTCGCGCAAGCGGTTTTCCGGCCACCCGGGCCGTGACACGTGCCGAACGTGCCCTGTCGTGCACACCAACCGCGCGTGCAGCGTCGCTACCGGTGGGCCGCCACGATCGCAGCGCGGTGGGTCGCGAGGTCCCGCAGATCCGCTGCCATCGGCTTGGGGATGTCGGCGAGCATCGCCTCGGCGCGGTCACAATCGGCGGCGGCCGCGGCAAGCGTGCCCGCGACGATCTCGGCCTCGCAGCGGCGCAGGTGGGCGCGCATGCGCGAGAGGTGCTTCGTCGCGCCCGCGCGATCGAAGAGCGCGATCGCCTGGGTGTAGCTGCCGATCGCCGCGGCGGTGTCGCCCTGCGCCAGCTGGCTCACGCCGAGGTTGTTGAGGGCCATCCCCACGCGGAGGTCGCTGCCGTCGGCGCCGCCGAAGAGCGTGACGGCACGGCGCAGCGCGACGATGGCGGCCGCATGATCCCCGCGCCGACGCGCGAGCGATCCCTGGGCGACGAGGACCTCGCCGCAGGCGGCGTGATCGGGACCGAAGACCGCCTCGCGGATCGCCAGCGCGCTGGCGTACAGCGCCTGGGCCTGCTCGAAGTCGCCCCGGCCCTCCGCGATCGCGTGGCCCAGGTTCAGCGAGTTCGTCGCGACCAGCGGGTGGGTCGCGCCCTGCGTGCGTCGGTTGGCCTCGAGCGCCGCCGCGAACGCGTCCTCCGCCTCGCGGTGCCGCCCCAGGCGTGCGAGCGCGATGCCGAGATCGTTGCGAGCGCCGGCGATGCCCACGGCGCTCGGGTTCGGCGCGGCCTCGGCCTGTCGGATCGACGCGCTGAACTGCTCGGCGGCCAGCTCGTGGTCCCCATGGGCGCTGAGCGTCACGCCGAGCGCGTGGGCGAGGCTCGCCACCTGGTCCGGGCGATCGCCCGCACGTGCGACGGCGACCTCCGCCGCGAGGCGCTCGTCGAGGGCCTGCTCGGCGCGGTGGAGGTGGTTGCCGAGCAGCTGCAGGTGGCGGGTCCACGCCGTCGCCTCGGCCTCGAACAGTCGATGTGCCGCGGCGTCGTGGATGAGCGCGACCAGCTCGGCGCCGGCCTCCGCGAAGTCCCCGTGCAGCTCGAGGGCGCGCGCCCATGTCTCGCGCGCCGCGACGCGGGTCGGTGCGTGCTCGAGCTGCGCGGCGGCGGCCCACAGCGCGCTGGCCTCGTCGTACGCCGGCTGGATCCGCATCGCGCCGATCAGCGCCCGGGCGTGGGCGTCCTGCTCGCGCAGCGCCAACACACGATCGGCCTCGCTGGCGCTCGGCGCCGCGTCGGCGTCGTCGGGGCGATCCTCGCGGCACCGACTCGGATCGCCCAGGGCGAGCGTCGCAGACACCGCGTGCTCGACCAGCTCGACGTCGGCGCCGGCGAGCACGTCCACGTGGGCCGCGAGCTCGAGCAGCGAGGCGTCGAGGCAGGCCATGCGGTGATCGAGCAGCACGTCGGACTGCTCGCCGCGCACGCGCGTCGCCTCGCAGATCTCGACGTGCGCGGACTTCCACGCCGCGGCGCGCTCGTCGAGCGTCCCGATCGTCCGCGCGGCCGCGTGCGCCGCGAAGGGGGCCGCGGTCGCCTCGAACTCGCGTTGGAGCGTGTCGCGCCGCGCCGCGTTCCAATGGGCATCGACCCGCCCCGCGGCGCCCGGACAGGCCCGTTGACGGCCGTACGCCCACGCCCCACCGCCGAGCACGACGAGCCCCGCGACGCCGGCCGCGAGCAGGCGGCTCCGCGTCCGTCGGCCCAACCCCTGCTCGAGGGCGCCGATCACCGCGTGCATGTCGGCGAAGCGATGCTCGGGGAGTCGCGCGAGCAGCCGCAGCACGACGCGGTGGAGCCATGGCGGCACCAACCGATCCTTCGGTGGGGGAGCGACGGCCCCCTCGATGGCGTTCCACATCGCGGTGGACGCGTCGCCGCGGAAGGGCAACACGCCGTACAGCGCCTCGTACAGCGAGGCGCCGTAGGCGAACTGGTCGGTCGCCGGCCCGACGTCGTGGCCGAGGATCTGCTCGGGAGCCATGTACGCCGGCGTGCCGACGCGGCGCCCGGCCGCGGTGAGGCGGCGGTTGGGCTCGGGCGTGGGCACGTCGAGGTCCGTGATCGGATCGAGCCGCGGTTGATCCTCGGTCGTGCCCGTGCCCTCGTTCGCCAAGGCGAGCCCGAAATCCAGCACGACCACGCGTCCCGACGGCTCGATGCGCACGTTCGCCGGCTTGAAGTCGCGGTGGGTGATGTTCGCGGCGTGCGCCGCCACCAGCCCGCGCGCCGCCTGGATGAACACCCCCACGATGTCGCGCCACGGCCGGACGCCGGCGTCGAGCCAGGTGTCGAGCGTCTGCCCCTCGACGTACTCCATCGCGATGTAGAGCCGATCATCGACCACGTCGACGTCGTGCACCGCGACGACGTTGGGGTGCTTGAGCTTGGCCAGGGCCCGCGCCTCGCGCTGCAGCCGGGCCTGGCCGATGCTGACCCGCGCCGCGTCGTCCTGCTCCCGCCGGCGCAGGAGCTTCAGCGCCACCTTGCGATCGAGCTTGGGATCGTAGGCCGTGCACACGACGCCCATCCCGCCCACGCCGACGACGTCGAGCACGACGTAGCGGCCGAGCTTGTCGGGCACGCGATCGTCTCCCGCGAGCGATGGCGGCGTGCACAGTGCGTCGTAGGCCACGGTCGGCGCGCTGACCCGACCCCGAGCGATGTGGACGACCTCGCCGCCGGTTCCGTGGGCCGGCGCGCCGTCCGGATCGCTCATCGACGCGTCGGAGGACATCGCAGCCAACCAGGATGCCCGCCGGGGCCACACGCGGCAAGCCTGGCGGCCGACTTTGGGACCCGACGTCAGAACGCGACTTCAGAACCCGACTCTGCGCATCACCCACCGCGGCAACCAGCGGATGAGGAGCATGACCCACCGCCAGATGGCCGGGGCGTAGACGACGGGGGTCCCGCGTCGGATCGCGACGGCGACGCGACGGGCAACGGCGTCGGGCTCCCCCGCGAACGGCGGCGGCTTCAGGCCCGCGGTCATCCCCGTGCGCACGAACCCCGGCTTCACGCAGATCGTCCGCAGGCCGGCGGCGTGGAATCGGTGATCGAGCCCCTCGAGGTACGCGGACAGCCCGGCCTTCGCCGCGCCGTAGAGCACCACGGGCTTGCGGCCACGATCGCCCGCGACCGACGAGAACACGCACAACGTGCCACCGCCGGACGCGAGCAGGCGCCGTCGGGCCGCCTCGCACAGCAGCACCGTGTGGGTGAAGTCGACGGTCAGCACACGGGCGAGGAGCGCGGGGTCGGCCTCGAGGGCGTCCTGGGTGGCGAACGCGCCCGCGGTGACGACGACTGCCTCGAGGCCGCCGAGCTGGGTGGTCGCGGTGTCGAGGGCCGCCTCGAAGCCGCTCGGATCTTCGAGGTCGCACGGCCCGGTGCCGATGGTGGCCGCGGGGGCGCGCGCGCGCAGATCGGCGGCGCTGCGCTCGAGATCCGCCGCGTCGCGGCCGAGCAGGCACAGCGCATCCCCGCGGGCGGCGAGCTCGCGGGCGAGTGCGCGCCCCATTCCCTTGGTGGCACCGACGATCGCGACCTTCACCGGCCGCGACTGTACCAGAGTCCGTCGCGCCCGCGTCCGTCCGCGCCGCGCGGGGCCCCTTGCGCTTGCGGCCCTCGCCGATCAGGCTTGGCTCGCCCATGACGAACATCCTGGTCGTGTCGGGAGCTTCGCGCCCGGAGAGCAACGTCCACGCGGCGGTGGCCGCTGCGACGCGTTTCGTGCAGGGCGCGGGCGCCACGGTGCGGCAGTGCGACCTCGCGAGCGTGCGCCTGCCGATCATGGAGTGGGGCAGCGACGATCAGAGCACGCACCCGAGCGTGCTCGGCGTTCGCGCCGACGCCCGGTGGGCCGACGGCTTCGTGCTCGTCACGCCCGAGTACCACGGCAACATGAGCGGGACCCTCAAGAACTGGTTCGACTACCTCTACCTCGAGCTCGCCGGCAAGTTCGCCGGCGTCATCTCGGTGACCGGGGGCGGTGGCGGCGACATGTCGATCATCGCGGTGAAGAACTGCTTCGCGTGGTGCCACGGCTTCACCCTGCCCTTCCACGCCGCCGTACGGCCGGGGGACATCACCGACGGCGAGATCACGGCTCCCAAGGTCGTCGATCGCATCGCACGGATCGCGCACGACGTCGCGCGCTATGCCCCGGTGCTGCGCGCGGCGTTCGACGCGGCGCGGGCGATGGGCCGGGGGCCCGAGGCCGGCGTCGCCGGGATGCACGTCGGAGACTGGGAGAATGCCTGAGGTCGACACCGCCCTGCGCGTGCTGCTCGTGACCGCGCCGGCCGAGGCCGCGCCGGCGCTCGTACGTGCGTTGGTCGAGCAGCGCCTGGTCGCGTGCGGCAACATCGTCCCGGGCGTGCGATCGATCTACGTGTGGAACGGCGAGGTGTGCGACGAGCAGGAGGTCGTGATCCTGCTCGAGACCGCCGCGGTCCGCGTGGACGCGGCGATGCAGGCGATCCGCGCGACGCACCCGTACGCCTGCCCGAAGATCGTCGCCTTCGATCCCGCCGCGGTCGATCGCGACTACGCGGCGTGGGTCGTGGCCGCGACCACGGCGCCCCCCGTGAACGGCTAGTCGCGGGCGCCGGTATCGACGCGCAGGTGATAGACGAGGAACGACCACAGGTCGGCCCACTCCTCGATCTGCTTGCGCGTCGGTTTCCCCGCGCCGTGCCCGGACTTGGTGTCGACCCGGATCAACACGGGGGCGCGCCCGGTCTGGGCGTTCTGCAGCGCGGCGGTGAACTTGTAGCTGTGCGCGGGGACCACCCGGTCGTCGTGGTCCGCGGTGTAGATCAGGGTCGGCGGGTACGCCGTGTCGGCGCGGACGTTGTGGTACGGCGAGTAGGCGAGCAGCGCCGCGAACTCGTCGGGGTTGTCGATGGAGCCGTAGTCCGACGCCCACGCCCAGCCGATCGTGAACTTGTGGAAGCGCAGCATGTCGAGCACGCCGACCCCGGGGAGCGCCGCGCCGAACAGGTCCGGGCGCTGCGTCATCACGGCGCCGACGAGCAGGCCCCCGTTGCTGCGCCCGCCGATGCCGAGTCGCTGGGGCTTGGTGTACTTCTGCTCGACGAGGTACTCGGCCGCGGCGATGAAGTCGTCGAACACGTTCTGTTTCTCGAGCTTGGTCCCCGCGCGGTGCCACGCTTCGCCGAACTCGCCGCCGCCGCGCAGGTTCGGCACGGCATAGATGCCACCGAGCTCCATCCACACCAGGTTGGCGGGCGAGAAGCTCGGCGTGAGCGAGATGTTGAACCCGCCATAGCCGAAGAGGTAGGTCGGGTTGTTGCCGTCGCGCTGCAGGCCGCGGCGGTGGGACACGAACATGGGCACGCGGGTCCCGTCGGCGCTGGCGTAGAACACCTGCTCGGTGACGTACTGCGCGGGATCGAAGGCCACGGTCGGTCGCCGCCAGTTCGAGGTGGTGCCGGTGCCGACCTCGAGCTTCCAGATCTCCGTCGGCGTCGCGAAGCCGGTGAACGAGAAGTAGGTCTCTCGATCGCGGCGCTTGCCGGTGAACCCGGCGACGGTGCCGATGCCGGGCAGCGCGAGCTCGCGCTCGAGCGCGCCGTCGAGCCTGTGGATCTCCACCCTCGACTGCGCGCTGTCGAGGTAGTTCGCGATGAACCGATCGCCGACCACCGAGACGTCGACGAGGGTGCGCATGGACTCGGGGATCAACACCTTCGCGGGGCCGGGGCGCGTCGCGGACACCGCGACCAGCTTGCCCCGCGGCGCGCGGTCGTCGGTGAGGAACCACAGCGTGTCGCCCTCGCTGCCGACGAAGCGCCAGCGCGCCGTGAACCCCTCGAGCAGCGGCACGACCCTGCGGGCCTTGGGCGGGCGTCGCAGATCCTGCACGAGGATGCTGGTCTTGGGGTCGGTGCCGATCTTCACGGTGACGACGAGCCAGCGACCGTCCTCGCTGACCTCGGGCTCGAAGCCCCACTTGGGCTGATCGGGGCGCGCGTACACCAGCGTGTCCGCGGACTGCGGCGTGCCGAGCCGGTGGTAGAACAGCTTCTGGTCGTAGTTCTCGCCGGACAGGCCCTGCCCCGCCTTGGGCGCGTCGTACCGCGCGTAGTAGAGGCCGCGGCCGTCCTTCGCCCACGTCGGCGACGTGAACTTGATCCACGCCAACTCGTCGCTCGTCGCCGCCCCGGTCGCGACGTCCTGCACCCGCCAGGTCTGCCAGTCCGATCCGGAGGCCGACACGCCGTACGCCAGCTTCGCGCCGTCGTGGCTGAACGTCGTCCCCGCCAGGGCCACCGTGCCGTCGCTCGACAGGCCGTTCGGATCGATGAGCAACCGCTCGCGGCCCTCGCGATCCAGCGCGTAGATCGGTGACTGGTTCTGCAGGCCGTCGTTGCGCGACACCACCAGCAGCTCGCCCTCACGGCTGGGCACGCCCCAGCGCTCGTAGTTCCACACCTCCTCGAGGCGCGCGAGCAGCCGCGGGCGCGCGGCGATCTGCGACAGATGCGACGCGGTCACTTGGTTCTGCGCGTCGATCCACGCGCGAGTCTCGGTGGACTCCATGTCCTCGAGCCAGCGGTACGGGTCGGCGATCGTGACGCCGTGGTAGACGTCGACGTCGTCGCCGCGGCGGGCGTCGGGGTACGCGAGGTCCGGGTCGTGGGGCACGATCGGCTCGGCGGTCGCGGAGCCGCGCGCCGAGGGATCCGCCAGCGGCGGCGTCGCGTCGGTGGGCGGACGCCGGCAGGCGGCGAGCGCGAGGACGAGGGCGACGACGGCAGAGCGCATCCTCGGCTTGTATCGCCCCGGCGGCCGCGGCGACAAGGGTCACGCGGTGGGCTCGAGCGACAGCGGCCCATCGACGATGCGCGACGGCGCGAAGTCGGCCACCAACGCCGCCGCCGCCACCGCGTGGATGGAGGGCGACACCAGGCCGGCGCTGCGGGCGAGCGCCGCGACGACGCGCTGCGGATCGGCCCCGCCCTCGCGCAGCGCCGCGATGTCGGGCGCGCCGTGCCGCTTCGAGAGCTTGTCGCCGCCGTCGGCGAGCAGCAGCGGCACGTGCAGGTAGCGGACCGACGGCAACTGCAGCGCCCGCTGCAGCCACACCTGCCGCGGCGTGCTGGTCCACAGATCCTCACCGCGCACGACGTCGGTGACGCCCATCGCCGCATCGTCGACGACGACCGCGAGCTGGTAGGCCCACGCCCCATCGCCGCGGCGCAGCACGAAGTCGCCGATCTCGGTGGCGACGTCCTGCTCGAGCACGCCCATCCGTGGATCTTCGGCGCGGGCGCGCCCCGGGGGCGCGTGCCAGCGGATCGCGGCAGGGCGGCCTGCGACCGCGCCGTGACGCAGGCACGTGCCCGGGTACACCGGCTCGACGCCGTGCGGCGCGGCGGCGGCGTCTCGGAGCTCGCGGCGGGTGCACGTGCACGCGAACGTGTCGAGCCGCGCGAGCGCCTCCGCGTAGTGCGAGCTCCGCTCGGATTGCCGATACGGCCCGTGCCCGCCGCCGACGTCGGGGCCCTCGTCCCAGTCGATCCCCAACCAGCGGAGATCTTCGATCACCGTGCGCTCGTGGATCGCTCGGCAGCGGATCGGATCGAGATCCTCGATCCGCAAGACGAAGCGTCCGCCCTGGGCGCGCGCGTGCAACCACGCGAGCAGGGCCGTGCGCGCGTTGCCGAGGTGCTGCCGCCCGCTCGGCGAGGGCGCGTATCGTCCGACCACCGCCACGTTCGTCGTCGCGTCGAGGATGGCACCGGCGCGGGGCGGGCGACCAGTGCGCCATCGGCCCGAAGGACGCCGTGCGCGCAGGAATTCCGCCCTGCGGTCCGGGCGCGCCGCACCCCGCGATCGGCCGCGGATCGCCGTCGATCGACGTAGTGCACGTAGGCCAGCGCGCATCGAGCTGCACACCGTCGCGCGGGCCCGCGCGCGGGTGTTGCATCGATGCAACACCCCGAAGTATCGTGCGGTCGATCACCCGTTGCTGGTGGCGCGCTGTGGCCGAGTCTGTAAGCTCGCGCCCGGTGGCTGATCGCCTCGACATCTCGCAGCGCAAGAAGGACCACCTTGCGCTCTGCGCCGGCCCGAACGTCGGCTTCCGCAACAAGACGACGCTCCTCGAGTGCGTCGACCTCGTGCACGACGCGCTGCCGGAGATGCACGCGGACGAGGTCGACAGCTCGACGATGCTGCTCGGTCGCAAGCTCGCCGCGCCGATCATCGTCGCGGCGATGACCGGCGGCACCGACCGCGCCGCCGAGGTCAACCGCGACATCGCCCGCGCCGCCGACGAGCTCGGCCTCGCGTTCGGACTCGGCTCGCAGCGGGCGATGTTCGTCCGGCCCGAGACGACGTGGACGTTCCAGATCCGCGACGTCGCGCCCAACGTACTGCTGCTGGGCAACCTCGGGGTCGTCCAGGCCCGGACCATGTCCACCCAGCAGATCGCGGACCTGTGCGGTGCCGTCGGCGCGAACGCCCTGTGCATCCACCTGAACCCGGCGATGGAGATCGTGCAGCCGGGCGGCGACCGCGACTTCTCGAACGGCCTCGAGACCCTCGCGCGACTCGTCGCCGAGCTCGGCATCCCGGTCGTCGCGAAGGAGACCGGCTGCGGCCTGTCGCGGCGCGCCGCCGAGCGCATCGTCGCGACCGGCGTGAAGGCGGTCGACACCAGCGGCGCCGGCGGGACCAGCTGGGTCGCCGTCGAGGCCCACCGCGCCGTCGACGAGGACGACAAGGCCCTCGCCGAAGAACTGTGGGACTGGGGCATCCCGACGGGCGCGTCGGTGTTGCAGCTCTCCGGCATGCCGCTCGAGATCATCGCCACCGGCGGGCTCAAGTCGGGTAGCGACGTCGCGCGTGCGGTCGCGCTGGGCGCCACCTGCGGCGGCATCGCGGCCGCGGTGCTGAAGGCCCACAAGGCCGGGGGTTACGAGGGCGCGAAGGCGTTCCTGCACCGCGCCATCCTCGTGGTGCGGGCCATCATGCTGTTGTGCGGCTGTCGGACGGTCGACGCGCTGCGGCGGACGCCGCGGATCCTCCACGAGCCCCTGGCGTCGTGGCGACCGGAGGGCCCGCTGCGATGAGCCTCGCGCTGCACGAGCACGCGAGCGCGTGCGCGAAGGTGATCCTGCTCGGCGAGCACTCGGTGGTGCACGGCCAGCCGGCCCTCGCCGCGGGCCTCCCCGAGGCGCTGCAGCTCCGCGCGACCCGCCTCGACGATCCGGGCGCGCCCCTGCGCTGCTCGATCCCCGCGTGGGATCTCGACTTCACCCTCGCCGAGGTGAGCACGCACCCGGTCGCGCGCGCCTGCGGCGACGTCATCAGCCACTGCGACGGACCGATCACCGGATGGCGCATCGACGGCACCACGGCGATCGTCGCGCGCGCGGGCCTCGGCTCGTCGGCCGCGATCACCGTCGCGTTGGCGCGGCTCGTCCTCGGGCCGGCGGCGCCGATCGAGAGCGTCGTCGAGGCGTCGATCGTCGGCGAGCGGGTGTTCCATGGCACGCCGTCGGGCATCGACAGCGAGGTGGCGGCGCGCGGCGGCGTCCTGCGGTTCGTCCGCGGCCAGCCACCCGAGGCCTTGACCCTCGCGCGGCCCCTGCCCCTGGTCATCGTGCCCTCGGGCGTCGAGCGCAACACCGCCGATCAGGTCGCGAAGGTGCACCGCGCCCTCGAGCGCTGGCCCGCCATCGCGCGCCCGGTCGTCGAGACGCTCGGCCGCATCGCGAACGCCGGCCAAGAAGAGCTCGCGCGCGGCGACTTCGCCCGCTTCGGCGAGCTCGCCGACATGGCCCACGCGCTGCTCGGTGCGCTCGGCGTGTCGTCGCCGGTGCTCGATCGGTTGTGCGCGCAGGCTCGGGCCCACGGGGCCTTCGGCGCCAAGCTCACCGGGGCCGGCGGCGGCGGCTGCATCGTCGCAGTGCCGTCGGGGCCTGCCGAAGACCTCGCCGCGGTGTTCCGCGCCGAGGGCCTGCAGCCGCTGTGCGTGGAGGTTCGAGCCGCATGAAGACCGCACGCGCCACCGCCCACTCGAACATCGCCCTGTGCAAGTACTGGGGCAAGCGTGTCGACGCGCCCGCGGAGCTCAACCTGCCCGCGACCGGATCGCTGTCGCTGACGCTCGACGCCCTGTGGACCGAGACCGTGGTCGGGCCCGCGGGCGCCGATCGCTTCGAGCTCGACGGCGTCACCCACGTCGACGACGCCGCGCGCAAGGTGTTCGCCCACCTCGACCGGATGTGGCGCGCCGCGGGGCGTGACGGCGCTCGCCCGCACGCGCACGTGCGCTCGACCAATCACCTGCCGACCGCCGCTGGCTTGGCCAGCTCCGCCAGCGGCTTCGCGGCTCTGACGATGGCGGCGGCGGCGGCCTTCGGCGCCGAGCTCGATCGCACGCGGCTCGCGGCGCTCGCACGCATGGGCTCGGGCAGCGCGGCGCGCTCGATCTGGGGCGGCTTCGTGCGGCTCGATCGCGGGAATCGACCGGACGGTGAGGATTGCGTGGCGCGTGCGCTGCTCCCCGCCGATCACTGGGACGTGCGCCTCGTCGTCGTCCAGACCACCGCCGGCAAGAAGCCGATCGGCTCCACCGCGGGCATGGAGCGCTCGCGCACGACGTCGCCGTACTACGACGCGTGGGTCGACGGCGCCCCGCAGGATCTCGATCGCGCCGAGGCGGCGCTCGCGGCCCGCGACCTGCCGACGCTCGGCGCGATCGTCGAGCACAGCTGCTTCAAGATGCACGCGTGCATGCTCGCCAGCTCGCCGCCGTTCACCTACTGGAACGGCACCACCGTCGAGGTGATGCGCGCGGTGTGGGCGTCGAGGGCCGCCGGACTCGACGGTTTCGTCACGATCGACGCCGGCCCCCACGTGAAGGTGCTCTGCACCGCGCAGACCGCCGCGACGTGGGTCCAGCAGCTCGGCGTGTTGCCGGGCGTCGTCGCGGTCCAGACCTGCGCGCCGGGCCCCGACGCCGCCGCGGAGGTGATCGCGTGAGCACGGCCGTCTCGGCGCCGGGCAAGGCGTTCCTCATCGGCGAGTACGCCGTGCTCGAGGGCGCCGCGGCGATCGTCACCGCCGTCGACGTGCGCGCGGTGGCCCACGCCGCGAGTGACGAGCGGCCCGCGGCCAACACCGCGGTGGTGCAGTGCGCCCATGCCCGCGCGACGACCTTCCTCGAGGCGCGCGGCGTCACCGTCGGCGGCGCACCTGCGGTCGAGACCGGTGGCTTCACCCTCGGTCAGCGCAAGCTCGGCCTCGGCTCGAGCGCCGCGGTCACGGCCGCGGTCGTCGGCTATCACCTCACCGAAGGCGGCCTCGATCCCAGCCTCGCCGAGGTCCGCGAGCACGCCCTCGCGATCGCCCAGGCGGCGCACGCCGAGGCCCAGGGCGGCGGCGGCAGCGGGGCCGACGTCGCCACCGCGGTCCTCGGCGGCACGATCCGCTTCGCCGATCGCCGCGCCGAGTCGGTGTCGCTCCCGCCCTGGCTGGCCCTCGGCTTCGTCGATGCCGGCGCGCCCGCGGTGACGAGTTCCTTCGTGCAGGCGGTCAAGGCCTCCGCGGGTCGCAACCTCCGCGGCTACCGCGACGCGATGGCGCTGCTCGCCGAGGCCGCGGCGATGTTCGCCGACGCGCTGACCGTCCCCGATCGCGCCACCGCGTTCACGCAGATCGCTGCGGCCGTCGACCTGCACAACCGCGGCCTGCGGGCGCTGCAGGCCGTCGCCGACGTGCCGATCATGACGCCCGCGATCGAGGCCATCGTCGAGCAGTGCGCCGCCGCGGGCGTCGCCGCCAAGCCGAGCGGCGCGGGGGGTGGCGATCTCGTCGTGCTCTTCGCCCCGGAGCGCGGCGCGATCGATCGGCTCGCCGAGCCCCTGCGGCAGGCGGGCCAGCCCCTGCTCGGCGAGCTGCGGGCCCCGGCCGACGGCCTGCGCGTCGAGGCCCGGACGCCGACGGTGTCGCGCCTGTCGGGCTTCTTCAAGCTGAGCGTCGCGCAGCGCCGCCGCGCGGTCGCCGAGGCCACCGGCCTGCCCGAGGCGCGCCTCGAGGAACTCGCGTCCGCGGGCCTGGACGAGCACCGCGCCGATCACATGATCGAGAACGTCGTCGGCCGCTTCGAGCTGCCGCTGGCGATCGCCACCAACTTCCGCATCAACGGCCGCGACGTACTCGTGCCGATGTGCGTCGAGGAGGCCTCGGTGGTCGCCGCGGCGTCGAACGCCGCAAAGATGATCCGCGAAGGCGGCGGGTTCTCGGCCCACAGCGATCCGCCGTGGATGATCGCCCAGGTGCAGCTGTGCCGCGCCGACGCGGCGCACGACGCTGCCGCCGTCCTCGACCTCGTGCAGGCACACGCGAGCGAGCTGCTCGCGCTCGCGGACTCTGCCCACCCGCGCCTCGTCGGTCGCGGTGGCGGTGCCCGCCAGATCGAGGCCCGCGTCCTCGCCGACGACATGGTCGTCGTGCACGTCCTCGTCGACTGCCAGGACGCGATGGGGGCCAACCTCATCAACACGGTCGCCGAGACCGTCGCGGTGCGCCTCGAGGCGCTCACCGGGTGGGCGCCCGGGCTGCGCATCCTCAGCAACCTCGCCGATCGCCGCCGCGCGCACGTGGCCGCCCGCGTGCCGCCGTCGGCCCTCGCAGCGCCGGGCTTCACGGGCGCCGAGGTCGCGACCCGCATCGCCTCGGCGTCCCGCTTCGCCGAGCTCGACCCCTACCGCGCCGCGACCCACAACAAGGGCATCATGAACGGCGTCGACGCCGTCGTGCTCGCGACCGGCAACGACTGGCGCGCGATGGAGGCGTCGGCCCACGCCTACGCGGCGCAGGGCGGCCGCTACTCCCCGCTCGCGACCTGGCGCGTCGACGACGAGGGGTTCCTGTGCGGCCAGATGAGCCTGCCGGCGGCCGTCGGCGTGGTCGGTGGCGCGACGCAGGCCCACCCCGTCGCTCGGATCGCGATCGAGATCCTCGGCATGCCCACCGGCGCCTTCCTCGGCCAGGTGATGGCTGCGGCGGGTCTCGCCAGCAACCTCGCCGCGCTGCGGGCCCTCGCGACCGAGGGCATCCAGCGCGGGCACATGTCCCTGCACGCCCGCGCCGTCGCCCTGTCGGCCGGCGCGACGGGCACCGAAGTCGAACCCCTCGTCGCCGCCCTCATCGAGAGCGGCGAGATCAAGGTCGAGCGCGCCTGTGCACTGCTCGCACAGCTGCGTTCCGCCCGTTGACCCCGAAAGCGAATCGTCACCATGGTCGCCGCCACCGAACCTCGCCTCTACTGCGTCCCGCCCCAAGTCGCGCAAGACGACACCAGCGACAAGTTCGTGCCGCCCGACGGCGCGCCGCCGGGGCCGTGGACGGTCGCGGCCGGCTACCGCTGGTGCGAGCGCATGGCGTCGTCGCACTACGAGAACTTCCCGGTGGCGAGCAAGTTCCTGCCGCCGCACCTGCGCCCGCACGTCGCGGCGATCTACGCCTTCGCCCGGACGGCCGACGACTTCGCCGACGAGCCGCGCTTCGAGGGCCGACGCAGCCAGGCGCTGGGCGCCTGGGAGACGCTGCTCGAGACCTGCTACCACCGCGAGGTCCAGCACCCGGTGTTCATCGCGCTGCGCGACACGGTGCGGCGCCACAACATCCCGATCGGGCCGCTGCGGGCGCTGCTCACCGCGTTCCGCATGGACCTCACGAAGCACCGGTACGCGACGTTCTCGGAGCTGCTCGGCTACTGCACGCACTCGGCGAACCCCGTCGGCCAGCTCGTGCTGTTCGTCCACGGCCACCGCGAGCCCGAGCTGCACCGCTTCAGCGACGAGATCTGCAGCGCCCTGCAGATCGCCAACTTCCTGCAGGACCTGTCCGTCGACATCCCGCGGGGGCGCGTGTACATCCCCGCCGAGGATCTCGTGCACTTCGGCGTCGCTCACGACGACCTGCTCGGCCGCCGCGCCACCGAGGAGTTCCGCGAGCTGATGACCTACGAGGTCGCCCGCGTGCGCGCGATGTTCCACCGCGGTCGCCCGCTCATCCGCCGGGTCTCGCCCGGGCTGTCGATGGAGCTCGACGCGACCTGGCGCGGCGGCATGGCGATCCTGCAGCGGATCGAGGACCTCGAGTACACCACCTTGTCCGTCCGTCCGACGCTGGAGAAGCGCGACATGGCCGGCATCGCCCTGCGATCGCTCTTCGCGTTCGGTCGCCGGTTCCTCCGCGGCGAAGCGTGAAGTTCGGTTCCCGACGACGTGACGCCATGGAACGCCTCGAACAGGTCGCCAACTTCCTGCCCGAACGCGGGGCCAAGCTGCTCAGGCGGCTGACCAAGCGCAGCTCGTCGAACTTCAAGTTCGCCTTTCTGTTCCTCGGTCAGGGTCAGCGCGACGCGCTCAAGCAGGTCTACGAGTTCTGCCGCGTCGTCGACGACATCGTCGACGAGCGCCCACCCGGTGAGGCGGGCGAGCTCGCCGCGCGCGAGGGACTCGCGCTGTGGCGACTCGAGGTCGCGCGGATGTACGCGCAACACGGCCAGGGGAGCGACGGCGACGGCCTCGCGCCGCAGACCGAGCTCGGCCGCACGCTCGCCGAGAGCCTCGGTCGGTTCCCGTTCCCGCGTCGGGGCTTCGACGAGATCATCGCCGGCTGCGAGATGGATCTCGAGCGTACGATCTACGGCGACGAGGACGAGCTGCGGCTGTACTGCTTCCGCGTCGCCTCGTGCGTGGGTCTGCTGTGCATCGCCATCTTCGGCGACGTCGGGCCCGCGGCCCAGCGCTACGCCGAGCACCTCGGCCTCGCGCTGCAATACACCAACATCCTGCGCGACATCGGCGAGGACGCCCTGCGCGGCCGCGTCTACGTCCCGCAGACCCTCCTGGCGCGGCACGACATGGGGACCGCCGACATCCTCGCGCAGCGCTACGACGCCCGCTTCGTGGCGATGGCCGGCGAATTCGCCGACATGGCCGAGCAGCAGTACCAGCTGGCGTGGAGCGCCCTCGCCGAGGCCGACGTCCGCGCGCTGCTCCCCGCCGAGGTCATGGGTCGCACGTACCACCGCATCCTCGACGAGATCCGCGAGCGGCACTTCAACGTCTACACCCGACGCGCCGCCCTTCGTCGCCGCGACAAGCTCAAGGTCGCCGCCCTCGCCATCGCGCGCGCCAGCCTCGGCCGCCGCGCGCTTCGCCAGTAGACGGACATGGACGGCGGATGGACGGCGGAGTGATGGCAGCGGGAAACGACGGGGCGAAGACGGTCGCGTCTGGCCCACCGGTGGTGGTGATCGGGGCCGGGTTCGCGGGGCTCGCCGCGGCGGTGCGTCTCGCGGACGCGGGACGCCGGGTGGTGCTGATCGAGGCCACGCGCCAGGGCGGCGGCCGCTCGCGCTCGTTCGATCACGAGAGCGGGATGCAGCTCGACAACGGCCAGCACCTGATGATGGGCTGCTACCACGAGACGCTCGCGTTCCTGCGGGCGATCGGGCGCGACGGCGCGGTGTCGTTCCAGCGCAACCTGCAGCTCGACATGGTCAAGCTCGGCGGCTCTCGCATCAAGCTGCGGTGCCCTGCTCTGCCTGCGCCGCTGCACCTCGCCGCGGGCCTGCTGACGATGCGCGGCCTCGGCCCGCTGCACAAGGCCTCCGCCCTGCGCGTGGGGATGTTCCTGCGCGGCGAGGTCGTGCGCCCCGACGACAACGAGACCTGCGACGCGTGGCTGCGTCGCCTCGGCCAGACCGACGGGATCCGGGGCGCCTTCTGGGATCCGTTGATCTGGGCGGTGCTCAACGACGATCCGTTGGTCGCGTCGGCAGCAATGCTGGTCGCCGTGCTCGAGCGGGCGTTCATGGGCACGCGCGACGCGTCGCGCCTCGGCGTCCCGCGTGTGCCGCTGTCGCGCCTCTACGTGGATGACGCCGTCGCGTACCTGCGCGCGCACGGGGCCGACCTGCGCTTCGGCCAGAGCGTCCGCGCGATCGCATGCGATGATCGGGGCGTCAGCAGCGTACAGCTGCGCGGCGGCGAGATCATCGACACCCGCGAGGTCGTGACCGCGGTGCCGCCCGCGGCCCTGCTCGACGTGCTGCCGCCCGCCGTCCTTCGCCACCCGGTGCTGCAGGACGTCGCGAAGCTGACGACCAGCCCGATCATCAACCTGTGGCTGTTCCTCGATCGGCCGCTGTTCGACGACGTGCCGTTCCTCGGGCTGGTCGGCTCGCCGCTGCACTGGCTCTTCGACCGCACCAAGATCGAGGGCATCGAGGACGGCGGCAAGGTACTGCTCAACTGCACGATCTCCGGGGCCCGTGGCTTCGTCGACGACTCGCCGCAGACGCTGGTCGAGCTGTTCCGAAGCGAGGCCGCGCGCTACTTCCCGAAGTCGCCGATCCGCGTGTTGTCGTCGAAGGTCGTGAAGGAGAAGCGCGCGACGATCAGCCACGCCGCCGGCACCTATCACCGCCGACCCGAGGTGCGCTCGCCGGTGGCGGGTCTGTTCTTCGCAGGCGACTGGGTGCGGACCGGGATCCCGGCGACGATCGAGTCGGCGTGCCAGAGCGGGCACATGGCCGCGGCCGCGATCCTCGGCAACGGCTGACGCCGGGGTCAGGCCTTGCGCAGGCCGGGGTCGTCGCCGAGCGGCCCCGAGACCACGCGCAGCGCCACGCCGGACTCGGTCGCGCGCAGCAGCGTGCCCAGCACCGCGCACTCGCGGCGCACGATGGCGAGGCCGCCGGCGCCTGCGAGCTCCGGCACGCACGTGGTCAGCGTCCCGGCGTCGTCGCGGCCCTCGGCCGACAGCGTCGCGGGTGTGGCGATGGGAGCCTCGGCGACGACGCGCACCATCACGCGGTTCACCTGCCCGCGGGCGTGGATGCGGGCCAGCGGCTCCTGACCGAGGTAGCAGCCCTTGTCGTAGCCCACCGCGTAGACGAAGCCGACCTCGGGCGGGAAGAAGCCGGGGCGCAGCTCGGCGCCCCAGCCCGGGGTCGCGCTCTCGATCCGCGCCCGCGCGAACTCCTCGGCGTCGACGGGCGCCGCGTCGGCGAGCGCCGCTGCGACCGCGTCCCTGTGCCCGAGCACCATCGTCACGGGCAGCGGGTGGCGGGTCGCGACGCACCGAACCGGGCCCTCGAGCTCGACGTGCGCGTCGAGGTCCTCGTCATCCCAGACCAGCGCGACCTCGACGTCATCGGCGCGCTCGACCACGACATCGTCCATGACGATGTGCGACTCGAAGGCCTGCACGACCGCATCGAGCTCGCTCCGCGGCACCACGACGTCGTGGGTGTCGCCAGAATCCAACACCACGAGCTCCGACACGATCTTGCCCTTGACCGTCAGCAAGGCCGCGGTGACCGCCTGTCCCGGGGCGAGCGCCGTCAGATCGCCCGAGACGCTGCCCTGCAAGAAGCGGCGCGTGTCGGGCCCGCGCAGGCGCAGCACGGCGCGGCCTTCACCGAGATCATCGAGTCGCGCAGAGCACCGGGCCATGGCCCCGACTGTACGAAGCGAAGATCACAGCGCGCAAGCCCGGGCCCTTGATTCGCGCCCCCCGGCGGAGTACGCAGCACAGGTGCGAAGCGTGCGTTGGCCCGGAACGATCGTCCTCGCCTGTGCGCTGTGCCCGGTGGCGCTTCAGGCGGCCCAGGCACGCGCCGCCGCCCCGACCGCTCCCGCGGATGCCGGCGACGACGACGACGTCGTCGATCCTCCGCCGCCGCGCCCGGTGGAGGGCGACACGGTCGCCGCGAAGCCGGGCGCGATCGTCTCGGGCTTCGACCTCGCGCCGTCGGAGCGAGACAACCCCTATGGACCGCGGCCCGCCGGCACGCCCACGCTGTCGCTCGATCAGGTCGAGCGCTACGCCCAGCAGAACCCGTTGGTCCGCACCGCCGACGAGCAGGTCGCCGCGATGCAGGCCCGCGTCCGCAAGGCCAAGTTCGCGTGGGTGCCCATCATCGACACGACGATGGCGCTCGCGCCCGGTGTGAACATCAAGTGCGACGACATCCCGGTGACCACGACCGGCGACGCGCTCGACTTCCAGTTCTGCCGCCCCGGCGGCGGCGCCGACAACCTCGACGTCCAGACCGCCGCCGGCTACTTCGAGCAGCTCGGCCGCGCGGGGATCCGCTTCTCGTTCCAGCTCGACACCATCATCCCGGTCTACACCTTCGGCAAGCTGAAGAACGTCCGCAAGATCGCCGAGGCGGGCCTTGCGATGACGAAGCTGCAGAAGGTCGCCACCGCGCAGGAGAGCACGCTGCGCGTGCGCCAGGCCCACACGACGTTGCTGCTGGCGCGCGCCTCGATGGCGATCCTCGTCGAGGCGAAGAAGGTCGTCGATGATGCGGAGCGCCGCGTGCTGAAGGACCTCGGTGGATCCGCGGACGACTTCGACGCCGACCCCTCCGAGTCGAACCCTTCGCGCGATCCCGACGATCTCATCCGTGTCCGCCTCTCCGAGCTCGAGCTCGAGGAGCTCATGCGCGAGGCCCTCAAGGTCGAGTCCCTCGCGCTCTCGGCGTTGTGGGCCCTCGCCGGGACCGCCGCGCCCCGCGGCTTCGACGTCGAGACGGCACCGCTCGTCCCCGTCGAGCTCCAGGGCGGTCGTCGCGATCTGTCGCACTACAAGGATCTCGCCGAGCGCAACCGCCCGGAGGCGCGCATGGCGGCCGCAGGGATCGAGCTCCGCAAGGCCCAGGAGCGCCTGGCCCGCTCGAACTTCCTCCCGGATCTCGGCGTGGCGCTGTCGGTCAGCGTGGCCCGCACGTCGGCCGCGGACCAGGGGATGACCGCGCTCTACTACGTCGACAACTACAACTTCTCGCGGGTCACGGCCGCCTTGGCGCTGCGCTGGCGCTTCGACTTCCACAACGACGCCTTCGACCTGCAGGCCGCACGCGCCGATCTCCGCGCCGCCGGCTATCAACGCGAGGCGGCGCGCCTGTTGCTCGGCCGTGACGTCGAGGAGGCGTACGCCGATCTCATCGAGGCCTCGTCCACCGAGGAGATCCGCCGGGCAGGGGCGCAGGAGGCGTGGCGCCTCGTCGTCTCGCAGCAGATCAAGGACACGGCGGGGACCGCAAACTCCGCGGAGCTGCTGCGCGCCCTCGAGAAGTGGTACCGGCTACGCTTCTCGCAGGTGGAGGCGGCCGGACAGCACAATCTCGCCGCCGCGCGCCTTGCCCGCGCCGTCGGAACTCCGCTTTGGGGACGCCCGTCCCCGTGATCCCCGTCCCTCGTCTAGACTGCCCGGGCTGAATCCCCCGGGATTGCGCCCCGTCTCAGTGCCCAACCACCCGACGTGAACGACGTTGGGCCCGCCTCCGGGCGGGAAATCGGCTCGAGGTCCCCATGATCCGCACCACGATCAGCACGCTCCTGTTCGCCTCCCTCCTGCTCCCGTCGGCTGTCCGCGCGGACGCCGGTGGTACCGACGAGGCGGCGCTCGATGCCACCGCCGAGGCGGGCCCCGCCGAGGAGGCCGAGGGCGGTGTCAGTGCCCTCGATGAGTTCAAGCGCCGCCACGAGATCGTGATGACGCTCGTGAAGTCGAACGTGCCGGAGAACATCCTCGCCGCGGAGGTCGACACGCTGCTCGACTACGAGTGGATCGCCCTGCAGTCCCTCGGCGGCAAGAGCCGTGCGGACCGCCGCTGCGAGCCGCGGTGTGCCGAGTTCGAGGCGCTGCTCACCCGCCTCATCCGCGAGAACTACCTGAAGCGCATCGCCCAGTCGGACAACGGCTCGGTCGAGTACGTCGGCGAGGAGCGCCGCGCTCGGGCGACCAAGGTCACCACGCGCGTGAAGTTCACCAAGGACGGCACGCAGCAGACCATCGAGGTCGCCTACGTGATGCACGTCGTCAACGGCAAGTGGTTCGTCCGCGACATCATCACCGAGAGCGTGAGCCTCGCGAAGAACTACCGGTACGAGTTCAACAAGATCCTCCGCGACGAGGGCATCGACGGCCTGGTCGCCCGCCTCGAGACCAAGCTCGCCGACCTCGCGAAGACCGAATAGACTCCACCTCGCCGTGGAGCCCGAGGCCGACGCCCGCCCGCTTTCCCCTGCGCGCGGGCGTCGTCGCGTCTGTCGTCTCGTCTGGGCAGCGCTGTCGTGCCTGACCGCCTGCGGCGCGCCCTCGATCGACGGCGACGGGCTCCTGGGCCGGCCGATCCCGCTGATGACGGGGGACGACTCTCCCCTGCCGCGCCTGGCGTTCGTCGACGAAGGCTGCCCCGGCGCGTCGGCCCGCGGCGGCTGCTCCGGCTCGGGTGACCGGGCGTGTGACACCATCCTGCTCGACTCGCTCGCGCCGTTGACCGCCCTCAAGGGCCCCTCGGAGAAGCCCGAGTTCGAGATCGAGTGCCTCGAGATCCGCGGTGCGGCTGGCCTCGCCGCCGCCGACCCCACGGCCACGGACCTCGCGGCGGCGGTCGCCCGCTTCCGCTTCCACGACGTCCCCCTCGTGCGCGCGCCCGTCGGCGGCAGCGGCGACTGGACGTGGTTCGCGGGCAGCGGCGACGGGTTCTTCGAGCCCGTCGGCGTGCTCGGAGGCAACCTCCTCAGCGACTTCTCCATCGCGATCCGCAGCCCGCCCGGGGCCCCGCCGACGCTGGCCTTCTACGAGGAGTTCCCGGGCTCCGAGTCCGACCTCGCCGATCAGGGCCGGGCGTTCCTGCCGGTGCAGTTCCCCGGCCGCCTGCTCGGCCGCGACGTCGGTGATCGCTGCGAGATCGGTGACGACGGCTGTCAGGTCTCCGGCTTCGACATCGTCCGTGCACAGCCGAACTTCGCGCTGAGGGCGACGCGGATGGTGCTCGACGCCTGCGTCGCGGCGCCACCGTGTGGCACCCGCTACACGATCGATCCGGCGAACCCGTTCGAGTCCGGCTCCTGCGACCGCACGTTGGGGCCCGAGCTCGACGAGACCAACGCGTGCACCCCAGCGGACGATGCGATCCTGGGCGGTGTCCGAGCCAGCCTCGTGGTGGCGACCTCGGTCCCCGGCGCGGTGCTGTTCGAAGATAGCGCGATCCGGATGTTCGGGCCCCTCGACGCCCTGCCCGCCTGCGCCGACGTCGCGGTCGGCGATCGTGCGTGCCTCGAGGCCAACGACGGCCTCCTGGCGATCCCGGGCTGGCCGCCCGCCGGCCTCGACACGCCGCTCCCGCGCCTGCGCGTGCGCTCGATCGCCCTGGTCCCCGGGTCGACCCGCGCCCGCGATCTCGGGCCCTGCGAGCGCGTCGAGGCGCGCCAGGAGGCGCTGCTCGAGCAGTGCAACCGCTACACGAAGGCGATCGACGAGGTCGGCGACGTCCGCAACACGACGCCGCCGTACTCCGCGGAGCCGGATGGGCCCGGCGGCGTGGGGGGCGACGCCGCGAACGCCTCGCTCGCGGTGCTCGGCGAGCACGTGCTGCTCGACGACGATCCCGATCCGAACGCCGCGCGGTGGATCGAGACGCTCGTGGTCCCGGCCGCACACCCACTGACGGTCTCGATCCGCCTCGACGTCTCGCCGGAGGCCGTGCAGCCCGACGGCTTGCTCGGCACGGCCCTGTTCGACGGCACGGCGGCGGTGCTCGACTACACCGATCCCAACCCCTCGCTGCGGCTGTCCTGCTTCGATCCGCGGGCGGGCGAGTGCATGGTCGCGCCCGACTGCCAGCGCGACGCCCAGGCCGCGTGCTGCCACGGCCTGCCGCTGGATCTGCTGGTGGAGTTCATCGTGCTCGCCGAGGACGAGACGTGCTGCGGCGCCCTGTCCGCGGGGGAGCTCGACGAGATCCAGGGCCAGGGCTTCTGCCTGGCCACCGAGCCCCCCTGACGTGCGCGTCGGCCGTGCGCGCGCACACCGGGCCGCAGGCAGCGAGGCGCGCGCCGTGGCATAACAGCCGGGCCGCTCGCGCCGTTGTTCATCGACCGAGGATCCGATGTCGCCCGCCTCCCTCGTCAGCCTCGCCGATCCCGCCCCCGCGGCGGACCTCGCCACCTACGCCTGGGCCTTCGGTCAGGGCGTGCTGGTCGACCTCACGCCGTGCGTGTACCCGCTCATCCCGGTCACCGTCGCGGTGTTCGGGGCCAAGGGCGTGTCCCGTGGCCGCGCGCTCTACCTCGCCAGCGCCTACGTGCTCGGGATGGCAGCGCTGTACACCACGCTCGGCGTCATCGTGGCGTCCACCGGCGGCGCGTTCGGGGCGTGGCTCGCCGACCCGCGGGTCGTCGTGCCGATCACCGCCCTGCTCCTCGTGCTCGCCACGAGCATGTTCGGCGCCTTCGATCTGCAGCTGCCGGTCTCGATGCAGAACCGCCTCAACACCGTCGGCGGCGCCGGTCCGGCCGGCGCGTTCCTGATGGGGCTGGTCTCGGGCTTCATCTCGGCGCCGTGCAGCGGGCCCGCGCTGGTCGCCCTGCTCGCGCTCATCGCCAAGTCGTCGGCGGCCGGGAGTTCGGTCGCCTTCGGCGCATCGCTGCTGTTCACCTACGCCCTCGGCATGGGCACGCTGTTCTTCGCGGTGGCCCTGGGCGCGAGTCTCTTTCGTCCCGGCGTGTGGATGGAGCACGTCAAGAGCGTGTTCGGCATCGCGCTGGTGGTGATGGCGTACTGGTTCCTGCGGCCGCTGTCGAACCAGCTCGCGGACTTCGTGCTGCACGAGGATCACGGGCTGTGGATCGGCGTGGGCCTCGCGGCGCTCGGCGTCGCCGCCGGCGCGGTGCACCTCAGCTTCCACGGCGGCCTGACCGAGCGCCTCCGCAAGGGCGCCGCGGTGGCGGTCACGGCCTTCGGCGGGATCGTGGCGCTGAACAACCTGATGTACGTCGATCTGCCGTGGCGCTACGTCCACGACCTCGAGGAGCTCGAGGGCACCCTCGCCACGCTCCCGGCGGACAAGCCGGTGTTGGTCGACTTCGCGGCGACCTGGTGCCTGCCGTGCAAGGAGATGGAGCTGCAGACGTTCGGGCACCCGAGCGTCGAGCCGACGCTCGTCGGGGAGTACTCGCTCATCAAGATCGACGTCTCCGACGGCACCGCGGACCACGAGCGGATGCAGGAGATGTTCGACAGCGAGACGCTGCCCAGCGTGCTCGTCTTCGGCACCGATGCCGGGCTCGCCGCTGCGGTGGCCCAGGCCCGCGCCGACGGGCGCTTGCCCGAGCCCGCGGTGCGCTTCCGATCTCTCGTGGACGCCGCGACGTTCCGCACCGCGATCGCGCCGGTGCGTTGAGGATCCGCATGAGCCCCGGACGCGCGCTGCTGTGGGTGCTCCTCGCCGGGTGCCGTCCGACGCCGGGGTACACCGAGCCGGCCTCGCGGTGGACGACCGTGGTCGATCGCGCGGGGCTCGACGGCGCCCTCCAGGCCGCCGCGGGCAAGCCGGTGTTGATCGATCTCACCGCCTCGTGGTGCCTCCCGTGCGCCGAGCTGACGGCCACGACCTTCACCGATCCACGGGTGGTCACCGCCCTCGCCGACCACGCCTGGATCGCAATCGATGTCTCGGATGGCACCGACGAGCAGGAGGCGCTGCAGACGTTCTTCGGCCCGCCGACCCTGCCGAGGGTGCTCCGCTACACCCAGGGCGGTCCGCTGCTCGCCGCGATCCGCGACGGTACCCCGGCGGCGCCGCGGCCCGCCCTCGAGATCACGACCTTCGTCGACGCCGACGAGCTGCTCGCCGCGCTCGCGCGGCCGTGAGGTCGGGTCGCTCCGCCTACAGCAGCTGCTCGAGCCGCGCGCGATCGAAGCCGACGAGCAGCTCGCCCTTCACGTCGATGATCGGCACGCTGCCGGTCCGCACGCCGCTCTCGGCGGCCTTGGCCTTCAGCTCCGCGGCGGCCTGCGGATCCTTCTCGATGTCCTTGGCCTGGTACGGCACGCCCTTCTTCTTCAGGTACGACTCGACCTTCTTGCAGACACCGCACCACGACGTCTTGTAGACGATGACGTCCCCGTGCTTCGTGACGACCTGCTCCGGCGGCTGCAGGCCCTCGGGCAGCTCGAACTTGCTCGACAGTCCCTGGCCGAGGGCGAGCTCTTCGAAGGCGTCGCGCGGCACCGTGCCAAGGGCGATCGAACCGTCCTCGCCGGGCGTGCGGAAGTTGCCGACCCACACGGTCCCCGGCGGCGGCGCGGGTCCGTCGAGCAGCGTGACGCGGACCATGCCGCGACTGGCCTCGGGGATCGCCGCGGCGTCCTTGCTGTCGGCGAAGGTGCCTCGATCGCCCGCGTACGTCAGCACGGCCGCGGCCCCGGGCGCATAGGAGGCGGTCGCTGCGGCCGCGTTGCTGGGGCCTGCCGGCCCATCGGGCCGCGGCGGCGTCTCGGGCGCACAGGCGAGCACGCACGCGGCGAGAAGGGGGGTGAGGCAGCGCTTCGCTCGTTGCCAGGGGTCCCGGAGCATGGATGTGCGCGCATGATAGGCCGCCCGACGGCCGCGCGCGAGCCCCAGGGCTAGGGCGCCGGGGGCGATCGATGCTAAGACCGACCCTCGATGGCTCGCCTCGCGCTCGGCGGCGGTGCTCCGCGCGGCAACGACAACGCCATGTTCGCGCTGTTGCGGGCCTCGCTCGCGCTGCTCGGCACCACGTTCGTGCTCGTGGCCCTGCTGTACTCGGGCTACCTCAACTTCACGGACCTCGACGGCCCCGACGTCGAGGTCGCAGCCCAGGAGTTCGTGGTCGACGAGAGCGGACGCGAGCTGCACTACGGACGCTCGCACCTGTCGCGCGACGGCAAGATCTGGCGGCTCCACCTCGAGGGCAGCCCGGAGATGATCGGCGACGCTCGGGGCCGGCTCACCGCGCGCCTGTTCGAGGAGCTCGACGTCCACGTGCAGTCGCGCATCGACGAGCGCTACGGCGCGTGGCTCGAGGGCTGGACCGCGTCGATGATGACGCGTTGGGACTACCGCGACGCCGACACCCACCTCGATGAGCCGGTGCGTCGCGAGCTCGCCGCGATGGCGGCCGCGATGCCCGAGGCCCAGACCGGGCGCGTCAGCGCCTACCACCGCCTGTTCCTCTACCAGAGCTTCGACTCCCTCGCGGCCAAGCTCGACGACGTGATCGTCGAGGGCGCCGCGTTCGCCGTCGCACGCAAGCGCAGCGCCAGCGAGCCCGGCAACCTCCTGGTCGGTCGCTCCCTGTGGTTCGACCTCGAGCAAGAGGTCGAGCCCAGCCGGATCGTCACCGTGGTGCGACCCGATGGCCGCTACCCCTACGTGTCCATCGGCTGGCCCGGGCTGGTGGGCGTCGTCACCGGGATCAACGCGCGCGGCATCTTCGTCGCGCTGAACCCGGCGCGGACCGACGACCCGCTCGAGGACGGCGCCCCGGCGCCGATCGTCCTGCGCCGCGTGCTCGAAGAGGCCGACACCCTCGAGCACGCCGTCGAGCTGTTGCGGGGGGCGGCGCTGCGATCGTCGGGCGTCGTGCTGGTCGGGGACGGCGTGCAGCGCAAGTCGGTCGTCGTAGAGCTCGCGGCCCGCGACCGCGAGGATCGCCGGGTCACCCGCGGCGAGGACGAGCCGATCGTCTGGGCCACGGATCACATGCTGCGCGAGGCGTTCGAGGGCGATCTCCAGAACGACTGGGTGAAGCGCTACACCTCGTCGGGCTACCGCTACGACCGCCTCGGCGAGCTCCTCGGCGCGCCCGGCGAGATCGATCCGGCCCGCATCGTGACGGTGCTCCGCGATCGCCGGGGCACGCAGAGCGCGGAGCTCGGGCTCGGCAATCCCAACGCCCTCGAGAACTTCCGCATCGCCCAGGCCGTGGTCGTCGACGCGACCGCGATGGTGCTGTGGGTCGGCGAGGGCCCCTCGGCGCTGGGCCGGTTCCGGGCGTTCGATCTGTCGCGCCTGCTCGGCCGCGACGACGCGCCTGCGGTCGCGCTCGACGACCTCCCCGCCGATCCACTGCTGTACAGCGAGGAGTACCGCGACTGGATCGAGGCCACCCGGGCGATCGCCCACGCCTGGCGGCTCCTGTCCCGCGGCTACCCCGAGCGCGCGTTGGCGTCCGCCCAGATCGCCCACGCGCTGGCGCCCGACGTCGGCGAGCTGCACCGCCTCCTGGGGGACATCGAGCGCGAGCTCGGCCACCGCGACGAGGCCATCGCCCACTATCGCCGCTACCTCGAGCTGGTGCCCGGACGCCGGCGCGAGCAGATCCGCGTCGAGGGCATCATCGCCGAACTCGGCGGATAGGCCGGCGGATCGCCCGGGCGCGCCCGAGCCTAGCCCGCCGGCGCGAGCACCTCGAGGTACGCGCGCACCGTCGCGGCCAGGCCGTGCCAGAGCGCGTGGCCGAGGATCGCGTGCCCGATCGACACCTCGTCGAGGTGCGGGAGCATCCGGAAGCGGACCAGGTTGTCGAGGTCGAGGTCGTGCCCCGCGTTCACCCCGAGCCCCAGGACGTGGGCCCGCGTCGACGCGGCGACGCACGCCGCGAAGGCGCGCTCGATCGCGTCGGGGTCCCCGGTCGCGCAGGCGTGCGCGTACGGCTCGGTGTAGATCTCGATGCGATCGGCCCCGAGCGCCGCCGCCCACTCGATGGCGGCCGGCGCAGGATCGACGAACATGCTCACGCGCGTACCGACGGCGTGGGCCCGATCGACGATGGCGCGCAGCGGCCCGAGTGGAGTGTCGGTGGGCCAGCCCGCAGAGCTCGTGATCTCACCGGCGACCACCGGGACGAGCGTGAACTGGTGCGGGCGCACCTCCTCGACGAGCGCGACGAGGTCACTGCGTGCGTCGCCCTCGAT
>LNFM01003425.1_pt1 | contig 48814 bp, 44 predicted proteins | sample 596031 | NCBI WGS metagenome assembly LNFM01 (sample SAMN04254537, study PRJNA301005) | activated carbon metagenome | isolation source: dual media filters at the Ann Arbor, Michigan drinking water treatment plant | place: USA: Ann Arbor
CCCTGCCGGAAGACTACCTGCCGGTGGTCAAGCAGACCTTCGAGATGATCGCCAGCGAAGACCTGCCCGGCCCGCTGCGCGACCTGGCCACGCACGCGAAGAAGGGCCTCAAGGAAGGCTACATCAAGCCCGTCAAGCGTGTCTTCGACAACACCAAGGTGTCGGACCACTTCGCCATCATCCCCACGCTGCAGGCCCCCAGGAGCCTGACCGAGATCGAGGCCAAGCTCTACGACCTGGTGGTCAAGCGCTTCCTGGCCGTGTTCTACCCGCCGGCCGAGTTCATGGTCACCACGCGCCTGAGCAAGGTGCAGGCCGGCGGCACCGAACATGTCTTCCAGACCAACGGCAAGGTGCTGGTGAATCCGGGCTGGCTGGCCGTCTACGGCAAGGAAGCGCAGGACGACGACGCCAACCTGGTGCCGGTGAAGCAGGGCGAGACCGTGCGCACCGAGAGCGTGGACGTGAAGGCACTGCAGACCAAGCCGCCGGCGCGCTACACCGAAGCCACGCTGCTCAGCGCCATGGAGGGCGCGGGCAAACTGATCGACGACGACGAGCTTCGCGAGGCCATGGCCGAGAAGGGGCTGGGCACGCCGGCCACGCGCGCGCAGGTCATCGAGGGCCTGATCCTCGAGAAGTACATGCTGCGCGATGGCCGCGAACTGGTGCCCACGGCCAAGGCCTTCCAGCTGATGACGCTGCTGCGCGGCCTGGCCATCGAAGACCTGACCAAGCCCGAGCTCACCGGCAACTGGGAGTACCAGCTGTCCGAGATGGAGCATGGGCGGCTCAAGCGCGAAGCCTTCATGGCCGAGATCGCGAAGATGGCCGAACGCATCGTGCGCAAGGCCAAGGAATACGACCGCGACACCATTCCCGGCGACTACGCCACGCTGGCCACGCCCTGCCCGAACTGTGGCGGCGTGGTGAAGGAGAACTACCGGCGTTTCGCCTGCACCGGCGCGGCGCCTTCGAGCGACGGCGAGGGCTGCGGCTTCTCGATCACCAAGATCCCCGCCGGCCGCGCCTTCGAGACTGCCGAGGCCGAAGCCTTCCTGCGCGACAAGAAGATCGGTCCGCTGGAGGGCTTCCGCTCCAAGGCCGGCTGGCCCTTCACGGCCGAGATGAAGCTGGTGCGCGACGAGGACATCAACAACTGGAAGCTGGAGTTCGACTTCGGCGAGGACGCGCGCCAGGCCGAGGGCGACGGCGAGCCGATCGACTTCAGCGCGCAGGAGAGCCTGGGTCACTGCCCGAAGTGCCAGGGCAGTGTGTTCGAGCACGGCAGCAGCTACGTGTGCGAACGGGCGGTGGGCGCGCCGGTGACCTGCGACTTCAAGAGCGGCAAGATCATCCTGCAGCAGCCGGTGGCGCGCGAGCAGATGACGCGGCTGCTGAGCACCGGCAAGACCGAGCTGCTGGACGGTTTCGTGTCGAACAAGACGCGGCGCAAGTTCAAGGCCTACCTGACCTACGACAAGAAGGAAGGCAAGGTGATCTTCGAGTTCGAGCCGCGGGCGGCGAAGGTGCCCAAGGCACCGGCGAAGAAGGTGGCGGCCAAGAAGTCTGCCGCCTGATCCTGTGTCGGACATGGAAGGGCACAGGCCGAGGCCCTGGCTTGCCGCTGGCGGTGAGGCGTTGCTGCCGACGGTGGCCGGGGCCGGGGCAGGCCCCGGACCATGACGCTGGACGTCCTCTTCAAGCTGATGGCCATCTTCGCCACCGTGGCGCTGGGCTATGGCGCTGCGCGCGCGCGCTGGCTGGGCGAACCGGGCGGTGCCTCCGACCCCGCGAAAGTGCTGTCGGCGGTCACCTTCTATCTGTTCGTGCCGGCCCTGCTGTTCCGCACCATGGTGCGTCTGGACCTGTCGCAGATGCCTGGTCGTCTGGTCGCCGCCTATTTCGTGCCGACCTTGATCTACATGCTCATCGTGTACTGGGTCGGCCGTCGCGCGATGGCGGCGCACGGCGCGGCTGCGCCTTCCACGCGGGCCATCACCGCCACCTATGGCAACGCGGTGCAGCTGGGCATCCCGATGTCGGCAGCGATGTTCGGTGAGACCGGCCTGGCGCTGCACATCGCGATGGTCAGCGTGCACGGATTGATCCTGTTGACCGCGCTGACGGTGCTGGTGGAGGTCGATCTCGCGCGCCAGAACCGCGGCAGCACCCTGCTGGCCACGCTGAAGACCACCGTGCGCAACACGGTCATCCATCCGGTGGTGCTGCCGGTGCTGGCCGGCCTGCTGTGGAACCTCACCGGCTGGGGCCTGCACCCGGTGGTCGACCTCACGCTGGGCGGCCTGGGCTCGGCCGTGGTGCCGGTGTGTCTGGTGCTCATCGGCGTCTCGCTAGCCACCTACGGCCTGAAAGGTTCGCTGAAAGGCGTGGTGGTGCTCAGCCTGCTCAAGCTCTTCGTGCTGCCGGCCCTGGTGCTGGTGGTGGCGCACTGGGGCTTCGGCCTGTCGGGCACGCCGCTGGGTGTGCTGGTGATGATGGCGGCGCTGCCGGCCGGCAGCAACGCACTGATCTTCGCCCAGCGCTACGACACGCTGAAGGCCGAGGCCACGGCCACCATCGTGCTGACCACGGGCGCCTTCGTCGTCACGGCCGCCTTCTGGCTGGCGGTGCTGGGCCTGCTCGACCGCTGATCGCGCCCCGCACGCTGCCGTCCCGTGATCGGGGACGATCTGGGAAAATGCCGGCATGACGCCCACCGACATCCCCGCCTACATGGCCCACGTCGGCGTGGCCGCGCGCGCCGCGGCCACCTCGATGGCAGCCGCGTCGACCGCCGCCAAGGACCACACGCTGCGCCGCCTGGCAGCGCTGCTGCGCACCGAGACCGCTGCGCTGCAGGCCGCCAACGCCAGGGACCTGCAGGCGGCCGAAGCCGCCGGCCTGGCCGCACCGATGGTCGACCGCCTGCGTTTGACGCCCAAGGTGATCGCCACCGTGGCCGAGGGCTGCGAGCAGCTGGCCGCCATGCCCGACCCGGTGGGCGAGATCACCGGCGTGAAGCGCCGGCCCAGCGGCATCGCCGTGGGACAGATGCGCGTGCCGCTGGGGGTGTTCGGCATGATCTACGAGAGCCGGCCCAACGTGACCATCGAGGCCGCGTCGCTGGCCATCAAGAGCGGCAACGCCTGCGTGCTGCGCGGTGGCTCCGAGGCCATCCATTCCAACCTGGCACTGTGGCGCCTGGTGCAGGCGGCACTCACCGACGCCGGCCTGCCGCCCGATGCCGTGCAGCTGGTGGAAACCACCGACCGCGCCGCCGTCGGCCGCCTCATCGCGATGCCCGAGTACGTCGACGTCATCATCCCGCGCGGCGGCAAGGGCCTCATCGAGCGCATCAGCGCCGAAGCCCGGGTGCCGGTCATCAAGCACCTGGACGGCAACTGTCATGTCTACGTCGACGCCGAGGTCGATCTCGAACTGGCGCTGAAGGTCACCGACAACGCCAAGACGCAGAAGTACAGCCCCTGCAACGCCGCCGAGTCGCTGCTGGTGCATGCCGCGGTGGCAGCGGCCTTCCTGCCGCGCATCGGGCAGGTCTTCGCCGACAAGGGCGTGGAGATGCGCTGTGACGACGCCTCGTCCAGGCTGCTGGCGCAGGTGCCGGGGGCTAGGGTGGTGCGGGCTACCGAGCAGGACTGGGGCGAGGAATACTTGGCCCCCATCATCAGCGTGAAGCTGGTGGCCGGCCTCGACGAGGCGATCGCCCACATCAACCGCTACGGTTCGCACCACACCGACGCCATCCTCACGACGAACCACCCGAATGCCATGCGCTTCCTGCGCGAGGTCGATTCGGCCAGCGTGATGGTCAATGCGAGCACACGCTTTGCCGATGGTTTCGAGTATGGGCTGGGGGCCGAGATCGGCATCTCCACCGACAAGTTCCATGCCCGCGGGCCGGTCGGGCTGGAAGGCCTGACCTCGATGAAGTGGGTGGTGCTGGGCCAGGGCGAAGTGCGCGGGTGATGCCCTTCGACCTGAGCGGCCTGCAGGTCGGCCTGCTGCTCACCGCTGCGGTGCTGGCGTTCTGGATGCTCGGCGCCTACAACCGCCTGGTGTCGCTGCGCAGTGCGCTCGGGGCGGCTTTCGCCCAGGTCGACGAGGGGCTGGCCCGCCGCGGCCTGGCGGTGACGGCGCTGGCGCAGGCCCTGCGGGGGCCGCTGGCGGCCGAGCGGGGCGCGCTTGATGCCGTCGTGACGGCACAGGGCCAGGTGGCCTCGGCGGCCGAAGCCTTGCGCGCCAAGCCGGTGTCGGCGGCCGCGGCCGAGCGCCTGGGTGTGGCCGAAGCCGACATGCGCTCGGCCGCCAGCCGCGTGCGCTCCCTGGTCGAACAGCACCCGGCCCTGCTCGGATCGGCCGACGTGGCGCCGCACCTGGCGACGATGGCCGAGGCCGAGGCGCGCCTGGGATTCGCCAGGCAGTTGTTCAACGACGCCGCCGAGGTCTACAACGATGCCGTGCGGCTGTTCCCCACGCGCCTGCTGGCCCGGCTGTACGGCATGGGCACCGCCGGGCGGCTCTGACGCCCCGTCCTTCGCCCGCGTCTGCGTTCAGCCTAGCTTGTCCGGGCCGCCGGGGCGTTGCAGCAGTCGGTCGTTCGACGGGATGTCGACTTCGGGATCCATCTCGACAGCGATCTGCATGCACACGGCGCGGCACAAGGTGGCAGCGCGCTCGCTGCCGATGCGGTAGTAGATCTGCGTGGCGTCGCGCCGGCGCGCCAGCACGCCGGCGCGGTACAGGGTGCTCAGGTGCTGGCTCATGTTGGGCTGCGTGGTGTCGATCTCGTGCAGCAGCTGCGACACGTTCTTCTCGCGCGAGCACAGGGCGCTGATGATCTTCAGCCGGATCGGCGTGGCCAGCAGCTTGAACAGTTCGGCCGCGCTGGAGAAGACTTCGTCGGACTCTTCTTCGGCCGTGATGGCGGCCTGGGTCGAAGGGGCGTTCATGGCTTGGCAGCTCCTGGGTTGGCCGCCGGAAAGCGGTAGTGGTCGCGTTGCAGCACGGCGGCGATGGCCGTCACCTCTTCCGGGAAGAGCTGCAGCTTCAGCTCCACGCTGCAGTAGTCGACCATGCCGCGCATGGCCCCGGGGGTGTTGATGCGGCCCTTGGGCCGGTAGATGGCCGAGCCATCGCCGCCCATCTTGCGCTGGTGGCAGGCCGCGCAGGCGTGTTCGGCGATCAGCTTTTCGCCCAGGGCGAGATCGGCGTCGGCGAAGCGGTGCAGCGTCTGTGCGCCCACCGTGGGCAGGGCCAGGGCGGCGGCGGCGGCGAGCCCGGCCGCCAAGCGGCGCACCCGGGGACGGACGTCGCGGGATTCACCAGTGCACAGGGCAAGGGTCATGCTGCCATCCTGAGGAATTCGAGCACGTCGCTTTCGAACATCTCGCCCGGAAAGCTGCGCTGCAGCCGGCCCTGGCGATCGATCGTGACGGTGAGCGGAATGATGTTGCGCGGGCCCAGCGCCGCGGCCAGCCGGGCGTGGTCGGTGGTGATCGGAAAGCTGTAGCCCTGGGCCGAGGCGAAGCGCCGCACGGCATCGTCGTTGCGGTCGCGCGCCACGCCCAGCACCTGCAGGGCCCGGCCCCGCGCCTGACGGTGGAGCTTCTCGACATGCTGGTTGTGGCGCTGGCAGAAGGGGCAGGTGGTGGACCAGAACACCACCACCACGGCATTCGAGGCGACCCGCTTCGCACCCCATGTGCTGCCGTCCAGCAGCGCGACGTCGGGCCACGCCACGGTTTCTCCGATGGCCGGCGCGGCAGGCGAAGCCGTGGCTGAGGCCCCCAGGGCCAGCAGGCCGAAGCCCGTCAGTGCATCGCGTCGATTCATCTGGCGCTCTGCTCCATCAGGAGGTAGGTGTTGTAGGCATTGATGCGGTTGGCGGCGCGGAACAGCGGCAGGTGTTCGAAGCGAGACCAGTCGGTCCGGGCATAGGCTTCGTCGAAAGGTTCCAGATTCTGCGCCGCCTTGGCCATCGACTGTCGAAGGTACACGAGGTAGTCGCGTGTGAGTTGAAGGTCGGCCGTCGCCAGGCTCGACACCGGCCCGTGGCCCGGCACGATCAGCCGTGCGTCGAAGGCCAGCAGCCGATCGAGGGCCTCGATCCAGCGGCCGCTGTCGGCCTGGCCGACGAAAGGCACGCGGCCGCGGAACACGATGTCGCCGGCCAGCAGGATGCGCTGGCCGGGCAGGAACACCACCAGGTCTTCCGCGGTGTGGGCCGGGCCCACCGGCTGCACCATGAATTCCACGCCGCCGAGCGCAAAACGCAGCGGCTCCGTGATCCAGCGGTCGGCGGCCACCAGCCGCGTGTTGCCGTCGATCCAGGGCGCCAGTTCGTCGCGGCTGGCAGCCAGGCGCAGCGCCGCGGTGTCCGAGTTCAGGTAAAGCTGCCCGTCGCGATGCGCCGTGATCTGCGCCCCCAGGGCCTTGAAGGCCTGCAGTCCGTAGATGTGGTCGGCGTGGTAGTGCGTGACGATGACGTGGCGGATCGGCTGCGGCGTGATGCGACCGATGGCCGCGATGAGCTCTTCGGCCAGGGCCGGCGAACCCAGGGCGTCGATCACCACCACACCCGCCGGCGTGACGACGAAGGCGGCATTGGAGATGTAGTTGCGGTTGGCGGGCGTGCCCAGCGCCGAGGCCCCTTGCACCATCCACACGCCCGGTGCCACCGCCACCGGTTCGACCGCCTGCCCGGCCTTGACAGCCTGGGGCAGCAGGACGAGCGCGACCAGGATCGAGAGCCTGCGCCACCAGGGCATCACAGGGGTTTTCACGGGCGATGGTCGGCTTCCGAACCAGTACATTCGCATTCATTGATATTAGAGCCGCAGCCTGGGGACATGCAAGTGCGGCGTGCATAGAAATGCATCCGGCTGCATCACAATGCGCCGCGCACGAACTTGAGGAGACAACATGCCCGGACCCTTGCGCGCAGCGGCTGCTGCGCTGGCTTTCTTCTGCACCGCCGCCACGGCGCAGGATCCCTTGCTGGCGCGCAACCTCGCCGCGACCTGCGCCAACTGCCACGGCACCAACGGCAACGCACGTGGCGACATGAAGCAGCTGGCCGGCGTCTCGGCCGAGAAGATCATCGCTGCGATGGCCGACTACAAGAGCGGCGCCCAACCCGCGACCATCATGCACCAGATCGCCAAGGGCTATACCGACGAGCAGATCCGCCTGGTGGCGGCCTGGTTCGCCGCCCAGCCCGCCAAGAAGTGAGGAAAGCCCGATGAACAAGCAACAAGACACCAAGGGCCTGTCCCGCCGCAGCCTGCTGGCCGTCGGCGCATCACTGGGCGGCCTGTCGCTCGCCGGTTGCGGCGCCATGCCCAAGATGCCCAGCTTCTCGACGCCGCCGATCGGTCGCGTGGTGGTCGTCGGCGGCGGCTTCGGCGGCAGCACGGCAGCGCGCTACCTCAGGATGTGGGGCGGCAACGTCGATGTCACCCTGATCGAACGCAACCCGAACTTCGTGTCCTGCCCGATCAGCAACCTGGTGATCGGCGGGCACAAGAAGATGTCCGACATCACTCTGGGCTATGACGGGCTCAAGTCGATCGGCGTCAAGGTGATGCAGGGTGACGTGGTCGCGGTGGACGCTGCGGGCAAGAAGGTGCGGCTGGCCGGTGGCGGCGAAGTGGCCTACGACCGCCTGATCGTGGCCCCCGGCATCGACTTCATGATGGACCAGGTGGCGGGCCTGAGCACGCCGGCGGCGCAGGCCAAGGTGCTGCACGCCTGGAAGGCCGGCCCGCAGACGCTGGCCCTGCGCCAGCAGCTCGAGGCCATGCGAGATGGCGGCGTTTACGCCCTGTCGATCCCCAAGGTGCCCTACCGCTGCCCGCCCGGCCCCTACGAGCGGGCCTGCATGGTGGCCAGCTACCTCAAGGTGGCCAAGCCGCGCAGCAAGGTGCTGGTGCTGGATGCCAACCCCGAGATCCAGTCCAAGAAGGCGCTGTTCGAACGGGCCTTCCAGCAGCACTACGCCGGCATCATCGAGTACCGGCCCAACTCCGAGCTGAAGGAAGTCGACGCCGGCAACAACGTCGCCAGGCTGGAGTTCGAGGACGTCAGGGCCGACGTGCTGAACGTGGTGCCGCCGCAGCGTGCCGGCGACATCGCGCGCACCGCCGGCCTGGTGAACATCAACAACCGCTGGGTGGGCGTGAACTGGCTGACCATGGAATCGGTGACGGCACCCGGCGTGCACGTCATCGGCGACGCCACCTTCCCCGGCCCCGGCATGCCCAAGTCGGGTCACATGGCCAACCAGCATGCCAAGGTCGCCGCGGCCGCCATCATCCAGCTGCTCAAGGGCGAGGCGGTGAGCACCACGCCGGTGGTGATGAACACCTGCTACAGCTTCGTCACCGCGCGCGACGTGGTGCACGTGGCCTCGGTGCACCAGTACGACGCCGCCGACAAGACCTTCAAGACCGTGCCCGGCTCGGGTGGCGTCTCTGCTGCGGCCAACCAGATCGAAGGGCGTTATGCGCTGAGCTGGGCCGAGAACATCTGGGCCGACATGCTGGCGACCTGATGGGCCTGGCGCGCCCACCGCGAAGCGGTTGGGCGCCGCATCAAGCAAACGACGCGGAACCGGCTCCGCCGGGCCGCTGGCGTTGCCCCCTTGAGGTGGGCTGAGCCCGGACATGGGACGCTGGAAGGCGTCCCGTGCCTGGCGAAGGCCCTCCCGCGACTTCACGCGGGAGGGCGCGCGAAGCGCGTAGGGGGTGGTCTCAGTTCAACCCGCTGATGTAGCTGGCTACGGCTTTCAGTTCCAGTTCGGTCAGCTTCACGGCGATGCTGTGCATCACCGAGTTGTCGTTGGTGCGCTCACGCTTGTTGAACTGGCGCAGCTGCAGTTCGGTGTACTGCGCATGCTGGCCGGCCAGCCGGGGCAGGGTCTCGGTGCCGTGGCCGGTGGCCCCGTGGCAGCTGGCGCAGGCGGCCACGCCGGAGTAAGGATTGCCGCGCTGGTAGATGAAACGGCCCATCTGAGCCAGCTCCGGGTCGTCGACCTTGTGGGCGTGCGTCTGGCGCGTTGCGTAGTACACCCCCAGCGCCTGGAAGTCGGCCGGCGTCAGGTCTTCGACCATCGGCCGCATGGCATCGCTCTTGCGGCGGCCGGACTTGTAGTCGGCCAGCTGGCGAGCGACATAGGCGGCGTTCTGACCGGCCAGCCGGGGGAACACCGGGCTGGAGCTTTCGCCATCGGTGCCGTGGCAGATGAAGCACTTGCCCTGCACGATTTCCTCGACGCGCGCGTTATCGCTGGTGGCGTCGGCCGGCATCGCCAAGGCAGCTCCCAGCAAGGCCAGGCCGGCAGTCACGAACAGGCGGGCGACAGGGAGGCGGGCAGAGGGCATTCGGAGGGCTCCGTCAAGGGAAGTACAGGCAGGGAGGGGTCTCAGGCCGTGCCGGGCCGGCCGAAGCTGCGGCTGTGCGGCACGGGCTGGTCGAGTGCGCCCGAAGGCCGCTGATCGACCAGCCGGTCGGTGAGTGCGGCTGCGGCCCACATGGCACACAGCGTCACCCACGAAGTGATGGTGAACACGGCAGCCCCCGACAGGCCGGCCCCCACGGCGCAGCCGCCGGCCAGCATGCCGCCGAAGCCCATGCACAGGGCGCCGACGATGTAGCGGCGCATGCTGGCGCCGCCTTCGAAGCCCTCGAGCTTCAATTCGCGGAACAGTGCGGCTGCGATGAAGGAGCCGATGAACACGCCCGGCATCAGGCCGAGGTCGAAGGTGGGTGGCTTGTCGCTGGCGAACAGCACGCGGGTCAGCACCTCGGCCGACGGACCCGTGAAGCTGAGGGCCTGCACCGGATGTGGGTCGAAGGCCAGCTTGCCGAAGGCGTAGGTGGCCCACCAGGCTGCGGCGATGGACAGACCCACGCCGATGGCGCCCAGCCAGCCCCAGACGGGCACCTTCTGGCGGCGCGCCCAGTAGATCGCCGCCAGCAGCCATACACCGCCGAAGATCAGTGCGCCGGCGTGGCCAATGCCCAGCCGCTGGACGAGATCGCGTGAGGCGCCGCCATCCACCGTCCACCAGCCGGAAATCGTCTCGCGCAGCGGCGACAGTGCGCCGGTCCATGCCGCCTGCGCAGTGACCGCGAAGACCAGCCCCGACATCACCGAGCGCAGGTTGCCTTGTGCTGCCAGCACCAGCAGACGGCTGGAGCAGCCCCGTGCCAGGATCATGCCCACGCCGAACAGCGCGCCGCCGATGGCCGCGCCCGACAGGCTGCCGCGGCCGGCGATCTGGCGCGCGTCGCTGGCGTCGAAGGCGCCGGAAAGCACGAGGGCCTGCGTGGCCACCACTGCGGTGGCGAAGGCGAACAGCCAGACCGTGAGCTTGCCGCCGGTGAGATTGCGCGAGAACTCGATGACAGCCGACCGCAGGCAGAAACGCGAACGCTGCGCGAAGAAGCCGAAGACCAGGCCGATCAGCGCCCCGACGAAGGCCAGGGCCCACGCTTCGCCGAGCTGGTCGATCAGGGCCTGCATTGCTGCCTGATCAAGCAAACGCCGTGGAGCCGGCTTTGCCGGGCCACTGGCGTTGCCCCCTTGAGGTGGGCTGAGCCCGGACATGGGACGCTGGAAGGCGTCCCGTGCCTGGCGAAGGCCCTCCCGCGATTTCACGCGGGAGGGCGCGCGAAGCGCGTAGCGGGTGGTCCATTTCCTACGGCTTGATGTAGGCCGCGCCCTGCTTCTGCAGCTTGGCCAGGCGCACCACGCCGGACGGCGTGAACTCGGCCTCCTGAATGAACTGCTCGCGCTTCATGTTGCGGTTCCTCAGCGTGATCTCGCAGATCTCGAACTTCACGCCGCGCGCCACCAGGGCCGCCACCGGCCCCGCGAAGGCACTGCCGTTGATGTCCTTGGCGCCTTCGAGCAGGAAGTCGATGCCCAGCGCGTGCGTCACCACGATGATCTTCGCGGCGGGGTCGACATCGAGGTGGTTGCGGATGTTGCGCAGGCCCTTGAGCGCCTGCAGCGACATGTCGTCGACGTGGTAGACGACGCTGTCCTGCGCGAAGGCCGGTGCGGCCACGCCGATCGAGAGGGCCGCCAGGAGGGCAGCGAACAGCTTGCGGGGGCTCATGTCATTCTCCGGTGTCGTGAGGGTCGGGCGATCATGCCAGCCCGGGGTTGCCCTGTACGCCGACCAGCCTGGGCGTGTTGATGCTGCGTGCCTTGACGCGGCCGCCGCTCTGGCTCTTCAGCCAGGTCTCGACCACGTCCCACACGGGCTTGTTGCCGGCCTTCGAGGCTTCTTCGGCCACCGGTGCCCAGCCGGCCACGTTGTAGGTCTTGCCGGCTTCGACAGGCTTGCCGCCCAGGCGCATGTCGCTGATGCGCGAGCCCATCCTTTCGTTCGGCGCGATGGTGTACTGCAGACCACCCACGCGCACCATGTCGCCGCCTTGCTGGTAGTAGGGGTCGGGGTTGAAGAGGTTGTCGGCCACGTCCTCGAGCACGGTCTTGACCATCTCGCCGCTCATCTGCGTGAGCGTGGCGTAGGGGTAGGTGATGGCCACCTGGTCCATCATCAGCTCCCGAGTGATGGTGTCGCCCGGCAACAGGCTGGTGCCCCAGCGGAAGCCCGGGCTGAAGGCGATCTCGGCGCCTTGCACGTCCATCAGCGCGTCGCACAGCAGCTGGTCCCAGCTGCCGTTGAAGTTGCCGCGGCGGAACAGCAGGCCGTCGGTCACGGCCAGCTTCTCGGCGAGCTTGGCTTCATAGGGCGCACGCACCTTGGTGATCAGTGCGTCCATCGCCGGGTCGGCCTTGAGCATGTTGGCGAAGACCGGCAGCAGGCGGTAGCGGAAGTTGCTCACCTTGCCGCCCTTGACCTCGAAGTCCATCACGCCCAGGAACTTGCCGTTGCTGCCGGCGTTGGTCACCAGGGTGGTGCCGCCCGGGTTGGTGACGGGCACGGCCAGCGGTACGCCGTCGTGCGTGTGGCCGCCGAAGATGGCGTCCACGCCGCGCACGCGGCTGGCCATCTTCAGGTCGACGTCCATGCCGTTGTGGCTCAGCACCACCACGACCTGCGCACCCTTGCCGCGCGCCTCGTCGACCATCTTCTGCAGGTTCTCGTCCTGGATGCCGAACTCCCAGTCGGCCACCATGTAGCGCGGGTTGGCGATCGGCGTGTAGGGGAAGGCCTGGCCGACGATGGCCACCTTGACGCCGTTCATCTCGCGGATCACGTAGGGCGCGAACACCGGGTCGCCGAAGTCGGAGGTCTTGACGTTCTGCGCCACGAAGTCGATGGAGCCCTTGAAGTCCTGGTCGATGATCTCCTTCACGCGCTTCATGCCGTAGGTGAATTCCCAGTGGCCGGTCATCACGTCGACCGTCAGCGCCTTGCAGGCATCGACCATGTCCTGGGCGTTGGTCCACAGCGAAGTCGCACTGCCCTGCCAGGTGTCGCCGCCGTCCAGCAGCAGCGCGCCGGGTCGGCTGGCCTTCAGGCGCTTGACCAGCGTGGCCAGATGGGCGAAGCCGCCCACCTTGCCGTAGCGACGGGCCGCGCGCTCGAAGTCGATGTAGGTGAAGGCCGCCGCCTGCGCCGTGCCGGGACGGATGCCGGCCTTCTTCAGCAGGTGTTCGCCCACCAGGTGGGGCAGTTGGCCCTGCATGCCGGCCAGGCCCAGGTTGACGCTGGGCTCGCGGAAGTGGATGGGCTTGAGCTGCGCGTGGCAGTCGGTCATGTGCAGGAAGCTGACGAAACCCGGGCCGCTGCCCAGCGGCGGCAGGTCGTACAGGCCCTTCTCTGCGGTGGCGGCGTCGGCGTTTTCGTACTTCGCCAGGGCCATGCCCGCCACCGAGGCGGCCGACAGCACCTGCAGGAAATCGCGCTTGCTCAGATTCATGATAAGTCGTGGCTTATGTTTTGGGCCGAAGAAAGCCCGGTCAGGCCGGGCTTTCGGGGTCAGGGCTTCGAGCTCAGGACACCGACGTCACTGGTTGACCGGCGACTTCGGGTCGAGCAGCAGCGCCATCAGGTGCTTCATCTGCGTCTCATCGAGCAGACCCATGTGACCGAAACGCGGCATGTTGGAGCAGGCGTTGTAGGTCTTTCCGTTGTAGATCTTCGACCAGGTGTACTGCACGATCGGCAGCGACAGCGCCGACGCCGGATCGGTCACGCCGCGGTTCTTGCCGTAGTGGTGCAGGCTGGGTCCGATGGTGCCGTAGGAGATCTCGGCCTTGTCGATCTGGTGGCAGTTGTAGCAACTGCCGCCGTTGGCGCTGGGTGCCGTGGAGTTGTCGGTCCAGGTCATGCCGCGGCCGTTCTGGGCGATCTTCTCGCCCTCGCGCCAATCGCCGATGTACTGGTTGCCCGCCGGCCACTTCACGGCGGCGCGCGCGTCGTTCATCACGCGCTCGGCCACCGCGTCGCTGGGCGGCTTGTCCGACGAGCAGGCGGACTGCCCGAGGTCCTGGTTCAGGCGATCGACCTTGGCGATGCCCTGGTCGCGGAACGAAGCCTTGATGAGGGCCAGCGCTTCGCGGTCGAGGTCGGCCGATGATGGCAGCGATGCACAGCCGGCGATGGCCAGCAGCGTGGTGCCGACAGCGGCGAAGAGAATCGGTTTCGAGGTCATGAGAGTTGCTCCGCTGCGTCAGCGCTTGATGGCCGGGGCGATGCTCTTGGCGCCCTTGGCGTTGACGCCCATGTAGGTTGCCACCGAGATGGTGACCTCCGAGCCGAAGCCGGGGTAGGGAAAGCGCTGCTGGCGATAGCAGTCGTTCAGCCGCAACTGCATGCTCCACATCTGGCCGTTGCTGACGCGGTAGGCCGGCCAGGCTGCAAAGCCGATGCCGTCGCCCGGGTTCTTCGTCAGGTCGGGCAGGTCCTGCAGGCGGATGCGCTTGTCGGCCTCGCCGTGGCACGAGGCGCAGGAGAAGTCCATCGGCCCGCCGCGGAAATAGAACACGCGCTTGCCGATCTCGTAGCTCTTGCGTTCCTCGATGTGCTTCTGCGGCAGGTTGAAGCGCATGCCGCGCGACTCCGCGGCAATCCAGGTGGCCAGTGCCGTGACGTTGGCCTGCTCGCCGCGCCCGAACGGGGTCTTGGCGATCTCGGCGGCGTTGAAGCCCTGCAGCTTCTCCATGCAGGTGACCAGGCGCGTTTCCAGGTCCTGCACCTTCTTCGTGTCCTCGAACCAGCGCGGCAGCTCGACGAAGACGCCCTTGACGACGCCAGGGCCCTTGCCGAGATCGCACTTCTCCAGCGATGCGTTGAGCGGCCCGCGCTTCTTCTTCCAGAGGTCCTCGCCCTTGGCCTCGAAGAGGTCGGCGGGGTTGCCGTCCTCGAGCATCTTGCGGTACTCGGCGATGCCGTCGGCGGTCGACTTGGGTTGTGCGTGGGCGGCCGTGGCCGCCAGCAGGGCCGCGAGGGCCAGGGTCAGGGTCTTCATGCGCGCCATGTCTCCAGTGTGCTCGGTGTACCGCGCGGCAATCGAGTGCCGCATCGGGAGGAACAGTCCCTGCGCCGCGTGGCGGCGCAGGGCGCAAATGCCTCAGGTCACGGTCGCTTCGTCGGTGCGCTTGTCGCCCTTGTTGTCGACCCAGTTCACGGTGATCTTGTCGCCGGCCTTGGCGCCCTTCACGTTGAACTGCAGGAAGGGGTTCTTCGCCACCGAGGGGCCCCACTGGGCGCTGAGCACCTGCTTGCCGTTGTGCGCGGCGGTGACTTCCTGGATGAACCAGGCCGGGATGGTCTTGCCGGCCGAGTCCTTGCGCAGGCCGGTTTCCATCTCGTGGCTCATCAGTACACGCACGGTGGCCTTGTCACCGGCGGCTTGGGCGCGAATGCGCATCGGGTCTGCCATGTCTTTTCTCCTTCAATCTGTGTTCGAAACAAGCGCTGTAGCTAACCAGCGATCAAGCAGAAGCCGCGGATCCGGCTCCGCCGGTCCGCTGGCGAACGGCCCCCCTGGGGGGTAGCGAGCGAATGCGAGCTCGGGGGCTCACTGTCCTCATCCGCCGCAGCCGCCCAGCGTGACCTTGATCTCCTTCTGCGCGAACAGCACGCGGCCGTCGCCCATCATCGCCACGGCCATGACGTTGGACGACTGGCCCATCTTCACGCGCGCGTTGAAGCTGGCGTCGACGGCGTCGGTGACGTCGAACACGGCCGCCAGCACGCTGGGGTTCTTCTCCACCAGCAGCAGCAGGCGCTTCACGCCAGGCAGCGTGGTGGCACAACCCACCGGCACCACGGCGCCGTTCTCGGCGATGTCGGGGCCGCTGATGGTGACGTCCTTGCTTTCGACCGGTGCGCTGCCGCCCAGCGCCTTGGCCACGTCGGCCATGTTCTTGGCCTCGAAGGCGGCCTGGGCCCAGGCCGCCATGGCTGCCTGAGGCAGCAGCCCGGCCGCAGCCAGCAGGCTGGCGACCTGGGCGCTGCGGGCCAGCATCTCGCGTCTCGTGTGCATGTCTTGCTCCTTCAGCTTTGGTTGGTTCATGTTCGACTCTTCGTCCGCGGCAACCCGGGGGCTACCCCATGGGCGCATCGCATCGGTCACTTCCGTGCGCCGTCGGCCAGCCACTTGGCAATGGCCTGTGCATCGGCCGCCGGCAGGGTCTGCGGCGGCATGGGAATCGCGCCCCAGACCCCCGTGCTGCCCTCGACGATCTTCTTGGTCAGGTACGACAGGGCGTCGGACTGCCCGGTGTACTTTCGTGCGATCTCCTCCAGGCCCGGACCCACCACCCTGCGGTCGACGCCATGGCAGGTCAGGCAATTGTGCTTCGTCAGCAAAGACCGAGTAGACGCCGCGGTGCCGTCCGGACCCGGGGGAGCTGCGGGGGCCGCGCCCGGCGTGATCGGTGCGCCGGCCGGCCGCGTCGTGTCGGCGCCATGCTGCGCCCCCACCATGCGGTTCTGCTCGGCCAGGTTGCCGTGTGCGTTGCGCGCATGGTCGGGCAGGAAGGAGGCCACCGTCGCCTCGGTGGCGCAGCCGCTCATGCAGGCCACGGCCTTGACGTCGGGTCGGCCGCCGTTGCCCAGGCTGCGGCCGGGCCACAGCCCGTGGTCGGTGCTCATGCCGTTGCGGTTGGGCATGCGCTTCTGGACTTCGGCGATGTTCTGGTCAGACAGCGTGAAGTTGTCGGGCAGCACGCCGCCGAGGTTCAGCATGAAGGCCGTCACCGCGTAGACCTCTTCGGTGCTCAGCGACTTGGGCTGGTTCCAGGGCATCGCGCGGTTGATGTAGTCCCACAGCGTGGCCACCGTCGGCACCTTCATCAGCGTGGTGCGGCCGGGAAATGCGGGGTCGAGCAGCTTGGCCACGCGGCCGGTCTTGATGTCGTCGGCGGTCGTGCCGCCGATCAGCGGCGAGAAGATCTCGTTGCTCTCGCCGAAGATGCCGTGGCAGGACGCGCACTTGGCTTCCCAGACGTCCATGCCCTTGGCCACCGTGCCCGACCCCTTGGGCAGGCCCTTGAAGTCGGGGCGCACGTCGATGTCCCAGGCCTGGACTTCCTTGACCGTGGCGGGCCGGCCGATGCCGGGGTAGGTCGTGGTCTGGGCCAGCGTGCCGGCGGCCGACAGGACCAGCGCGGCGGCTGCAGCGGCCTTCAGCAGGCGTTCACGACAGCTGGACATTCTTGACCTCTCCGCTGTCCTGTACGAGCCAGGTCTGGATTGCATGGTTGTGATAGATCGACCGCGAGCCGCGCACCTGGCGCAGCTGGCGGTACGTGGGCTGCACGTAGCCGGTCTCGTCCATCGCGCGGCTCTGGATGAGCGCCGGCTTGCCGTCCCACACCCAGTCGATGTTGAAGCGCGTCAGGCACTTGTCCAGCACCGGCCCCTGCAGGCGCGCGGTGCGCCAGTTGCGTCCGCCGTCGACGGAGACGTCCACGCGCCTGACCTTGCCGCGCCCCGACCAGGCCAGGCCGCTGATGTTGTAGAAGCCCTTGTCGAGCAGCACCTGGCCGCCCGAAGGCGTGGTCACCACGCTCTTGCATTCCTGGATGCTGCTGTACTGTCGATGGCGGCCGTCGGGCATCAGGTCGATGTAGTGGATGGCCTCGTCCTTGGTGCCCCAGGGCTTGTCACCCACTTCGATGCGGCGCAGGTACTTCACCCAGCTCACACCCTGCACGCCCGGCACCACCAGGCGCAGCGGGTAGCCGTTCTCGGGCCGCAGCATCTCGCCGTTCTGGCCATAGGCCACCAGCACCTCGCCCGACTCCACCATCTCCATCGGGATGGTGCGCGTCATCGACGAGCCGTCGGCGCCTTCTGCCAGCACGAAGCGGCAGCGCTTGTAGTCGGCGCCGGCCATGTCGAGCAGGATCTTCAGCGGCACGCCGGTGAACTCGCTGCAGCTCAGCATGCCGTGGCTGTACTGGCAGGTGGGCACGGCCACGTTGCCCCATTCCATGCCGGTGTTGGCGCCGCATTCGATGAAGTGGAAGCGGCTCACCGAGGGCAGGCGCATGAGCTCGTCCATCGTGAAGACCTTGGGGGTCTTCAGCATCGACGCGTCGCTGCCATTGATCATCAGCCGGTGCTTGGAAGGGTCGATGTCCCACCAGCCCTGGTGATGGCGCTCGAAGTGCAGGCCGCTGGGGGTGACGATGCCGAACAGCGACTGCAGCGGCGCGAAGGACACCGAGGCCTCTGCGTCAGACCCGGGCTCTGGCGGCGCTGCACGTTGGCCTCGTAGCGCGAGGGCTTGCCGTAGCCGTCGGTGACCACCGGCTGCCCCAGGCCCGTGGTGTGGGCAGGCAGCTGGAGGATGTTCGGGTCCCCGCCTTCACTGGGGACGGGGTTGCCTTGTGCCAGCGCCAGCGGTGCGGCGGCACCGGCGGCGGCCGCAGCGAAGGCCTGGCGGATGAAGTCGCGCCGGCCAGCCTTGGCCTCCGTGTTCACCTGGCGGATGCCGGCGGCATCCAGAAAGCTTTCGGGGGCCTTGATCAGGCGGCCGACGTCGGGTGTGTCGTTCAAGGGTCGTGCCCGGAAGGGCCTCCGTGGGGGAGTGACTATTCGAATATCAGCACAGACAAATATATAGAACCCAACCGTTTCCGTAATGGGGGTAAACACCGAAGGCGCTTCGGATGCCGGCGGTCGCGGAGGCGGCTGACCGGCCCGCGCCGGCCACGGCTCAGGGCTGGCCGATGGCGGCCGTGGCCACCAGTTCCTCGAACAAGGCCATCGAGACCTTGCCCGACACGCTGAACGGGTCGAGCGTGGCGGTCTCCGAGTACTTCAGCAACAGCGCCGGGTTCAGGCGATGGAAGTCGGCCTGCCCCATCGACCAGCTCGCGAAGCGCCTCTCCTGGATCTCGTCGTAGCTGAGCAGTTCGACCTGCGTGTGGCGCGTGTCGCGCACGATGTGGTTGTAGAGCTTGTTGACCGTGCCGCGACCGCCTTCGAGCACCTGCAGGAAGATGCCCTGCGAATAGCACAGCACGCCGGTGACGCCCAGGGCGGGGTTCGACGCGCGGGACTGGCGCAGGATGGAAGACAGTTCTTCGGGGCTGAGGCCGTTGGCGGCGCGGCTGGCATAGAGGAGGCGTACGAGCATGGCGGGGTGTCCGGTCGGGGTGGCAGGCGATCTGTCGATCAGGGAAGTCAGGCGGGGGTCTTGCGGGGCAGCAGCGACAGGAACTCCCGGCGCAGGTTGGCATCCTTCAGGAAGGCCCCGCGCATCACGCTGTTGACCATCGCGGAGTCGGTGTCCTTCACGCCGCGCCAGTGCATGCAGAAGTGGTCGGCCTCCATCACGATGGCCAGGCCGTCGGGCCGCACGCGCGTCTGCAGTTCGTTGGCCAGCATGGTCACGGCCTCTTCCTGGATCTGCGGCCGGCTCATGATCCAGTCGCAGATGCGGGCGTACTTCGACAGCCCGATCAGGTTGGAGTGCTCGTTGGGCAGCAGGCCGATCCACACCTTGCCGAAAATGGGGCAGAGGTGGTGCGAGCAGGCGCTGCGCACGGTGATGGGGCCGACGATCATCAACTCGTTCAGCCGTTCGACGTTGGGGAACTCCGTCACCGAGGGCATCGGGTGGTAGCGTCCGCGGAACACCTCTTCCACGAACATCTTGGCCACCCGCTTGGCGGTCTCGTTGGTGTTGTGGTCGCTCTCGGTATCGATCACCAGCGACTGCAGCACGGCCTGCAGCTTGCTCTGCACTTCGGCCTTCAGCTCGGTGATCTCGCCTTCGCGCACGTGCTGGGCGATGTTGTCGTTGGCGTGGAATCGGCAGCCCGCCGACACCAGCCGGTAGCGGATGCGTTCAGAAACGGGCAGCGCGGCCAGTTCTTCCTCGCTGCGGAAAACGCGGGGAGCGACGGGGGCGTTGGTGTTCTTGGTGGACATGCAGCGGGTCTCGGCGGGTGGGCTTTCATTGTGCGCGCAGCCGGCAGCCGACGGCGCACGGCTGCCGGCAAGACCTCGCTCTGTGCCTGCCGAGGCACGCCCGGCGGTGCTGACGCTGCGGCTAGACTGGCCCGGTGACCGCCCCTTCGAACTCGCTGCCCCTGGCCCGCCTGCTCGGCCTCACCGCCGACGCGGTGCAAGGCGTGCTCGCCGGCAAGTCGCTCAACGAGCTGCTGGCCCGCCTGCCCAACGATGCACGCCCTGGTGTGCAGGCGCTTACATTCCACGTGCTTCGCTGGTGGGGCGGGGCCCACGAGGTTCGCGCCGCTCTGGCGCCGAAGACGCCGCCGCCTAACGTCGACGCCTTGCTGACCACCTCGCTGGCCCTGCTGTGGCCCTTGCCGGATCCGCCCTATCCCGATCACACGCTGGTCGACCAGGCCGTCGCGGCAGCCCGGCAGCGCATGCCTGCCGCCGCCGCCTTCATCAACGCCGTGCTGCGCCGCTTCATCCGCGAACGCGACACCCAGGTCGCGGCGGCGCGCCTGCAGCCGCTGGGCGCCTTCAACCATCCGCTGTGGTGGATCGAGCGCATCAAGCGCGACTGGCCGCAGCACTGGCATGCCTTGTTGACAGCCGCCAACGAGCATCCGCCGATGACCTTGCGGATCAACGTCCGACGCGGCACGGCGGCCGCCTACCAGCAGCGGCTGGCGATGCAGGGCCGTGCTTCATCGCTCATCGACACGCCGGAGCTGGGCGGAAGCGCGCTGGTGCTGGCCCAGCCCTGCCCAGTGACCCAGCTGCCGGGCTTTGCCGAAGGCGACGTCTCGGTGCAGGACGCTGCCGCCCAGCGCGCCGCGCCGCTGCTGCTGGGCGCCGGCCTGCCGGCCGGTGCGCGAGTGCTGGACGCCTGTGCGGCGCCGGGCGGCAAGACGGCCCACCTGCTGGAACGCGCCGATCTGCAGTTGCTGGCACTCGACAGCGACCCAACGCGCCTGATGCGCGTGTCCGACACGCTGGGGCGGCTCCAGTTGCGCGCCGAGCTGAAGGTGGGCGATGCCCGCCATCCTTCCGCCTGGTGGGACGGGCGGCCATTCGACGCCATCCTGCTCGATGCCCCGTGCAGTGCGTCGGGCATCGTGCGCCGGCACCCCGACATACGCTGGCTGCGTCGGGCCGACGACATCAGCGCCCTGGCGCGCATCCAGACCGAGATGCTCGACGCACTGTGGCCCCTGCTGCGCCCCGGCGGTCGGTTGCTCTTCGCCACCTGTTCGCTGTTCAAGGCCGAGGGGGAGCAGCAGATCGATGCGTTTTTGCAACGCGTCGGCGCCGGCCGGGCCGTCTTGAACCCGGCCTCGCCCGGTCACCTGCTGCCACTGCCCGACAATCTGCTCGAAGCCGCGCCGGGCCGCGGGCGCTCGTTGCAGGACGGCTTCTTCTACGCCCTCATCGACAAGCCCGCCGACTGAACCCCACCGACTGCATGCCGCTGCCCCTGCCCCCTGCAACGCGAACGACGACGGGCCTGGCGGTCCGGTCGGCCTGCTTGCTCGGCTTGCTCGGCTTGCTCGGCTTGCTCGGCTTGCTGCGGTGGCGCAGGCGCCTGCAGGCGCTGCGTATCGCGCGCTGGCCGCTGGTGGCGGCGCTGGTGCTGCTGCAATCGCTCGTGCTGCCCCTGGCAACTGCGCAGAACGCCGAGCTGACGGCCTTTCAGCTGGTGCGGCAGGACGGCGAGCTCAACGTCGAGTTCGCCACGCGCGTGACGCTGCCGCGCGCCGTGGAAGACGCACTGCAACGCGGCGTGCCGATGTACTTCGTGGCGCGTGCCGACCTCTACCGCAGTCGCTGGTACTGGCGTGACGAGCGCGTGGCCCGGGTCGTGCGTTCCTGGCGCCTGGCCTACCAGCCCATCACCTCGTCGTGGCGGGTCAGCCTCGGCGGCCTGAATCAGGCGTATCCCACGCTGGCCGAGGCGCTGGCCTCCATCACCCGCAGCACGGGCTGGCGGCTGGCCGACCTGCAGCAACTGGATGGCGACAGCCGCTACTACGTCGAGTTCACCTACCGGCTCGACACCACCCAGCTGCCCAGCCCGATGCAGATCGGCATCGGCGGCCAGGCCGACTGGACCATCCAGGTCGAGCGCAGCTTGAAGCTCGATTGAGCGCGACATGACCAAGGCGGCACGCTGGGCCTGGACGGTGTCGCTGGTGGCGGCCACCGGCGTCGCGTCGGTGCTGGCCTTCGTGCTGTCGCAGTCGGCCCAGGGCGAGCTGGCCTACGAACGCCACTTCGCCTGGTTGTTCTGGGTCAACGTCTCGGTGGCGGTGCTGCTGGCGCTGGTGATCGGTTTCGTGGCGCTGCGCCTGATCGTGCGTGTGCGGCTGCGAAAGTTCGGCAGCCGGCTGCTCATCAAGCTGGCCGGCATCTTCGCCATTGTCGGCATGCTGCCGGGGCTGGTGATCTACACCGTGTCCTACCAGTTCGTCACGCGCAGCATCGAGGCCTGGTTCGACGTGCGGGTGGCCGGTGCGCTCGATGCCGGGCTGGCCTTGGGGCGCGGCACGCTGGAAGCGCTGCAGGGCGACCTGGCCAACAAGTCGCGCGTGGCGGCCGAGCGCCTGGCCGAAAGCCGCAACGTGCAGCCCCTGGCCCTGGAGCGCGTGCGCGAACAGCTCGGGGCGGGCGAGGTGGCCCTGCTCAACAGCAACGGTCAGACCGTGCTGGCGGTCGGCGGCGACAACCTGACGCTGTCGCCCGAACGCCCCACGGCGTCGCTGGTGCGCCAGGCCCGCGCCACCGGCATCGCCAGTCAGATCGAGGGACTGGACGACGAGTCGCTGGCCAGGGCGTCCAATGCCTCGGCACGAATACGGGCGCTGGCCTGGCTGCCCCGGCGCGACCTGGCCCTCACCGCCGGCGAAGACCAGTACCTGATGGTGGTTCAGCCGGTGGCGCGCGAACTGGCACAGCAGGCGCTGGCCGTGCAGTCGGCCTACAGCGAGTACCAGCAGCGTGCGCTGGCGCGGGACAGTCTGCGGCGCATGTACATCGGCACGCTCACGCTGTCGCTCATCCTGGCCGTGTTCGGCGCGGTGCTTCTGGCCATCCTGATGGGCAACCAGCTCGCCAAGCCCCTGCTGCTGCTGGCGGACGGCGTGCGTCAGGTGGCTGCCGGCGATCTCACCACCAAGCCGGTCTTCGCCAGCGGCGACGAACTCGGCGGCCTGACGCGGTCCTTCGCCGACATGACGAGGCAGATGTCGGAGGCGCGCGAGCAGGTGCAGCGGGGCGTGACGCAGCTGGAGGGCGCACGCACCCGGCTGCAGACCATCCTGGACACGCTGACCGCCGGGGTCATCGTGTTCGACCGCCACGGCGCCATCGACACCGTCAACCCCGGCGCCACGCGCATCCTTCGCCTGCCCCTGTCGGCGTGGAAGGGGCGTCGGCTCGAGGAGCTGCCCGAGCTGGACACGCTGGCCCGGCAGGTCAGCCAGCGCTTCGAGCTGCTGGCCAGCAGCCCGGAGGCCGGCGAGCGTGACCATTGGCAGGAGGCCTTCGAATTCCAGCGCGGCGACGGCAACCTGCTCACGCTGCTGGTGCGCGGTGCCACGCTGCCCGGCGAAGCCCGGCTGCTGGTCTTCGACGACATCAGCGAGATCGTCTCGGCGCAACGCTCGGCCGCCTGGACCGAGGTGGCCCGGCGGCTGGCCCACGAGATCAAGAACCCGCTGACCCCCATCCAGCTGTCGGCAGAACGGCTGCAGCACAAGCTCGAGGCCAAGCTCGAAGGCACCGACAAGTCGCTGCTGCTGCGCAGCGTGGCCACCATCGTCAACCAGGTGGGCGCGATGCAGACCCTGGTCAACGAGTTCCGCGACTATGCACGCCTGCCTGCAGCCCAGATGAAGCCGCTGGATCTGAGCGCGCTGGCGGCCGAGGTGCTGGGTCTCTACGGGCAGGCGCAGGACCAGGGACGGTTGTCGAGCAAGCTGGCTGCCGACCTGCCGCTCATCCTGGGTGACGCCACGCAGCTCCGGCAGGTCATCCACAACCTCGTGCAGAACGCTTTCGACGCGGTGGCCGACCGCCCCGACGGCCGCGTGCGGCTCTCCACGTCGGCGGCACTGGGCGAGCACGGCGAGCTGCGGGCGGTGCGCCTGACCGTGATCGACAACGGCCCGGGCTTCGCCGAGAAGGTGTTGAAGCGGGCCCTGGAGCCTTACGTCACGACCAAGGCCAAAGGCACCGGACTGGGGCTGGCGGTGGTCAAGAAGATCGCCGACGAACACCGTGCCCAGGTGCGTGTGGCCAACCTGCACGAGGCGGACGAGCCCGACCGCCCGGTGGCAGGGGCCAGAGTTTCGCTATCATTTTCGAACTTCGCGTCAGCGCAGGCCGCCTCCCTTGCGGCGCCTGCACCGCACGGAGGCCCCCCACCGGCCACCGGTGATGCAACGCAGGTGCAGTAAGAGCGCATGGCAACCATTCTGGTAGTAGACGACGAGCTGGGCATCCGGGCCCTGCTGTCGGAGATCCTCACCGACGAAGGGCACACCGTCGAACTGGCAGAAAACGCCGTCCAGGCGCGCCAGGTGCGCGACCTGCTGCGACCCGACCTCGTGCTGCTCGACATCTGGATGCCGGACGTCGACGGCATCACGCTGCTGAAGGAGTGGGGCTCGGCGTCCCAGCTCACCATGCCGGTGATCATGATGAGCGGCCACGGCACCATAGACACGGCGGTGGAAGCCACCAAGTTCGGCGCCATCGCCTTCCTCGAAAAACCCATCACGCTGCAGAAGCTGCTGCGCGCGGTGGAGCAGGCCTTGGTGAAGCCCGCGCCGCGTCCGTCGTCGTCGCAGATGCCGTCGCCCGGCGGCGAAGCCAATGGAGCGGCGTCGGACACCCTGGGCTACGGCCTGCCGGTGGCGGTACGCGACCTGCCCAGCGGCCCGCAGCCGACGCAGACCTTCGATCTCGATCGTCCGCTGCGCGAGGCGCGGGACAACTTCGAGAAGAACTACTTCGAGTTCCACCTGGCCAAGGAGAACGGCTCGATGACACGCGTGGCTGAAAAGACCGGCCTGGAGCGCACGCACCTGTACCGCAAGCTCAAGCAACTGGGCGTGGATCTGGCCCGCAACAAGCGGGGAGGCTGAGCCGCCGTCGCCCGCCGAGGCCGATATATACTTGCGGGCTCGGCCTGGTAGCTCAGTTGGTAGAGCAGCGGATTGAAAATCCGCGTGTCGGTGGTTCGATTCCGCCCCAGGCCACCAAGAAATTCTTCAAGTGTTACAAGCACTTAGACAAAGACAAAGCGGCGGCCTCCCAAGGGTCGCCGTTCTTGCTTCCGGAAGGCGATTTCTGGCAAGAGACTGGCAATCCCCGGGGCGCCGCGTGGTGCACGACAGTGCCGCGCAGTGCCGGAAAGAAGCCGCGGATAGGTTCAGATGGCCGGCTGCCGCCGACGTGCTGGACGCCGCGCTGGCTGCCGACGAATGGCCGCTGCGCTACGTGGCAATCTCGCTGGGGATGGGCGGGGCAGGGCAGTTGTTCTCGAGCGTCGAGGTGCTGCACATGCTTGAGGCTGCCGGCAGCCTCGGGCGGGATGCACGCATGCAGACCCTGCGGGCTTGGATTCGACAGGCGGAAGCGCTGGAGCGGGGTGGGCTGCGCGCTACCAAACGCTCTTCGGCGAGGCAGCGCCGGACGGTCAGTCCGACAACTCGGCCAGCGCCTGAGAGAAGACAAGCCCGTCGCCCATGTTGAATCAGCGTCGCGGCCACAAAGGCTGGCGAACGCCCTCCGAGTTGCTGAAAGCGAGCCAGAGCACGGAAGACCGGCGTGCCGAACATCTGCTCGCTCTTGACGATGTACTCGAGTGCTGCAGCTTCGTCTGTCCCAAACAGCTGGTAGGCGGCCGTCGTGATGCTGACCTTGTGACGGGGCTCAGGTGGACGCTTGCTCGGAGCAATAAATATCGCCCTTAGGCAATTTGATGAACTTATCTCCCAAGAGCGATTTCTTGAATAAATCGTCTCAAGGCGATATGATTCAAAAATCACCTACAACCGATACACACCTGTGGACTATCCCGTCCAGCTTTCCAGCCAGCTGCGGCAACTTCTGAAGTCACTGCGCAAGTCGCGCGACATGACCCAGGCGGAGCTTGCGCAGCGACTGGGCGTCGTGCAGTCCCGTGTCGCCGACATTGAACGCGACCCTGGTGCGGTGAGCGTGGAGCAGTTGCTGCAGGTCCTGGCCATGCTCGGAGCCCAGATGGTGGTCCGCGAAAACGCAGCCGACCTCGTTTCGACGCCTGCAACGGACCTGAGCGCACGGGCAACCTCTCGGTCGACCGCATCCGCGACGTTGACCGACGGGCCCAAGCCGAAAAAGTCACCCAGGTCACCCAGGCAAGGGCCTGCCGGCTTGCCTGAGGTCGGACCGGACAACGCAGCGCCCACCCCACAGGGCGGCGCACAGCGTGGCGCCAACGTTGGCACCACCAGCAGCCCAAAACGCCCCCCGGACGATGAGCCGCGCGGGCAATGGTGAGGCGCCCATGTTGGCCCTAGCCCCCTTCAAGCGGTCAGCCAGGACGCGCCCGGACCGCCACCCTGCCATCGGAGCGGACACCCGCCGTGGCTGACGCTCGCGAACTCTGGGTGTGGATGAACGGCGAGCGCGTGGGCACATGGCAGCGCACGCGAACAGGCGGCCATCGCTTCCTCTACGAGCCCTCCTGGCTGGAATCCGTGCGGGTGCGGCCCCTGTCGCTTTCGCTGCCCATCACCCCAGACCGTACGGTGGCTGGCCCGGTGGTGGCCAACTTCTTCGACAACCTCCTGCCGGACGATGAGCGCATCCGGCGCCGTGTAAGCACGCGCTTCCGGGTCGCTTCCACCGACGTGTTCGAGCTGCTCCAGGAAATTGGTCGTGACTGCGTCGGCGCCGTGCAGCTGTTGCCCCCAGGGCAGCTCCCCACAGGCTACGACCAGGTCCAGTTCGAGCCCATGGACGATCAGGACGTGGCCAGGCACCTGCGGGGGGTCGCAGCCGACCCCGTACCGGGCGCAGACCAGGACCCCGACGGATTGCGTATCTCGATTGCTGGCGCGCAGGAGAAGACGGCGCTCCTGCGGGTGGATGGCCAGTGGTGCCGCCCGCTCGGCGCCACCCCCACGACACACATCCTCAAACTGCCTCTGGGGCTGGTGGGTGGTCGCCGGCTGGACCTCACACACTCGGTCTACAACGAGTGGCTGTGCGCGCAGTTGCTTGGAGAACTCGGGCTGCCGGTGGCAGCCACCGACATCGCCCGCTTCGGCGAAGAAACCGTGCTGGCGGTTGAGCGTTTCGACCGCCAGTGGGTGGACGGCACCGCTGAACACCCGCCAGCCTGGATAGCGCGCATTCCCCAGGAGGACTTCTGCCAGGTGCTGGGTGTGTCTTCCCACGACAAGTACGAGTCCCACGGCGGGCCGGCGATGAAGGGGTGCCTGCAGGTCCTGCGGAGCAGCCGGACCGCGGCCGCCGACATCCGCCACTTCCTGTGCGCGCAACTGGCCTTCTGGCTGCTCGCTGCCACCGACGGTCACGCCAAGAACTTCTCCATCTTCCTGCTTCCTGGCGGCGGCTACCGGATGACGCCTCTCTACGACGTCATCTCGGTCTGGCCCGTCATCGGCAACGGGCCCGGCCAGGTGGCCTGGCAGGAGGCCAAGCTGGCGATGGCTGTCCGCTCGAAGAGCGTTCACTACCAGCTGGCCAGCATCCAGACTCGGCACTGGCAGACCTTGGCACAACGCAGTGGGGCAGATGGCGTCTGGGAAGCGATGCAGGCGATGGTGGCGAGGGTGGAACATGCCATCGATGCGGTCCAGACCCGACAGCCAGTGGACCACCACCCCCGGACGGCCCAGGCCATCTTCGAAGGACTGCGGCGGCAGTGCCGAACCTGGGAGGCTGGGTTGTCGGCAACGGCGTGACCACTGGTTGGCGCGGCATCCTCAGGACGGGACTGACCGGCGACAGGGGCTCTGGCAGGCGGCCTGGCGAAAGGGCTGGTGCACGACGAGATGGGCGAACTGGCGCACCACCTCGACGCACTGCACCAACGCACGCGCGACTTCATCGCCCGCGAGCAGGCCTTCACCGCCGACGCCAGCCACGAGTTGCGCACCCCCCTGGCGGTGCTGGACTTGGCCCTCGAGCACATGCGCCAACAGGCACCGCGGGCGCAGCAGACCGCGTTGGCATCGATGCAGGCCGCACTGTGGCAGCTGCAGCAGACGGTGGAGCTGCTGTTGGCGCTGGCTCGCGAGACGCCGGCTGAAGTGCGAGTGGAGGTGCCAGCTGAAGAACAGCCCCTGCTGCCGGTGCTCGAGCAGACCCTGCTCGCGCATGCGCCGCTGCTCGAACAGCAGGGGGTGCAGATCGAGCTCGACGTCTCGCCACGGACCACAAGGTGCTGGCCGCCGGCGCTGACGCAGTTGCTGGTGGCCAACCTGCTGGCCAACGCGCTGGCACATGCAAGCTCGCCGCAGATCCGCATCGAGGCCGATGCCCACAGGCTGAGCCTTTGCAATGTCAGCGATGCACCACCGGCAGCGCTGCTGGCCGATGGCGCAGCGGGCCGCCAGCCGGGCTTGAAGGGGCCTGCCAGCAGCGGTCAGGGACTGGGCTTGTCCATCGTGCGTCGGCTGGCCGAGCGCCATGGCTTGAGCCTCACGCTCAGTCACCAGCATGGGCACACCTGCGCCACGCTGAGCGAGCCGGCGGGCTTCACGGGCGCTTCACGCCGGGCTGCCTAGTCTGCCGGTGTCCGTCGCCATTCAGGGCGCCGACACCATCCGATGCAACTCCACTCCTGGTCTCAGCAGGTGCCATGCCGGCACAAGGTCTCTCCAACCCCACCCGGGTCGTGCTGCCACACGAAGCAGAGCACGATGAAGACCCCGGGCCGCGTCACTCGAGTCATCGCCTTCGTTGCGGCGGGCATCCTCACCAGCGTACTGTTCTCGGCGGTCGTCTCGATCGCCGAACCGCAGCGCAGCGCGCTGATCGCAAAGATTGCTGCGCAGCCGCAGGCTGTCGCGGCTTCTGCTGCGTTGCGGATGGCGGATGCCCGCCGAGATCCAGCTGGGTGCGATCGTCAGCCGTAGCGCGCCTTCGCCAGCGCGGTCGCATCGGTCGGCGCCATCCCGCCTGTGGCCGCGCCACACGAACTGATCGCACTCCTGCGCCACGCTGAGCAAGCTGGTGGGCTTCACGAGCGCTTCACGCCCGGCTGACTAGTCTGCCGGTGTCCGTCGCCCTTCAGGGCGCCTGCACCACCAGATGAAACTCCACTCCTGGCCTCGCAAGGCCTGCCTGATCATGTTCACCCTTCTCGGCACGGCCAGCGCCCTCGGCGCACTCTGGTGGGCGCTCTTTGCGCTCAAGCCTTACGACATCACGCCCGAACAACTGGCCGCGCGCTACGCACACACGACAGCGACAGCGGCCCCGGCCGCAGCCACGGTGCAACTGGGCGCACCACAGCGCATGACCGTCGGCGATACCGCCGCCTGGGTCAGCGATTTCCTGATGCCCAGCTTCGACGGCGCGGTGGCCAACGGCCGCATCGTCTACCCCGCCGACCCGGCCGTGCTTGCCGCCCCGCGCCCCGTGCTGCTGGGCATGCACGCCATGGGCCGCTCGCACGTGCGCTTTCCCGGAGGACACTTGTTGCCGGACGACTACGTGGAACGCCTGCTGCCCTGGTTGACCGAGGCCGGCCGCAGCGCGAGTGCCACGCCGTAGGTGGAGCGTTCGGGCACGCTGCCTCGGCGTCGCTTCGGTAGCCGAGCCCGGCGCTGGTTGGCGCGGCCTCGAACGGACCGTCCCGCCGCCGGTCCTGACAGCAAGGCGCCCTCCATGCCGATCGGCGAAGCGGCCGGGTGAAGCCTGTGGTTCCCGGTCACGCAAGCGGGGAAGGGAGTACTCATGCAGTGAGCGTCAACTGCGGGACGCTCACCCTTCGCCCGCCGCAAGCACCAGCAACATCTCGGCCACGATCGAGAACCCGTCATCGCTTTCGCCCACCCGGATCTCGATGGCCTTGAACTCCGGCCGATCCGAATCGGGGTGCAGCGTGATGCGCTGATGGCGCCAGCCACCATCGTCTTCTGCAGACTTCTCGCTCGCGTACACCTTGACGGTGTACCGCCCTCCAGTCTCCGGGTCCGCAATGCTGCGGTGCTGCACCACCACGACTTTGCCCTGGCGTGTGCCGGCGGGGTTGGCGCGGAACAGGCACCAGGCCCCGTTCGGTATGCGGCGGTTCATCGACTCGCCCACCACCTGCGCCACGAACAGGCCTGGCTGTGGACGCACCCAGTCGGGCAGCGCCACCCAGACCTGCGCGCCGTCCTCCAGCGCCTGCGTGTCCGAGAAGGCGCCGGCCGCGAGGCGCAGATCGACCACAGGGGCTGCGACCATCCCGGCGTCACGTTCGGCAAGGGTCACGTGCCGCAGCGGCACGACGTTCGATGGCTTGAGATCCGAGTCAAGCGCTGTGGCTGGCAGGTCCTTGGCTGCCGGGGTTGGCGACTTCGCGCGCGCTTCCGCCCGCAAGCCGACTTGCAGGCGCGACCGCAGATAGGCCGCCAGCGGGGCGTCGGTGCAGTACACGTAGCAGCCCTTCATGCCCCGCGTCATCAGCGTCCGGTAGGTGTTCTTGACGATGGCATCGGCCAGCGTGTGAGCGCCGTCCGGGTCGGCCTTCAACATCGCCTTCAGACCCTTGACCGACTGGTCAGACGACGCGCGCTTGGTCGCGTCGGTGACGATGCGCCCATCGCGGTAGGCCAGGTCCGGCCCGATGATGACCCCCACGTAGTCCAGCTCGAGGCCTTGGCAGGTGTGAATGCAGCCCACCTGTTCCACCGACCCTGGCGTCACGATCCACAGGCTGCCGTCCTTGTCCAGGTTCCAGCGGCGTCGGTAGTCGAACACCGGCAGCTCGATGTCCCAGACCCGGGCGTTGTTTCTGCTCGGCCACTTCCAGCAGTAGCCTGCGACGACCCGCGAACGATTGCCGGCCTGGTTCTTCAGCTCGATCAGCGCGTGCATGTCGGCCGGGTTGTCGAAGACTCGAAAGTCATACTCGCGCGTATCCAGCGACTGGTTCACGGTCTGGCGCTTGCCCAGCGTGTTGTCCAACCATGCCAGGTACCCGTCCGACCCGTTGCATCGGAACTGCGACGACAGCGCAAGTTCGGTTACCTCCGCGCCCAGCTCGCGTGCCTGGCGCCGCAGCTCTTCGGTGTGGCCGATGTCCAGCAGCGTGACGCGCTGGTCGTCGTCGACGAAGAACACGGTGCAGCGCGCTGATCGGATCAGTTCCCTGACCTGGTTGTCGCCCAGGTTTCGGTACAGACCGCTCTTCTCATTCAACCGGTGCGCCTCGTCGACGATCAGGGTGTCGTAGGTGTCCGCTGCCACATTGACGAAGGCGCCGGAGCCGCTGAACAGGTTGCTGATGCGCGTCTTCCTGAGGGTGCCTGCCAGTTTGCTTTCATAGACGGCACGCGGCGCCGCGTTCTTGGACACGTAGCGGGCATTGCGGCTTTGGCCGATCAAGGCGCCCAGCAGGTTGATGGCGACCACCGACTTGCCGGTGCCCGGGCCACCCTGAACGATCACCACCTGCTTGCGGTGTGCCGCCCGGGCATCGACTTGCAGGATGCTTTCGTGCACCAGTTTCTGATCATCGATCAGCACGAAATCGGGCTTGCCCTGCAGTAGGCCCGCCACGCTGTCGACCAACATTTTCGACGGCCGGATGCGCCCGTTCTCAATCGCGTACAGCGCGCCCTTGCGGTCACCGTGGCGCACGTGTTCGCGGATGAAGGCCTGCAGTTTCCTGCGATCCCGATGCAGGAACAGCGGCGCGCGTTGCAGGTGCTCGCGGTAGTGCGGGTGGTCGATCTCGCCGTTTGGCGGGTGGTTATGCAGGTAGGCGCAGGGGTGCAGTGCCATCGCGCCGTCCTGCACCGCCGCGTTGAAGTCTTCCAGGTAGGCAGCGTACGACCAGGCCTGGTACGACGGATGGATGCCTTCGCGCTCGCCACTGCCGCCGCCCCGCTGTGCCCACACGATGGCATCCTTCTCGCTACGGCGTGAGGTCGACCACTGCTTGAGCTCGACGATGATGACCTTGCTGCGTGCGTCCGCGTCCTCGCCGGTGATCACGAAGTCGATGCGCTTGGCGCTCTGCGGCAACTGGTACTCGATGGCGACGCCGGCGTCTTCCGGGATCTCCTCGTCGCCCAGGACCAGCGCCATCTCCAGCAGCGAATGCTTCCAGGCCCGCACTTCGGCCGGGCTGACGCCTTGGCCTGTGGCGCTGCGGTAGTGACGGGTGACCACGTCCTCGATGTCCTCGCGCAGCGCGTGGTGCAGGAACTCGCGCTTGCTGGCCTGGTAGATGATCATGGGGCGAGGGCACTCAGAGTTCGTCGTGCTTCTTGCTGTTGCCGCGCGCCCGGTCGACCGGGTAGCGCAAGGCATTGAGCCTGAGCTTGGCCTGCGCCGCCTCGACGGGATCCAGGCCCAGCGCGTTGGCCAGCTGGATCAGGTACAGCAGCACGTCGGCTACCTCGCCAGCCACGGCGTCGCGCTTCTCGCTGGGCAGGGCGCGGCTCTGTTCTTCCGTCATCCACTGGAAATGCTCCAGGAGCTCACCAGCTTCCACCACCAGGGCCGACGCCAGGTTCTTGGGTGAATGGAATTGCTGCCAGTCCCGCTCGCCGGCGAACCGGTCGAGCTGATGCGCCAGGTCGTTCAACGTGTCGGCCATCTATTTCCCCCGCAGATGCAGCGCCCCCTCGCGCCGAAGTGGCCGCAGCAGGTGCGCCCCGGCGTTGATGCCCTGCCGGGTGACCGGCACGGACCGCCCCTGCTCCCACCCGCAGAGGTCCGGCGTGTGCTCGAACTGGACTCCGCGCCTCGTGTCGACGGTGACCATGGCGGCGGCTTGGCGGAGCATCCACCGAGGATAGCCTGAGCTGCAGGGGACGTTCCAGAACGTCCCGCAAGCAATCACATCGCGTGCAGACGGGCCTTCTACCTGGTCTGCGGTAAGCGCTCAGGCACCGCCTGCAACGCCGGCGAACGCCGGTCCGCCCGCGCCGAAGCGCGACGCGGCCCGCGCTTGCTACCCTCGGGGTTGTGCACCAGGAAACGCGATGGCCAGACTCTTTTCCAACCGTGACCGGCCCTTCGACATGGGCACGCTGCCCACCGAACTGCTGCCTCGCGCCGCCGGAGAACCCGTCCCTGGGGTGCGCCAGCCGGCAGACCAGGACGGCGCGCATGCCGATTCGATCCAGGGCTGCCTGCCCGAGTACCGCGAGCTGTTCCACAAGCACCTCGACGGCGTACCGGCGCCCGCGCGCGCTCCGGTTCCCGACGATCTGATCGCACGAGCGCGCAACCTGAAGGCCTCGGCCTACTTCATGGACGCCACGCTGGCCGGCGTCTGCGAGTTGCAGCCGCAGGACTGGCTCGAACCTTCACCGCCTCTGCACAGCCACGCGTTCGTGCTGCTGGTGGAGTTCACCCGCGAACCGAAGCCCGGCGAGCCGGGCGCCGAGTGGACCCGGGGCACGAACGCGCAGCGCACCGACCTGCGTTGCGCCGAGATCGCGGTGGTGATGGCGGGCTACATCCGCGCGCTGGGCTGGTCGGCGCGCGGTCACGTCGCCGGTCAGGCGCAGGTCGACCTGGCGGCCCTGGCCCAGCGTGCCGGCGTGGCCCAGGCCGTGGACGGCGTGCTGGCGATGCCGTTCTCCCGGCGTGGCTTCCGCGTCGCTGTGGTGACCACCGACTACCCGATGGCCACCGATCTGCCCATCGCCCCGGACGCATCCCTGGCCTGGCCCGACGACGCTGCCTACCTGGGCGCGGCCGGCACGCGGCCCGGCTTCGAGGACGCCGAGCTGGCCCGGCGGCCCGTGCATGCGGGGCGATACCCGATGGAGCGCATCCGTCGGGTGGACGAGCCGACCACGCTGGTTCTGCGCGACGAGATCCGCCGGGTGCCCAAGCGGGCCGACCTCTTCACGCGCGCGCTCGCCGGAGATCTGGGCGAAAAAGCCAGGCTGGAGCGCGCTCGCTTCGCCGTCAAGCACCCCTTGGCCTGGGCGATGACACCGTTGATCCGCAACCTGGTGCCCTTGCAGGGCACGCGCGAACCCCTGCAGCCCAGCGGCGTGGGGGGCGACCTGTCGGACCCGCAACGCAACGCCTTGGCCATCAAGGCGCTGGGCCACGTGCTGGGCGCCGACCTGGTGGGCATCTGCGAGGCCGAGCCCTGGATGTACTACTCCCACGACGAAGTCGAGGGCCGGTCCATCGTGCCCTACCACCGCTACGCCGTCGTGATGCTGATCGATCAGGGCTTCGAGACCATGGAAGGAGCGTCCGGCGACGACTGGATCTCCGGCGCACAGTCGATGCGGGCCTATCTCCGGGGCGCGACCATCGCCGGGGTCATGGCCGCCCATGTGCGCCGCATGGGGTACTCGGCGCGGGCTCACTCCAACGCGCATTCCGAACTGCTGCACCTGCCCGCGGTGCTGATGGCGGGCCTGGGCGAGCTCTCGCGCATCGGCGAGATGATCCTCAACCCCTTCATCGGACCGCGCTCGAAGTCGGTGCTGTTCACGACCGACCTGCCGCTGGCCGTGGACAAGCCCATCGACTTCGGGTTGCAGGCCGTGTGCGGCATGTGCATGAAGTGCGCACGCGAGTGCCCCTGCAATGCCATTCCCTTCGGACCCAAGGTGATGTTCAACGGCTACGAGATCTGGAAGCCCGACATCGAGAAGTGCGGCAAGTACCGCCTCACCAACATGAAGGGCTCGGCTTGCGGCCGCTGCATGAAGACCTGCCCCTACAACCGCGAGGACCTGGTCGAGGCTGAGCGGCTGCTCTGGCTGTCGATCGAGGTGCCCGAGTCGCGTCGCCAGCTCATCGACCACGATGATCGGAGCGGTGGCGGCCAGCGCAACCGGGTCAAGCGCTGGTGGTTCGATCTGGAGATCGTGGACGGCGTGGCGGTGCAGCCGCAGGCGGGCGTCAACGAGCGCGACCTCGACCTGTCGCGCACCGACAAGCTCGCAGCCGCTCAGAAGCTTGCGTTCTATCCACCGGCGCTGCAGCCCGTCGGCGGCACGACGCTGAGCACGGTGGCGCCAATCGACCGCAAGGCCGGGCTCGAAGCCTATGCCGCGGCCGAGTCGCCGCGCGCTGCTCGGCGGCGCCGGGACGGTGGAACGCCCGGGGGCTGAGGCGGTGTGAGAGAAGCCGGGGCGCCTGGCCTCGATGGGTCAGCGAGCCAACGACCCCGGGGCACCCTCTGGTGAACCGTTCGATCGGTGGCGTGTCGGGGCTTCGACGACCTGGTGTCACAGCGGCCCGGGAGCGTCGCTGATCATGCCGGCGTTGCCTGGGTGTTGACCCCACCCCCTGGTTGCGGGGTGATGCATACACAGAGCAACAACTGTCATCAGATCGGCATGATCCGTGCATAGATTCGTCTGCACCTTCACCCAGCCACCGCACACACCTCATGGCCACCATTTCGTTCACGGGTTCCTATTCGCAGACCTTCGACAGCCTGGCCACCTCGGGCACGAGCGTGGCCTGGACCAACGGCACCACACTGGAAGGCTGGTACCTGTTCCGCCAGCCCGTGCCCGGCACGGCGATCACCACCTACGCCGCGGGCAGCGGCACCGGCACCGCCGGTGCCTTCTACAGTTTCGGCACCGGTGCCGAGAGCGACCGCGCGCTGGGCGGCCTGGGCTCGGGCGGTGCCTACTTCGGCAGCCCGTCTGGTGGCTCGGTGGCCGGCTGGATCGGCTTCGGCGCCGTCAACGCCACCGGCAACACCATCTCGCAGGCCACCGTCGGCTTCGACGGCGAGCAGTGGCGCAACGGCGGCAACGTCAATGCGCAGACGATGTCGTTCGAGTACGGCTTCGGCGACGACTTCGGCACGGTCGCCACCTGGGTCAGCCCGGGCAGCAGCTTCAGCTGGGCATCGCCAGTGGTCGGCGCCACCGCTGCCGCGGTGAACGGCAACGTGGCGGGTTTCGTCGACAACGTCGGCGGCACCCTCACCAGCCTGAGCTGGGCCAGTGGGCAGACGCTGTGGTTCCGCTGGGTCGAAGTCAACGACGCCGGCAACGACCACGGTCTGGCCATCGACAACTTCTCGCTCACCCTGGGCTCGGCTCTGCCCTCGGTCACGCTGGCGGTCAGCAGCAATGCCGCCAGCGAGGCCGCGGCCAGCGTCATCACCGTGACCGCCAATGTGTCGCAGGCCGTGGCCAGCGACCAGACGGTGAACCTGGGCGTCTCGGGTGCCGGCATCACGTCAAGCGACTACTACCTCACCGGCAGCACCATCACCATCCCGGCAGGACAGACCAGCGGCAGCGTGCAGTTCGTGATCGCCGACGACGCCACGGCCGAAGCCACCGAGACCGCCACGCTGACCATCTCCGCGCCGTCGGCCGGCATCTCGCTGGGTGCCATCACCAGCCGCAACGTCACCATCACCGACAACGCCGCCAGCTTCCTCACCAAGCTGGGCGGCATCTCCAGCGCCAACGGCGCCGAGATCGTCGCCTTCGATCCCGTCAACGACCGCGTCATCGTCGTTGCCGGGGCGGTGGTCGAGGCGTACTCGATGGCCAACAGCGGCGCGCTGACCCTGCTCGGCCAGGTGGCCCCCGGATTCCCCGTTCCGGCGGGGTTCGAGGCCCTGCCGAACAGCGTGGCGATCAAGAACGGCATCGTTGCGGTGGCCTGGGCCGTCGTCGACACCACCACCCGCCAGCAGGACCTGGGGCACGTCAGCCTGTACGACGCCACCACCGGTGCCTTGTTGAAGGACCTGAACGTCGGCTACTTGCCCGACATGTTGACCTTCACGCCCGACGGCAGCAAGGTGGTGGTGGCCAACGAGGGCGAACCCAACAGCTACGGGCAGGCCGACTCCTTCGACCCCGTCGGCTCGGTGAGCATCATCGACCTGACGGCCGGCGCGGCGTCGGCCACGGTGCAGACAGCCGGCTTTGGTGCCTTCGATTCCCAGATCGATGCATTGAAGGCCAGCGGGGTGCGCATCTTCGGGCCGGGCGCCAGCGTGTCGCAAGACCTCGAGCCCGAGTTCGTGACGATCACGCCCGACGGCCTGACGGCCGTGGTGACGCTGCAGGAGAACAACGCAGCAGCCATCGTCGACATCGCCAGCGCCACGGTGACCGGCATCGTGCCGCTGGGATTGAAGGACCACAGCCTGCCGGGCAACGGCATCGATGCCAGCGACCGTGACGGCGCGGGTGGCGTCGGGCGGTTCAACGTGCAGAACTGGCCGGTGTTCGGCATGCTGATGCCCGACGCCATCGCCAACTTCACGGTGGGCGGCACCACCTACTTCATCACCGCCAACGAAGGCGACGCGCGCGACTACACCGGCTTCGCCGAAGAGGTGCGTGTGCGCGCCGCCGATCTCGACCCGACGGCCTTCCCCGACGCGGCCACGCTGCGCGACAACTCCAATCTGGGCCGTTTGACGGTGACCCGCACCGGCGACACCAACGGCGACGGTGATCTCGACGTGCTGCTGGCCTTCGGCGGCCGATCCTTCACCATCTGGGACCCTGTGGGCACCCGGGTCTACGACAGCGGCGATTCGCTCGAGCAGATCACTCATGCGCGCACCCCGACCCTGTTCAACTCCGAAGGCAGCGCTGCCGGCTTCGACACCCGCAGTGACAACAAGGGCCCCGAACCCGAAGGCCTGACGACGGGCGTGATCGGCGGCCGCACCTATGCCTTCATCGGCCTCGAGCGCTCCGGCGACGTGATGGTCTTCGACGTCTCGACGCCGGCTGCGCCGCAGTTCGTGCAGCTTATCAACACGCCCGAGGACCTGGGCGTCGAGGGCCTGACCTTCGTGCCGGCCGCCGACAGCCCCACCGGCAAGCCGCTGCTCATCACCGCCAACGAAGTCAGCAAGACGCTGGCCGTGTTCGAGGTCGCGGTGCCGGTGCGCATCGCCGACATCCAGGGCGAGTCGCACACCTCGCCGCTGGTCGGGCAGGCGGTGCAGTCGGTGCCCGGCATCGTCACCGCGCTGGCCAGCAACGGCTTCTACCTGCAGGACCCGCAGCCCGACACCAACCCGGCCACCTCGGAAGGCATCTTCGTCTTCACCAGCAGCGCGCCCACCGTCGCCATCGGCAGTGCCGTGCGCGTCAGCGGCACCGTCGGCGAGTTCCGCCCCGGCAACAACGTCGACAACCTGACGAGCACGCAGATCACCTCGCCCACCATCGTGCCCTGGACCGACGCTCCGGCCGTCGGCATCACGCCCATGGTCTTCGGTGTCGATCGCATGATGCCCACCGAGATCATCAACAACGACTTTGCCGTGACCGGCAACGTCGAGACCAGCCCCGGTCGCGACTTCGATCCGGCCACCGAAGGCATCGACTTCTTCGAAAGCCTGGAGGGCATGCTGGTGCGCATCGACAACCCGCTGTCGGTGTCTCCCACCAACAGCTTCGGCGAGATCTGGGTGCTGGCCAACGGCGGCAGCGGCGCCACCGGCCGCACCGACCGCGGCGGCATCATCGTCAGCGAGTCGGACTTCAATCCCGAGCGCATCCAGATCGACAACCTGCTGGCCAGTCAGATCTTCCCGACGGTCGACGTCGGCGCCACGCTGTCGAACGTGACCGGCGTGATCGCCTACAACTTCAACAACTACGAAGTGCTGGCGCTGCAGGCGCCGACGGTGCTGCAGGCCTCGACGCTGCAGCGCGAGGTGACCCCGCTGGCCGGATCGGCCGACCGCCTGACGGTGGCCACCTTCAACGTCGAGAACCTCGACCCGGGCGACGGTTCGGCGAAGTTCAATGCCCTGGCCGATGCCGTCGTCGACAACCTGCTGTCGCCGGACATCATCAATCTCGAAGAGGTGCAGGACAACAACGGCGCCACCAACAACGGCGTGGTCGACGCCAACGTCACGCTGCAGACGCTGATCGATGCCATCGTCGCCGCCGGCGGCCCGCGCTACGATTACCGGCAGATCAATCCGGTGAACAACCAGGACGGCGGCGAGCCTGGCGGCAACATCCGGGTGGCCTTCCTGTTCAACCCGGCCCGCGTGAGCTTCGTCGAAGATGCCAACAGCACGTCGCTGAAGCGCCTCGTCGACACCAACCTGGCCGACGGCGACGCGTTCGCGGCGAGCCGCAAGCCGCTGGTGGGCGAGTTCATGTTCAACGGCGAGAAGATCACGCTGATCGGCAACCACTTCAATTCGAAGGGCGGCGATGATCCTCTGTTCGGACCGACGCAACCCCCGGTGCTGTCCAGCGAAGTGCAGCGCCTGCAACAGGCGGCGATCGTCGGTGACTACGTGGCCTCGCTGCTGGCTGCCGACCCCGGCGCCAACGTCATCGTGGCCGGCGACCTCAACGACTTCGAGTTCTCGGCGCCGCTCAGCCTGCTGGAGGCCGCCGGCCTCACGTCGCTGGTCGAGACGCTGCCCGCCAATCAGCGCTACACCTACAACTTCCAGGGCAACGCACAGGCGCTGGACCACATCCAGGTCAGCGGCGGCCTGCTGGGCAAGCTCGACGGCTACGACACCGTGCGCATCAACTCAGAGTTCGCCGTGCAGGTGAGCGACCACGATCCGGTGGTGGCGCGCTTCAACATCGTGGCAGGCCAGGTGCTGACCGGCACCCCGGGCGCCAACGTGCTGATCGGTGGCGCCGGCAACGACGTCATCACCGGCCTGCAGGGTCGCGACCTGCTTACCGGCGGTGCCGGCAGGGACAAGTTCGTCTACACCAGCCTGATCGATGCCGGCGACGTCATCACCGACTTCCAGGTCGGCACCGACCTGCTGGTCATCGACCGCTTGCTGGCCAGCGTCGGCTACAGCGGCAACGATCCGGTCGGTGCCGGCTACCTGGGCGTGGTGCCGGCCGCTGGCCGCAGCTTCGTCACCTTCGACGCCGACGGTGCGGCGGGCAGCGGCGCAGCGCGCCCGCTGGTCGAGCTGGTCGGTGTGATCGGCGTGACGCCAGAGCAGCTCATCGACTTCGCCGTGCCGGCCTGAACCACATCACATCGCAAGAAAGCACATCCCCATGAAGAACATCCTCATCGGCACCCTGTCGGCCGTCACCCTGGCGCTGGCGGCTCCGGCGCTGCACGCAGCGACCGTCAGCTACTCCTTCAGCGTGACCATCGACAGCGTCAACGCCAGCCTGGCAGGCCAGAGCTTCGCCGGCAGCTTCTCCTACGACGACGCCCAGGTGCCCGTGGCCAGCCCCTTCGGCGGCGATCTGTTCGAGCTGTCGTCCTTCGATTTTTCGTTCGTGGGTGGGCCCTTCGCCAAGGCGGACCTGGATTACGCCAGCGCCGTGTTCGAGAACGGCAACTTCGTCGGGCTGGATCTGGGTGACGCCACCTTCGCCTTCCTGCCGGCCAGCGGGCCGTTTGCGGCGTTCTTTTCGTATGACTTCGGGGGCAACGATGCGGGCAACGGCAGCATCGTCTACACACCGCGAATGACCGAACTGCCGGAGCCGGGCACCGCCTGGCTGGCCGCCGGTCTGCTGGCGGGCCTGGCCGGGCTGCGCCGGCGAACCCGCGCGCAGCAGCCCTGAAGTGCCGCCGGCTCAGGCCTTGAGCCGGTAGCCCGTCTTGAAGATCCAGGCCACGATGGCCAGGGCCGTTGCCAGGAAGGCCAGCGTCATGCCCAGGCTCAGCGCCAGGCTGACGTCGGCCAGGCCGTAGAAGCTCCATCGGAAACCGCTGACCAGGTAGACCACCGGGTTGAACAGCGCCACGGTCTGCCAGGCTGGCGGCAGCATGTCGATCGAATAGAAGCTGCCGCCCAGGAAGGTCAGCGGCGTGACGATCAGCAGCGGCACCACCTGCAGCTTCTCGAAGTTGTCGGCCCAGATGCCGATGATGAAGCCCACCAGGCTGAAGGTCACCGCGGTGAGCACCAGGAACAGCAGCATCCACAGCGGATGCTCCACGCGAAGCGGCACGAACAGGCCCGCGGTGGCCAGGATGATCAGCCCCAGGATGATGGACTTGGTGGCCGCCGCGCCGACGTAGCTGACGAGGATCTCGACATAGGACACCGGCGCCGACAGCAGCTCGTAGATGGTGCCGGTGAAACGTGGGAAGTAGATGCCGAACGAGGCGTTGGAGATGCTCTGCGTCAGCAGCGACAGCATGATCAGGCCCGGCACGATGAAGGCGCCGTAGCTGACGCCGCCGACCTCGGGGATGCGCGAGCCGATCGCTGCGCCGAACACGATGAAGTAGAGCGATGTCGAGAGGACGGGCGAGACGATGCTCTGCATCAGCGTGCGCCGTGTGCGCGCCATCTCGAAGCCGTAGATGGCCCGGATCGCATGGAAGTTCATTGCGCCGCTTCCTCGTGAACCAGGCTCACGAAGATGTCCTCCAGCGAGCTCTGTGTCGTGTGCAGGTCCTTGAAGGCCACGCCGGCTTCAGCCAGGCGCTGCATGAAGCCGACCATGTCGTGCGTGCCGCTGCGCGTGTCGTAGGTGAAGCGCAGCTCGCCGCCGTCGGCCGACAGCTCCAGCGCATAGGGCGCCAGGATCGCAGGCACCTCGGTCAGCGGCCGCTGCAATTGCAGCGTGAGCTGCTTCGAGCCCAGCTTTCGCATCAGCTCGACCTTGTCCTCCACCAGCACCAGGCGGCCCCGCCGCATCACGCCCACGCGGTCGGCCATCTCCTCGGCCTCTTCGATGTAGTGCGTGGTGAGGATGATGGTCACGCCGTTGTCGCGCAGGGTGCGTACCAGCTGCCACATGTCGCGGCGCAGCTCGACGTCGACGCCTGCGGAAGGTTCGTCGAGGAACAGCACGCGCGGCTCGTGCGACAGGGCCTTGGCGATCAGCACGCGCCGCTTCATGCCGCCCGACAGCGTCATGATCTTGCTGTCCTTCTTCTCCCACAGCGACAGCGACTTCAGCACACGTTCGATGTGCGCCGGGTCGGGCGGCTTGCCGAAGAGCCCGCGGCTGAAGGACACCGTGGCCCACACCGACTCGAAGGCGTCGTTGGTCAGTTCCTGCGGCACCAGCCCGATCAGTTCGCGTGCGGCGCGGAAGTCGCGCACGTTGTCGTGGCCGTCCACCGACACGCTGCCGCTGCTGGCGCGCACGATGCCGCAGACGATGCTGATGAGCGTCGTCTTGCCGGCCCCGTTGGGCCCGAGCAGCGCGAAGATCTCGCCGCGCCGGATCTCCAGGCTGACGTCGTCGAGCGCGCGGTGGCCCGACGCGTAGGTCTTGCCGAGGTGAGAGATCGACAGGACGCTGTTCTGCATGTGCCGAGCATAGCCGGCACGCGCGGGACCTGCTGGCGCCGGCTCAGGCCGGCGGGTAGAGCCCGCGCTGGCGTGCCATGAGCCGTGCCAGGCCCAGCAGCGTGTCGATGTTGGGCGTGGCCAGCCCCAGGTGCTGGCCGATCTCTCGCACGGCCGTGACCAGCGCGTCGATCTCCAGCGGCCGACCGGCTTCGACGTCCTGCAGCATCGAGGTCTTGAAGGCGCCCAGCTTGCGCGCCACGTCGTGGCGCTGTTCAGGGTCCTGCGCGATGGGAATGCCGATGGCCGCGCCGATGTCGCGTGCTTCCAGCATCACGGCGCTCATGAAGGCGCGCACCAGCGGGTCGTCGAGGATGCGGTCTGCGGTGGCGCCGGTGAGCGCCGAGATGGGGTTCATCGTCATGTTGCCCCACAGCTTGAACCAGATGTCGCGCTGGATGCGATCGGACACGCGCACCACGAAGCCCGCCTTCGAAAGCTGCGCCGCGATGCCCTGCACGCGGTCGCCGATGCGGCCGTCGGGTTCGCCCAGGATCAGCTCGTTGCCGTGCACGTGGCGCACGTGTCCCGGCTCCGGCGTGTTGCAGCTCAGGTGCACCACGCAGCCCACCACGCGTGCGGTGGGAATGTGCCTTGCGATGCTGCCGTCGGCGTCGACGCTGCGCAGCGCCAGGCCGTCGCAGCGCCCGGCCAGGCCCTGGAAGAACCACCACGGCACGCCGTTCATCGCCACCAGCACGGTGGTGGACGGGCCGCACAGGTCGGCGACGGCGGGCGCCACGGCGCCCAGGGCGGGGCCCTTGACGGCGACCACCACCAGATCCTGCGGGCCCAGCGCCTGCGCCGAGTCGCTGGCGCTCAACGGCACGTGGCGCTGCGTGCCGTCGGCCGAAGTGACGAGCAGCCCGCGTTGGCGCAAGGCCTGCAGGGTGGCGCCGCGCGCCAGCGCCGACAGCTGCATGCCCTGACCCGACGCCCCCAGCCAGCCCGCGAACAGCCCGCCCACGGCACCGATTCCCACCACGCACAACTTCATCGCAGATCCTCCTGGACGACGATCATCCCATGCGTCCGCAGCCGCCGCGAGCGGCAGGCAGGGCGGTGAACGGCCAGGCCGATCTCAGTGGCGGGAGTCGGTGTGCAGCTTGCGCCAGCCTTCCCAGCCCAGCGACTCCAGCGTCTCGATGTTGCGCTCGTAGATCTCGGCGGCATCCGGGAAGGCCAGCACGGCGCGTTCGATGCTGTCTTCGCGCAGCAGGTGCAGCGTGGGCCAGGGCGAGCGGTTGCTGCAGTTGCCGACGTCGTCGGGCCCGGTGCCTTCGAAGCGGTAGTCGGGGTGGAAGCTGGCCACCTGCAGCACGCCCTCGAGGCCCAGTTGGTCGAGCAGCGCGTCGGCCACGTCGAGGAAGTCGTTGTAATCGGGGAAGTCCTGCAGCACCCGGGGGTGCACCAGCAGCGTGGTGTCGGTCTGTTCGGACGGCACGGCGGCCAGGTGCTGCAGTTCGCGAGCCAGGTCCTCGGCGAGAGCTTGCGGGTCGTGCGCCTGGCTCACGACGAAGCGCACCTGCCCTTTCTGGTGCACGGCCTTGGCGAAGGGGCAGAGGTTCAGGCCGATCACCGCGCGCTCCAGCCACAGGCGGGTGTCGGCGATCACGGTGTCGTCGTCGGGCAAGGCGTTCATGATGCGCATGATGCCCGGGCCGCGACCTCCCGTGGTTGCGGCCGGGCAGCAGTGCATCACGGTCGCACGGCGGGCGTCTCCATCGTCAAGCCTCGTCCGCGCTGCTGCAGCCAGGATTCCAGCGCCACCACCTCGGGCGAGTCGAACCCGAAGGGCTGGGCGCGCACGCCGACCATGCAGTTGCGCAGCCGGCGCTGCAGCGAGCCCAGGTCCTGCCACTCCAGGCGGTAGCTCGGGTAGCCGTTGGCGTGGCCTTCCGGGATGGTGCTGCCGCCGAGGCGCCCCCCTGCATTGCCGTCGTGGCACATCGCGCAGGACAGGTCGAGCTGGCCGAATCGCTGCTGGAACAGCGCGCGGCCGCGTTCACGCTCGGCGTCCATCCTGGCCCCGCCGGGCGGCGCCAGTGGCAGCCCGCGAGACTGGTGCGCCACGAAGGTCTCGAGCGCCAGGCGTTGCGGCGTCTCGGCGGCGGGCAGCGGCAGTTGCTGGTGGCGGTGACGGCACTGGTCGATGCGCTGCCCCAGGTTGACGGCGCGGTCCAGCACGTCGTCGTGCGCGGGGTAGCGGGGCGCCACGCCCTTCATGCTGCGCGCCGCATCGCCGTGACAGCCCGCGCAGCTGGGGCTGCCCGTGCGCGGTGCCGTCGACCACAGCTGCTCGCCTTCGCGCACCCACAGCATGCCGGGGTTGAGCGAATCGTCGCGCTGCATGCTGCGCGTGGCCTGCGACATGAACTCCTGGCCCGAGCGCGGGGCGGCTGTCCGACCCTGCAGCGGAGCCTGCGCCAGCGCGCTGGCGGCAACTGCCGTGACGCCCGCCAGGGCGGCGGCGACCAGGGCCGTCAGCCTGGCACGATCCTCCAGCCTCATGTCACGGTGAGTGCGACGGTCTCGGTGTGCGAGACGCCGTCGTCGCCCCGCCAGCTGAAGCTCAAGCTGCCGCTGGACACGGCCACGGTGTGGAAGCCGATGAAGGGGTTGGCGGCGATGGCCGGATGCAGGTCGGCCGCGAACACCAGTTCGCCGTCGTACCGGCATTCGAAGCGCCGCAGGATGCTGCGCGGCAACGTGCGACCGTTGGCGTCGACGCGGTGGCCGCTTTCCATGACGTGCGCAACCGTGGTGCGGATCTCGATCACCTCGCCGCGTCGGGCGCTGCGCGGCATGGCGATGATGGTGCGCAGGGTCATGTCAGCTTTCCACGCACGCCGCCAGCGTGACGACCACGGCCACCTCGTGCTGCCAGACGCTGCCGTCGGACATGCGTGCCAGCGCCACCAGACGCTGGGAAGTGGCCAGCCGGATGCGCGTGGCGACACTCGCCCTGCCGGCGCGCGGGCCCAGCGTGAAGACAGCCACGTCGTGCTGCGGATTGCGTTCGTTGAAGAGCGCGATGCTGCGCACGTGGTCGTCTGCGGTCATCGGGCTGTCGACCGTGATCGTCACGGGCACGGTGTTGCCGTTCTCCACCAGCGGCGCGATGTCGAGCTTGACGCGGCCTTCACGCGGCACGGCGCCGGCGGCGAAGAGGCGCACCGCCGCGGCCAGGGCCTCGGGCGTGGCCTGGGCAGGTGGCAGCGCGACCAGGCTCATCGCGCCCAGGGCCAGGCAGTCGCGTCGTGACAGGGCAGGGGTCATCGGGCCTCAGTCCTTCAGGGTCATCAGGAAGGCGACCACGTCCTCGACCTGCTGGGCGTCGAGCACGGGCCGACCCTGCCAGGCCGAGCCGACGCGTTGCAGGCCGTCGATGCGATGGAAAGGCGGCATCAGGCTGTCGGGGTTGACGCGTCGCGCGTCGACCACGCGAAGTCGCAACTGGGCTGCGGTCCATCGGCTGCCGGCGCCGGCCAGGTTCGTCGACAGGTTGCCCATGCTGCGCTCTTCTGGAAAAGGGCCACTGTGGCACAACAGGCACAGGCCCGCCTGCCGGCTGGCGACGATGCTTCGCCCCCGCTGCACGTCGCCCGGCTGTGCGGTCAAGCGCTCGGGAATGCCGTCGCCGACCACGACGGCCCCCAGCACCAGGGCGGCCAGCCAGCTCATCGCCGATCCGTGCCGGTGGCCCCGTCTCAGGCCCGCTTGAGGCTGGTGTGCTTCAGCGGCAGCTCGCGCACGCGCTTGCCGGTGGCCGCGAAGATGGCGTTGAGCACCGCCGGCGCCGCCACGGCGATGGTGGGCTCGCCCACACCGCCCCAGAATCCGCCCGAAGCCACCAGCACGGTCTCGACCTTGGGCATGTCCTTCATGCGAAGGACGGGGTAGGTGTCGAAATTCTGTTGCTCGATGCGGCCGTTCTTCACCGTGCATTCGCCGTACAGCGCGGCCGACAGGCCGTAGACGAACGAACCTTCGACCTGGGCCTCGATCTGCTGCGGGTTCACGGCATGGCCCGGATCGGTGGCGGCCACGATGCGATGCACCTTCAGTTCGCCGTCGGCACTCACCGACACCTCGGCACAGGCGGCCACGTAGCTGCCGAAGCCGTGCGTCTGCGCCAGCCCCCGGAAGACCTTCTGGCCGTTGATGTCGGGCGCCGGCTGTCCCCAGCCGGCGCGCTCGGCGGCGGCGTTCAGCACTGCCAGGTGCTTGGGATGTCGCGCCATCAGCTGTCGGCGCAGCGCAAGCGGGTCCTGCCGGGTGGCATGCGCCACCTCGTCGAGGAAACACTCCAGGAAGATCGCGTTCTGGTTCAGGTTCACGCCGCGCCAGAAGCCCGGTGGCACATGCGGGTTGCGCATGGCGTGGTCGATCAGCAGGTTCGGGAAGCTGTAGCCGATCATCGCCTCGCCGCCACCGGCGTTGAGGCCCTGGAAGGCCACCGGATCGCGCCCCTCTCGCACGTTCTGGGGAAAGATGCCGGCCAGGATGGACTGCCCCGACAGCCGCATGTGCAGCGCCGTGATGTTGCCCTGCGCGTCGAGGCCGGCGCTCATCTTGCACTGCATCACCGGGTGGTACTGGCCGTGCGTCATGTCCTCCTCGCGCGACCACATCAGCTTGACCGGTGTGCCCGGCATCTCGCGTGCGATGGCCACGGCCTGGCGTACCCAGTCGTGCACGGCGCCGCGGCGGCCGAATCCACCGCCCAGCGGCAGCTTGTAGACCTCGCATTGCGCCGGCGGCAGCCCGGCGGCCTCGGCGGCGGCAGCCAGCGCCGCTTCACCGTTCTGCGTGGGGGTCCAGACCTCGCAGCGCTCCGGCGTCCAGCGCACCGTGGCGTTCATGGTCTCCATCGTGGCGTGGTTCTGGTGCGGATAGCCGTAGACGGCTTCGATCCTGCGGGCCGCACCCGCCATGGCTTCCTTGAGGTTGCCGTTCTGGTTGCCCACGGCCGCCTGCTCGGCGTCCAGACCGGCCTTCATCACCTGCGCGAAGGCAGCCGACGAAGCGTTCGCATGTTCGCCTTCGTCCCACTGCACGGGCAGCGCGTCGAGGGCCTTCTTGGCCTGCCACCAGGTGTCGGCCACCACGGCCACCGCGTAGTCGCCCACGCGCACCACCTTCCTGACACCGCGACGGCTGGTCACGGCGGCGGCGTCGAAGCTCTTGACCTTGCCGCCGAACACCGGACAGGCCTTGATGGCCGCATTCAGCATGCCCGGCAGGCTCAAGTCGCTGCCGAAGACCAGTGCGCCGGTGGTCTTCTCGACCGTGTCCAGCCGCGCCAGGCGTTTGCCGACCAGCTTCCAGTCCTTCGGATCCTTCAGCGCGGGCTTCTCGGGCACCGGCAGCCTGGCTGCCGCGGCTGCCACCTTGCCGTAAGTGGTGCTGCGGCCCGACCCAGCGTGGCTGATGCGGCTGTTTTCCGCGCGGCATTCCGCCGCCGGCACCTTCCACTCTTCGGCGGCCGCCTGCACGAGCATCATGCGCGCTGCGGCACCACCTTGGCGGACGTACTCCTGCGACTCGCGGATGCCGCGGCTGCCGCCGGTGGAGAAGTTGCCCCAGATGCGTTTGCGCGCCAGGTTCTGACCCGGCGTGGGGTACTCGGTCGTGACCCGGGCCCAGTCGCACTCCAGCTCTTCGGCCACCAGCTGGGCCAGGCCGGTCAGCGTACCCTGGCCCATTTCCGAGCGCGCGATGCGGATGATCACGCGATCGTCGGGCTGCACCACCACCCAGGCGTTCACTTCGGGCATCGCGGCCTGCGCCGACGCGGCCGTCGGCACCGAGAAGCCGACCACCAGCGAGCCGGCCGCGGCGGCGCTGCCCAGGAACTCGCGGCGGGAGACGGTGGTGCTCATGTCGCGCTCCGGGTGATGTGGATGATGTCGAGACCGGCGGTCCTGGCGTCGCCGCCGGCAGCGGCCTTGATGGCGGCGCGCACCCGGTTGTAGGTGCCGCAGCGGCAGATGTTCGTCATCGCTTCGTCGATGTCGGCATCGGTGGGTCGCGGCTTGGCCTTCAGCAAGGCGGCTGCGGCCATGATCATGCCGCTCTGGCAGTAGCCGCACTGCGGCACATCCAGTGCCGCCCAGGCCTTCTGGGCCGGGTGCGACCCGTCGCGCGACAGCCCTTCGATCGTCACCACCTTCTGGCTCGGCTGCACCGCCGACACCGGCAGGGCGCAGGAGCGCACCGGCGCGCCGTCGACATGCACGGTGCAGGATCCGCACTGCGCGATGCCGCAGCCGTACTTGGTGCCCGTGAGGCCGAGTTGTTCGCGCAGCACCCACAGCAGCGGTGTGTCGCCTTCGACGTTCACCTCGCGCATCTGCCCATTGACGTTGAGTCGAGCCATCGTGTCCTCGCTTTTCCGTGATCGCGCATGATGCGTCGGAAATCTGGATCGTGTGCCCCCGGAGAATTGCCTACACCGATCGGGCCCAATGGGTTGGGGCGCCTGCCTGTGCCCTGAGCAGCCGTTTGACACCGGGGACCGATCCCGCGCATAATGCAAGGCTTCGCCGGTGCTTCCGGTCTTGAATGTGCCTTCGTAAGAACTTCCGAGCCGCGCCGGTCTGGCGCCTCGGAGCGATCAGCGGTCAGGGGCCAGTCAAGGCAGGGGTGCCGGATCCGCCCATATCGTCAGCTCAGGATGTCCTGAGGTGGCCGACGGGCCCAAGACTGACCGAGCCGATGGCCTCCCGGGGTTGTCAGCGCGGGAGAAGTTGGGGACAAACAATGATCCAAATGCAATCGCGACTCGACGTCGCCGACAACACGGGCGCGAAGTCCGTCATGTGCATCAAGGTGCTCGGCGGCTCCAAGCGCCGTTATGCCGGCATCGGCGATGTGATCAAGGTCAGCATCAAGGAAGCTGCGC
>LNFM01001740.1_pt1 | contig 48811 bp, 51 predicted proteins | sample 596031 | NCBI WGS metagenome assembly LNFM01 (sample SAMN04254537, study PRJNA301005) | activated carbon metagenome | isolation source: dual media filters at the Ann Arbor, Michigan drinking water treatment plant | place: USA: Ann Arbor
AGCCGGCGCCGTAGATGCCGGTGGGGTGGAACTGCACGAATTCCTGGTCCTGCATCGGCAGGCCGGCGCGCAGCACCATGCCGCCGCCATCGCCCGTGCAGGTGTGCGCCGAGGTGCAGGAGAACCAGGCGCGGCCGTAGCCGCCGGTGGCCAGCACCACCTGCTGCGCCCGGAAGCGGTGGATGCTGCCATCCTCCAGGTTCCAGGCCGTCACGCCGCGGCACACGCCCTCGTCATCCATGATGAGGTCGAGGGCGAAGTACTCGACGAAGAACTCGCAATTGGCCTTCAACGCCTGCTGGTACAGCGTGTGCAGGATGGCATGCCCGGTGCGGTCGGCGGCGGCGCAGGCCCGCATCGCCGGCTCCTTGCCGTATTCCTTCATGTGGCCGCCGAAGGGGCGCTGGTAGATGCGCCCATCCTCCGTGCGGGAGAAGGGCACGCCGTAGTGCTCCAGCTCGATGATCGCCGGCACCGCCTCGCGGCACATGTATTCGATGGCGTCCTGGTCGCCCAGCCAGTCCGACCCCTTCACGGTGTCGTACAGCCCATGTTGCCGAGCGCGGCACCCACGCCGCCCTGCGCCGCCACGGTGTGGGAGCGCGTGGGGAAGACCTTGGTGATGCAGGCCGTCTTGAGGCCCGAGGCGCCCATGCCGAAGGTGGCGCGCAGCCCCGCGCCGCCGGCGCCGACCACCACCACGTCATAGGTGTGGTCCACGATGCGGTAGGCGCCGCTCGAAGGCTTGGTGATCGCGTTCATCGCAGTTCCCGCTTTCTCGACTGTCCGTCCGGACACCTGATTTCGCGCGCCATGGTGCGGCGCGCCACAAACGTTACGCCGCCGCGACGATCCGGATCACCGCCACCGCGGAGGCCAGGGCCAGCAGGGCGCAGGCGCCCTTCATGGCCAGCACCGCCAGCATCCGCTTGCTTTCGGGGCGCAGGTAATCCTCCAGCACCACCTGCAGCCCGGCCGCCATGTGATGGAAGGTGAGCGCGATCAGCGCCAGCAGCAGCACCGCGTTCACCGGCGCGCCGATCCACAGCACGGCGTCCACGTAGCCGGTGCCGGCCAGGCCGATCATGCTCACCACGAACCACAGCGTCAGCGGCAGCAGCGCGATGGAGGTGACGCGCTGCATCCACCAGTGGTGCGTGCCGCCCTTGGCCGAGCCCAGCCCGCGCACCCGCCCCAGCGCCGTGCGCATCGCCGCCGGCCCGTTGTTCATGTCGGTCATGGCCATCAACCCCAGAACACGATCGCGAGGACCCAGGTCAGCACCGTCAGCGCCGCCGTGCCGATGAAGACCATGCGCCCGGTGGAGTACATGGTCGGCAGCTCGAAGCCGAAGCCCCAGTCCCACAGCAGGTGCCGCAGCCCGGCCAGGGTGTGGTACCAGGCCGCCGCCGTCAGCCCGAACAGCACCAGCAGGCCGAGGATGGAGCCCATGAACCACTGCGCCCGCGCGAAGGCCTCCTCGCCCGAGGCGGCGGCCACCAGCCACCACACCATGAGCAGCGTGCCCAGCGACCAGGCCACGCCCGTGATGCGGGTGAGGATGGAGGAGAGCGACGTCATCTGCAGCATGTCGTAGACCTGCAGATGCGGGGAAAGCGGCCGGCGAACCGCCGTGCCGTCGCTGCGCCGGCCCGTCATCAGGGCCTCGCGCGCGTCATGCGGGGTGGTCATGCGTCAGGGAACTCCGGCCAGCATTGCCTGCGGGGGGAGTCTGTAGGACTCGCCCGGCGGCGGGTCAACCGCGCGGCGGCGCAAAATCCCGCCCGATCGAAGGAATGGGGTGCCGGCGCGCCGCTTTGGGGCATATGCTGCCAGCATGGCATGCGCGCCCTTCGCCGATGACGACGCCGAACGCCGCCGCCTGCGCCTCGTCCGCCGGCTCGGCCTCATGGACACGCCGGTGGAGGAGCGCTTCGACGTCTTCACCCGCCTCGCGGCGCGGGCCACCGGCATGCCCATCGCACTCCTCTCCCTGGTGGATGAGCGGCGGGTCTGGTTCAAGTCCGCCCTCGGCCTGCCGCCCGGCGTGACGGAGGTGCCGCGCGACGCCGGCGCCTGCGGCCTCGTCGCCGCGATGGCGCTGGAGGAGGACGCCATCCTCGTCCCCGATGCGCGCCAGGACCCCCGCCTGCGCGACCGTGACCTGGTGACCGGACCCTTCGGCCTGCGCTTCTACGCCGGCGTCCCGGTGCGTGCGCCGGGCGGCGAGGTGCTGGCCACGCTCTGCGTGCTCGACCGCGTGCCCCACGCGCCCGACCCGCGGGTGATCGAGGCGCTGCGCGACATCGCCACCGGCGTCGCCACCGCCTTCCGCATCCACGAGATGGCCGACCAGGTGCTGCGCGACCCGCTGACCGGCCTGGGCAGCCGGCGCCTGCTGGACGAGGCGCTGGCCGCCCCGGCCCGCCCCGGCCGCGCCCTGGCCCTGCTCGACCTCGACCGCTTCCGCCAGTTCAACGAGGCGCTGGGCCACGGCGCGGGCGATGCCGTGCTGCGCCAGCTCGGCGCCGCGCTCGGCGCCGCGCTGGGCGAGGAGGACGTGGCCATCCGCCTGGGCGGCGACGAGTTCGCCGTGCTCACCACGCTGGGCGAGGGGCAGGACCCCCGCGCCTTCGCCACGCGGCTGCTGCGCGCCGTGCGCACCGTCCGCCCGGCGCCGGGGCCCTGGCTGCGGCTCGACGCCTCCGTGGGCGTCGCCACCGGCGGGGGGGACCTGGTGCAGGCCGCCGACGTCGCGCTCTATCGCGCCAAGCGGGCCGGGCGCGGGCGGGTGGCGGTGGCGGGGCCAGAAGGGCGCGAGGAGCGCGGGGTGCGCGAGGGCCGGCTGGGCCTGGGCAGCGCCACCAACCTGCTCGCCGGGCTGCGCGCCGCGCTGGAGGACCCGGCGCAGCTGCGCTTCGTGCTCCAGCCCATCGCCGCGCTGGACGCGCCCGACCGGCCGCTGGGCTTCGAGATGCTGGCGCGCTGGCGCCACCCCTCCCTGGGCGAGGTGCCGCCCGACGCCTTCATCCCGGCGGCCGAGCGCGGCGGCCTGTCCCTGGCGCTGGACGCCCTGGCGCTGCGCAGCGCGGCCGCCCTGCTGCCCCGGCTGCCCCCGGCCTGCCGCCACGTCGCGGTGAACGTCACCCCGTCCTCCCTGGCGCTGCCCGGGGCGCTGCGGCGGCTGGACGCGCTGCTGGCCAGCTTCGGCCCGGATTTCGACCCCGCCGGCCTCTGCCTCGAACTCACCGAGCGCGTGGTGGTCCACGAGGCGGAGCTGCTGCGCGACGTGGCGCGCGAGGTGCTGGCCCGCGGCATCTGCCTCGCGCTCGACGATTTCGGCGAGGGCCAGGCTTCGCTGGGCATGCTGGCGGAGATCCCCTTCACCTGCGTCAAGCTCTCGTCGCGCCTCGTCGCCCCGCTGGGCACGCCCGGCCCGGCCGCCGAGCGTGCCGCGGCGATCCTGGAGGCGGTCTGCGGCATGGCGGCGCGGCTGGGCTTCCGCTCGGTGGCCGAGGGGGTGGAAGGGGAGGAGCAGCTGCAATGGCTGCGCGCCCTGGGCTGCCAGCAGGGCCAGGGCTGGCGCATCGGCCGCCCCGCCCCGCCCGAGCAATGGGTGCCGCGGCCTGTTGCGGCGCATGGTTGACCGCGCCGCCGCGAATTGAAAAGGTCGCCCCGACCGGTGCCCGCCGCCCGGGGGAGACGCCTTGAACCGCCTCGTCATGCTGCTCGCCCTGCTGCTGCCCGCCTTGCCGGCGTTGGCGCATGCGGGGGAACCCATCCGCATGCTGGTCGGCCTGCCGCCCGGCACCGGGGTGGACCGGATGGCGCGGCTGCTGGCCGAGGGCCTGTCCGCCCAGCTGGCCCGGCCGGTGGTGGTGGAGAACCGCACCGGCGCCCGCGGCAACGTGGCGGCCGAGGAACTGTCGCGCGCCAGCCCGGACGGATCGGTGCTGGGCGTGGTCTCGGCCGGCACGCTGGTGCTCAACCGGCACCTGTCGCGCCAGATGGGCTATGATCCACAGGCAGACCTGACCCCCATCAGCCGCTTCGCCGCCCAGCCCTTCCTGGTGCTCGCCAGCCCCCGCGACGGGCCCCGGACCTTGGGGGAGCTGACGGAGATTCTCAAAGGAAAGACAGGCACTTGCGGCACGCCGGGGGCCGGCACCACCCAGCACCTGGTGCTGGACATGCTGGTGCGCTCCTGGGGGGCCAGGTGCGACTTCGTGCACTATCGCGGTATGGGTGGTGCGATTCCGGATTTGCTTGATGGGTCGTTGCAGGTCTATGTGGAAAGCGCTGTCATCGGATTGCCACTGGTCCGGGAGGGGAGGGCGCGGGTCGTCGCCGTCACCTCACGGGTGCGTTCCGCCCTGCTGCCCGACGTGCCCACCGTGGGCGAGACGGTTCCCGGCTTCGAGGCCGAGACCTGGATCGCCCTCATGGGCCCGCGCGGCATGGCCGAGCCCCAGCTGGCACGGATCGAGGCTGCCGCCATCGCCGTCGCGCGTGACGTCGCGGTGGTGCATCGGCTGCGCGCCATCGCCGCGGAACCCGTCGGGGGGACGCGGGCCGAGCTCGCCGCCACCATCCGCGCGCAGGATTCCATTTGGGGGCCGGTGGCACGCGCTGCCGGAGTGACCGCTGATTGACGCTGCCATCGAAGCCACCATTCCCCGCAAGCTTGGATTCAAGCCGGGGATGGTGTGCGCCGTGCTGGAACCGCCCGCCGGCCTGCGCCACGGCCTGCCCGCCACCAACGCGTCGGAGCCCGAGCTGATCCTCGCCTTCGCGCCCGACCGCGCGGCCCTGGCCCGCGTGGCGGCGCGGGCGATGGACCTCTACGGCGTCGGCGGCCGGCTGTGGTTCGCCTATCCCAAGAAGGCCGGCGCCATCCGCACCGACCTGGACCGCGACCATGGCTGGGAACCGCTGACCCAGGCCGGGCTGCTGCCGGTGACGCAGGTGGCGCTGGACCCCACCTGGTCCGCCCTGCGCTTCCGCCTGCGCGAGGAAATCCCGACCCTCACCCGCAAGGCTTGATCCGGCGCAAGGCGGGGTTACCGGGAGGCGGGTCATACCCACCTCCCGACTCAGGTTTTCACCGCGCCCCCCGGCGCAGGACGAACGCATGAACGCCACGCGCACCGCCTTCCACGCCCATTGCCGCGACGGCCTCGACGCGCTCCGCGCCGAAGGCCGCTACCGCGACTTCGCGCAGCTGGAGCGCGACGCCGCCCGCTTCCCGGTCTACCGCCAGGGCGGGCGGGACGTCACGGTCTGGTCTTCCAACGACTACCTCGGCATGGGGCGGCACCCGGCGGTGATCGCGGCCGGGCAGGCGGCGATGGCGGCGCACGGGGCAGGCGCGGGCGGCACGCGCAACATCTCCGGCACCTCGCCCCTGCACGCGGCGCTGGAGGCGGAGCTGGCCACGCTGCACGGCATGCCGTCCGCGCTGCTCTTCGGCTCGGGCTACGTCGCCAACCAGGCGGCGATCTCCACCATCCTGTCCGCCCTGCCGGGCTTCCACGTCCTGTCGGACGAGAAGAACCACGCCAGCATGATCGCCGGCATGCGCGGCCTGCCGGGTGTCACCAGGCACATCTTCCGCCACAACGACCTGGGGCACCTGGAGCGGCTGCTGGCCGCCATCCCCGCTTCGGCGCCCAAGCTGATCGCCTTCGAATCCGTGTACTCGATGGATGGCGACATCGCCCCCATCGGCGCCATCTGCGACCTGGCCGAGCGCCATGGCGCGATGACCTACCTGGACGAGGTGCACGCGGTCGGCCTCTACGGCGCCACCGGCGGCGGCATCAGCGAGCGCGACGGCGTGCAGCGCCGGCTGGACGTGATCGAGGGCACGCTGGCCAAGGGCTTCGGCGTCGTCGGCGGCTACGTCGCGGGGCGCGAGGAGGTGGTGGACCACATCCGCTCCACCGCCTCGGGGCTGATCTTCACCACCTCGCTGCCGCCCTCCACCGTCGCCGCGGCGCTCGCCTCCGTGCGCCACCTGAAGGAGGACGGCGCGCTGCGCGCCCGCATGGCCGGGCAGGCGCGCCTGCTGAAGCGCAAGCTGGACGAGGCGGGCATCGCGCGCATGCCCAGCGAGAGCCACATCGTCCCCGTCATGGTGGGCGAGGCGAAGGCGGTGCGCGAGGTCGCCCGCCGCCTGATGGACGAGCACGCGATCTACGCCACGCCCATCAACTACCCCACCGTGCCGCGCGGCGGCGAGCGGCTGCGCCTCTGCGCCACGCCCTTCCACACGGAGGCGATGATGGACGCCCTGGTGGCGGCGCTGCGCCAGGTGCTGCCCAAGGCGGTGCTGCGCCAGGCGGCCTGAGGGCCGGCGCCGATGGCCGCGCAAGGCGCGGCCCGCCGCCAAGCCGGATGACGGCACCGATGCGACCGCGGCGCGGCGAAGCCAAGCGGCCGGCGGCCGCGCCCGGCGCCTGAGGGCATGAATGACTCAGGCGGCTCAGCGAAGCGGAGCCGCCCGCAAGGCTCCGTCCAGCACGTCCAGGAACGGCGTCTCGCAGGGGTTCACCCCACCGATCTCCGCCGCTTGCCCGTTGGCGAAGACCACGCGCACCGCGGTCCCCGGCCCTGGCGGCGCCGGCAGGGGGCGCTGCGCGCGCGGCGGCAGGGTGCCGGGCGCCAGCAGGTCCGACCCCGCATTGACGAAGACCTGCTCCACCTCCGCCGCCGAGCGATTGCGCAGCGTCAGCCCGCCCTCGCAGCGCAGCGCGGGCGGGGCGACGGGCGCCGCGCAGGCGGCGAGGAAGGGGAGGAGAAGCAGGGCGCGCATGTCCCTTCCTACACCGCCACCGGGTCCACCGGCGAGAGCGGATCGGGCGCCAGCGCCTCGCCGGCGGCCAGCAGCAGGTCCTCGCGGAAGCGCCCGGCCACCAGCTGCACCCCCTGGCCCAGCGCCGGCCCCACTTGCACCGCCAGCCCCGGCAGCCCGAGCAGCGGCAGCCCCACCTGGGTCAGCTGTGCCTCGATGATGCCCCCGAACGCCTCGAACCCCGTGGTGTCCAGCGCGTCGGGGAAGGGCGCGCGGCCGCAGGTCGGCATGATGGCCACCGGGAAGCGCTCCAGGAACAGGTTCCATTCGCGCAGGAAGGTGGCGCGCGCGGTCAGCGCGTCCTGGAACTGCGCCAGGTCCGGCGGCGGGCACAGCGCCGCCATGTGGCGGTAGACGGCGAGCGAGGCCGGCTCGCCCTCCTTCTCGACCATCGCCATGGCGCCGCGCGGCAGCAGCGCCAGCCACAGCTGCGCCTGCAGCCGCGCCGGCTCGCGCAGCGGGGGCAGGTTGTCCAGCTCCTCCACCGCCCAGCCGGCGTCGCGCAGGCGCGCGGCGGCGTCGCGCAGCGCGGCCTCCACGAGCGGTTCGACGGCCATGCCCTCGGGCGCCACGCACAGGGCGGCGCGCCTGGGCGCGGGCGGGCCTTCCAGCGGGGCGGGCACCCACCAGGGGTCGCGCGGGTCGCGCGCGCTCATCGCCGCCAGCCCCAGCCGCAGGTCGCCGACCGAGCGCGCCAGCGGCCCGCTGACCGCCATGAGCTGCCCGCCGATGTCGCGCTCGGGCAGCGAGGGGTTCCAGGCCGGCACCCGCCCCAGCGTCGGCCGCAGCCCGTGGATGCCGCAGGCGTAGGCCGGGAAGCGGACCGAGCCGCCGATGTCCGTGCCGTGCCCGATGGCGCCGATGCCGGCCGCCGTGGCCGCCGCCGCCCCGCCCGAGGAGCCGCCGGGCGTCAGCGCCGGGTCGTGCGGGTTGCGTGTGGCGCCGTGCAACGCGTTCGACGTGAACCAGCGCACGGAAAAGGCGGGCGTGTTGGTGCGCCCCAGGATCACCGCCCCGGCCCGGCGCAGGTTGGCGACCACCGGGCTGTCCTCCGCGGCCAGGTGATCGGCCTGGAGGCGCAGCCCGTTGGTGGTGGCGCAGCCCGCCTGGTCCACGTTCACCTTCACGGTGACGGGCACGCCGGCCAGCACGCCGGGCTCCTCCCCGCGGGCGAGTGCGGCGTCCACCGCCGCGGCGGCCTCGCGCGCCTGCCGCTCCAGCGGCTGCACCACGGCGTTGATGGCGCCGTTGACCAGGGCCATGCGCGCCAGCGCGGCCTCCGTCACCTCCGCCGCGCTCACCTCGCGCGCGCGGATGCGGCGCTGCGTCTCCTCGGCGGTCCAGCCATGCATCTGCGTCATCGGTCCTAGGGGTTCCCACGAATGGCGGGCGGAAGGGTCCGGCCACATCCTCTGGGCGTCAAGGAGTCACCATGTCCCTCACCCTGCGTTCCGCGGAGGTCCGGCCGTTGCATCGCCCGCAACTGAGCTTTTCCTGGCTGCCCGAGAAGCACCGGCTGGAGCTGGTGTTCAACGGCGCCGTTTCGGGCGAGGCGTATCGCGACCTGATGCTGCGCGCCCTGCTGGCCCACCCCGAGGCGGCGGTGAGCGACTGGCTCTACGACCTGCGCGCCTATCGCGGCAGCGTGAGCCACGACGACGTCGCGGTGGTCGCCGCCCGTTCCCACACCCTTGCGCGGGGGCGGGACGAGCGGGCGCTGTCCGTGCTGGTGACGCCCGACCCGGGCTTCGTGCACTGGGCGGCGATGTGCCGCGTGCGCTTCCGCCCGCGCCGGGTGGAGGTGGTGTCCAGCATCGCCGAGGCGGAGGCGATGCTGGCCTCGCCGCTGGATTAAAGGTTCAGCACGTTCTTCGCCAGGATGTTGCGCTGGATCTCGTTGGTCCCGCCGTAGATGCTGGTCGGCCGCGCCTGGATGTAGAGCGCGCCGGGGTTGAGGTTGCGGTTGCCGTCCATCGGCCCCGAAAGCCCGGCATTCTCGCCCGCCACGCGCAGCGCCGTCTCGGTGATGCGCTGGAACAGCTCGGATTGCAGCACCTTGAGCTGCGACACGTCCGCCCCCAGCGGCTGGCCCGCCTTCAGCACGGCGACGTAGCGGCCGTACAGCGCCTTCAGGTCCTCCAGGTCGCAGCGGTGGCGCGCGTATTCGGCCGCGAACAACGGGTCCTCCATCGCGCCCATCCGCTCGGCCAGCAGCTTCAGCCGCCCCAGCGCATAGGCGGATTGGCGCGGCGAGCCGAGGTAGATGCGCTCGAAGGACAGCAGCGCCTTGGCCATGTCCCAGCCCTTGTTGAGCTGGCCCACCAGGTTCTCCTTCGGCACCTTCACGTCGTCGAAGAAGACCTCGGAGAACTCGTCATGCATCTCCAGGTTGATGATGGGGCGCACGGTGATTCCCGGCGTCGCCATGTCCACCAGCAGGAACGAGATGCCCTCCTGCTTCTTGGCCTGCTTGTCGGTGCGGACCAGCAGGAAGATCCAGTTGGCGTCGCCGGCCAGGGTGGTCCAGATCTTCTGGCCGTTCACCACGTAGTGGTCGCCCGCATCCACCGCCTCGGTCCGCAGCGAGGCGAGGTCGGAGCCGCTGTTCGGCTCGGAATAGCCCTGGCACCAGATGTGCTCGCCGCTCAGGATCCTCGGCAGGAAGAACTGCTTCTGCGCCTCGGTGCCGTAGCGGATCACCAGCGGGCCCAGCATGATGATGCCGTGGTCGTTGGTGCGCGCGCAGCCCCAGCGCTCGATCTCCTCCGTCCAGATGATCTGCTTGGCCGGGCTCAGCCCCAGGCCCCCGTATTCCCGCGGCCAGCCGGGGCACAGCCAGCCCTTCTGCGCCAGCGCCATGTACCAGGGCTTGTTCTCCGCCCAGTGCAGCCGCTTCTCGGGGTTGCGGATCCCGGGCGGGTAGTTGGCCTCGATCCAGGCGCGGATGTGGGCGCGGAAGGCGTCGTCGGGGAGGAGGTTCAGGTCCTCGGGCTCACGCCCGGTGATGGCGTTCATGCTCAGCGCCCCTCGAAGGCCGGCTTGCGCTTGCCCAGGAAGGCCTCGCGCCCCTCCCGGTGGTCGGCGGTCGCGAAGAGGGCGGCCTGGAAATCCGCCTCCCGCGCCAGGGCCGCCTCCATCTCGTCGGAGAACCACTGCTTCATGTAGGCGATGGGCAGCGGCGCCTCGGCGGCCAGGATGCGCGCCTTCTCCATCGCCGCGGCCAGCGCCTGCCCCTTGGGTGCCACCGCGTCCACCAGACCGATGCCCAGCGCCTGCGCCCCGGTGTACTGCGTGTGGAACAGCATCATGTCCCGCGCCCGCCCCAGTCCTATCCGCGCCGGTAGCGTCATCGGCAGCGCCAGGTCCGCCATCAAGCCGATCTTGTGGAAGCCCAGCACGAACTTCGCGTCCTCCGCCGCCACCACGTGGTCGCACAGCAGCGCCAGCGAGCAGCCGGCGCCCGCCGCCCAGCCCTCGACCGCGGCGATGATCGGCACGTTGCCCCGCGCCATCAGCCGCACCAGGCGGTGGGTGCGGCGCATCCGCTCCCGCCCCTCCAGCGCCGTCTCCACGTTCATGCCCGAGATGTCGCCGCCCGCCGAGAAGATGCCCTCCGCCCCCGTCAGCACGATGCAGCGCGTGCCGTCGGACTGCGCCTTCTCCAGCAGCGCCTCCATCTCGGTCCGCAGCGGCACGGCCAGGGCGTTGCGCCGCGCCGGGTAGTCCAGCGTCAGCACCAGCACGGCGCCCTCGCGCTCGGATGCGATGCGCATGCGCGGCTGGGTGTCCATGCCGTCCATCACTGATCCTCCATCTCGGGTTCCAGCGCCATGAAGCGCGCGCGGTGCAGGTGGGCGCCGCCATGCAGGGGGGCCAGCACCATGGCGCGGCGCAGGTGCAGCCCCTGGTCGTAGTCGTCGGTGTAGCCGATGCCGCCGTGCAGCTGCAGGCAGGCCTGCTGCACGGCCATCCCCGCCTCGCTGGCCCGCGCCTTGGCGCGCGAGACGTGGGCCGGCGTGCCCGTGCCCTCGTCCAGCAGGAAGGCCGCCTCCTCCACCGCCGCGCGGGCGAGCGAGAGCTGCATCCGCGCATCCGCCGCCTTGTGCTGGAGCGCCTGGAACGAGCCGATCACCGTGCCGAACTGCTTGCGCGTCCGCAGGTAGTCCAGCGTCATGGCGAAGCTGGCCTCCATGCCGCCGAGCAGCTCGGCGGCCGTGGCCAGCGCCGCGCGGTCCAGCGCCGTGGCGATGGCCGCCTCCATCCCGGTGGCGATGGGCGCGGGCAGGGCGCCGCGCGGGCGCACCGTGCCGAAATGCCCGCCATCCTGCCGGCCCTCGGTATCCACCGCCGCCTCCTCGCGCGCCAGCAGGTGCAGCGCCCCGCCATCCACCCACAGGAAATGGGTCGCGCCGCCCGCCATCGGAACGAAGCGGCGCAGGCCGTCGCCCTGCGCGGGCGCCAGCGTGCCGGCGCGGTCCTGCCAGGCGGGCAGCACGACCGCCTCGCCCGCCAGCAGCGATTCCAGCAGCGGGTGCCCTGCGGCTTCCAGCAGGTGGGCGGAAAGCTGCAAGGCCGTCAGCGGCTCGGGCGCGCAGGCGCGGCCCATCTCCTCGGCCAGCGCCGCCATCTCGGCATGGCCCAGGCCGGTGCCGCCGGCGCTTTCCGCCACCATCAGCCCGATCCAGCCCGCCTCGGCCATGGCGCGCAGCAGCCTGGGGTCGAAGCCCGGCTCGGTGAAGCGCAGCGCGCGGATGCGGGCGCTGCCGGCGCCCAGCAGGGTGCGCGCGCTGTCGCGGATCATGCCGATGCTTTCGGCGCGGTCCTCCGCGAAGGGGGCGATGCCGGTGCTCATGCGCGCGCGTGCAACGTGGCGCCGGACAGGGCCTGGAGCCCCGCGAGGTCCAGCCCGTCCACGATGTCGCGCACCACGAAGCCCAGACCGGGCACCACGTCCAGCACGCACAGGTTGGTGTAGACCCGCGTCACCACCCCCGGCGCGGTCAGCGGGTAGGCGCAGCGCTCCACCACCTTCGGGCGGCCGTCCTTCGTGGTGTGCTCCATCGTCACCCAGATGCGCTTCGCGCCAGCGCCCAGGTCCATCGCGCCGCCGACGGCGGGGGCGGTGTCGTTCTCGCTGGTGGCCCAGTTCGCCAGGTCGCCGTTCTCCGCCACCTCGAAGCCGCCCAGCACGCACAGGTCGATGTGCCCGCCGCGGATCATCGCGAAGCTGTCCGCGTGGTGGCAGAAGGAGCCTCCCGGGCGCAGCGTCACCATCTGCTTGCCGGCGTTGATCAGCCAGGGGTCCTCCCGCCCGGACGCCGGCGCGGGGCCCATGCCCAGCACGCCGTTCTCGCTCTGGAAGATCACCTCGCGGTCCAGCGGCACGTGGTCGGCGATCAGGGTGGGGATGCCGATGCCCAGGTTCACCACCCAGCCCTCGGGAATGTCGGCGGCGGCCTTCGCGGCCATCGCAACGCGGCTCATCGGCGTCATGCGCGTCTCCTCTGCCGCGCAGGCTAGGACGGTGCGCGCGAGGGGTCTATCCCCGGCCGCGCAGCCGGCGCACCAGCCGGCGCAGCCAGGGCCGCGCCCGCGCCGCCTCCCGCGCGCGGCGCGCCGCCAGCACGGCATGGCCGCGCCAGGTCAGCGCGCGGTCCCACCGAAGCAGCGGCATCCGCGCGTCGGACCAGTCGAGCTTGTAGGCCTCGCCCCCCACCGTCAGGTCGAACACCGCGTCGCCCTGCGCGATCGCCTCGCCGAGGAGCTCCTCCACCATGATCCGGCCCACGGAAAGCCTGGCCCATTCCCCCGCCGACCAGCCGACCATCAGGTACAGGAAGCGCCCGCGGTCCCGCAGGCCCCAATGGGCGGCCACCACCTCATCCCCCACCATCAGCGTGCTGGCCACCGCCGGGCAGCGGGCCGAGGCCAGGCGGTAGAAGGCGCCCATCGCCGGGTCGGCGAAGGCATCGGCATTGCCCGTTTCCAGCCAGCGGCGGGACTTGCGCGCCATCATGGCCGCGAGCGCCGCCTCCATCCCCTCCGGCGTGGCGGCGATTTCGTGGCGCAGCGGGCCGACCTCGCCCAGGCGGCGGCGCTTGCGGCGGCTGTCGGCGCGCAGGTTGGCGCGGCGGCTCCCCAGCAGCGCGTCCAGGCTGGGGGGCAGGCGCAGGCTGAAGGCTGCGTCGTGCTCCACGGCGCCGGGCAGGGCGGCCATGGGGTTGGGCACGCCCTCGATCTCCGGCGGCATCCGCTCGAGCTCCACGAGGTCGGCCGGCGGCAGCGCCCCCAGCAGCCGCGGCCACAGCGCGGCCATCTCGGGCGCGAAGCCGGGCCGCAGAAGGGGCGCGTGGTAGTCGGACACGTCGCCGCCCAGGAAGCCCAGCACGCGCAGGGCGCCGCGGCGGAACACGCCCAGCGGCAGGATCATCGCCGGGCCTTGCGCGTCCTCCACCAGCACGGGGCAGGGCCGCACCCGCCGGCCCAGCGTTTCCGCCCAGGCGGATTGCCAGCCGAAGCACTGGAAGGGCCAGCGATGGCCCTGTTCCAGCATCCGCCAGGGGGCTTCCAGCGCGGCGACGGAATCGTGGCGGGTGATGCGCGGCTGGTCCATCGCCGCAGCATCGCGGCGAAAGCTTAAGGCGGGGTCATCACGCCCACGGCGCGCCGCGGTCCACCCGCAGCACGCGGTTCACGAAGATGCCGGGCGTCGCCACCTTCTCCGGGTCCAGCGCGCCCAGCTCGCGGATGTGCTGCACCTGCGCCACGGTCAGCTCGGCCGCCATGGCCATCACCGGGTTGAAGTTCCGGCCGGACTGGTTGTAGGTCAGGTTGCCCCAGCGGTCCGCCTCCCAGGCCTCCACCAGCGCCAGGTCGCCCTTCAGCGCGCGCTCCATCACGTAGGTGCGGCCGTCGAACTCCCGCTCCTCCTTGCCGCGCGCCAGCGGCGTGCCGACGGAGGTGGCGGTGAAGAAGGCGGGGATGCCGGCACCCGCCGCGCGCATCCGCTCCGCCATGGTGCCCTGCGGCACGATCTCCAGCTCCAGCTTCCCCGCGCGGTACAGCTCCTCGAACACCACCGAGCCCTGGGAACGCGGGAAGGAGCAGATGATCTTGCGCACCCGCCCCAGCTCCATCAGCCGCGCCAGCCCCACATGCCCGGTGCCGGCGTTGTTGGCGACGCAGGTGAGGTCGGTGGCGCCCTGCTCGATCAGCCCTTCCAGCAGCACGTCCGGCTGGCCCACGCTGCCGAAGCCGCCGATGAGCACGGTGGAGCCATCCTTCACCCCCGCCAGCGCATCGGCGACGGACTGGACGATCTTGTTGATCACGCGGCGTGTTCTCCCGGATGGACGTTCGCCGCATGGTCGTTCCGGCGGCGCGGCTCGTCAAACCCTCCAGGCGTCAACCGCGGAAAGCGCGCAGCCTGGAGGTGCCGGGCGGAAAGGCGGTGGTGCAAGGCTGGGCACGCCCGCCCACCGTGCAGTTGGTCACGAACACCTCGATGCAGGCATTGCCGATGCTCGTCAGGTTGAACTCCTGCACCTGGAGCGTGCCGCCGCCACCGACGCCGACGCCGGAGCGGACCATGGTCCCGGCCAGGCCGCAGGGGCTGGCCCACAGGTCCAGCCGGCCCTGGGCGTTCCGCGCGGCGCCGTAGGCGTCGAGATGGGCGGTGTAGCGGTGCTGGCCCCAGATGCCGAACTGCACGGCGCAGCGCAGCTCCCCGTTGCGATGGGGCACGCAGTCCGCCTCCTGCCAGTTGCTGGCCAGGGCGGGTGGCGTCGCGAGCGCGAGGAGCAGGGTGGCGAGGGCGGCACGCTGGATCATGATGGACCTTTTCTTGAAGTGGTGGGCGTGGTGCATGCTGGCCGGGAGGCGCGGCGGCGGGCAAGCCGGCGGCTACGATGCCGGCCATCGGCCGCGCCGATGGCGTCACGGCGGAGGCAGCAGCGCCTCGATCGCCGCCCCTGCGGGCGCATCGCCGAACAGCGCCATCTCGCCGCCCCGCATCGCGCAGGCGGCATCGCGCAGCGCGCCCATCGCCAGGCGGTACAGCGCGCCGCCGGTCGAGACGCGCCGCACCCCCGCCTCGGCCAGCGCCGCCAGCGGAACGGCGCCCGCGCGCGGGCCGATGAGGATGTTCACCGGCTGCGGCGCCACCGCGCGCACCACCGCGCGCACCGCGTCCATGTCCGGCAGGCCGGGCGCGTAGAGCACGTCCGCCCCCGCCTCGGCGAAGGCGGCGAGCCGGCGCAGCGTGTCGTCCAGGTCCGGCCGGCCATGGAGGAAGTTGTCCGTGCGCGCCGTCAGCAGGATGCGGCCCTTCGCCGCGCGCGCCGCCGCCTCGATCCGGCGCACCGCGGCGTCGAAGGGGTGGATGGGGTCGGCGGGGTCGCCCGTGGTGTCCTCGATGCCCAGCCCGGCCAGGCCGCCCGCGACCGCGGCCTCCACCGTTGCCGCGCAATCCTCCGGCGCGGGGCCGAAGCCGTCCTCCAGGTCGCCATTCACCGGCAGGCGGCTGGCGCGACCGAGCAGCGCGGCGTTGGCGATGGCCTCGGCGCGCGAGACGGCGCCGAAGCCGTCCCGCCGCCCCATCGCCCAGGCGATGCCGGCCGAGGTGGAGGCGATGGCCCCGAAGCCCTCCGCGCCCAGGATGGCGGCCGAGGCGGCGTCCCAGGCATTGGGCATGACGAAGCAGCCGGCGGCGTGCAGGGTGCGGAAGCGTTCGAAGGTCTCGCTCATGGGCGCAGCATGGCATGGCTTGGATGGCCACGCACGGCGTGGCCCGCCGCCGAGCTGCCCTTCCAACCCACGCTCCGGCGGCGCGGCGCAAGCCAAGCGGCCGGATGGCCGCGCCCGGCGCTTGAGGGCCTATGAATCTTCCACGAAGGGATTCTCCGAGGAGCGCAGCTGCATCCGCACCGGCACGCCCGGCATGTCGAACTCCTCGCGGAAGCCGTTGAGCAGGTAGCGGCGGTAGTCCAGCGGCAATTGCTCCGCGCGCGTGCCGAAGATCACCATCGTCGGCGGCCGCGCCTTGGGCATGGTGGCGTAGCGCAGCTTCAGCCGGCGCCCGTCCACCAGCGGCGGCTGGTGGCGCTCCAGCATCTTCTCGAACCAGCGGTTCAGCGCCCCGGTGCCGATGCGCCGATTCCAGCGCTCATGGGTGCGGCGCACCGCGGGCATCAGCCTGTCCACCCCGCGTCCGTTGGCCGCCGACATCGGCACCACCTCAATGCCCTTGAGCTGGTTGAGCGATTCCTCCAGCACCCGGTCCAGCGCCGCCTTGGCCGCCGCGCGGTCCTCCACCGCGTCCCACTTGTTGAGCGCGATCACCACCGCGCGCCCCTCGCGCTCGGCCAGGCGGGCGATGCGGATGTCCTGCTCCTCCAGCCCCAGCGTGGCGTCGAGGACGAGGATCACCACCTCCGCCTCGCGCAGCGCGCCGATGGAGGACGCGGCCGACAGCTCCTCCAGCTTCTGGGTGATGCGCGCCTTCTTCCGCAGCCCGGCCGTGTCCACCAGGCGGATCGGGCCCACCTCGTCCCGCCAGGGGGCGGCGACGGCGTCGCGCGTCAGCCCCGGCTCGGGGCCGGTGATCATGCGCTCCTCGCCCAGCAGCTGGTTCAGCAGCGTGGATTTCCCGGCATTCGGCCGGCCGAGGATGGCCAGGCGCAGCGGGCGTTCCGCGCCTTCCTCCTCCTCCGGCTCCGGCGCGTCCGGCTCGGGCAGGTGCTCGCCGATGGCGTCCATCAGCCCCCAGATGCCCTCGCCATGCTCGGCCGAGACGGCGATCGGCTCGCCCAGCCCCAGCTCGAAGGCCTCCATGGCTGATGCCGCGCCGCCGCGCCCCTCGGCCTTGTTGGCTACCAGGATCACGGGGCGCCGCGCCCGGCGCAACCAGTTGGCGAAGGCGCGGTCGGCCGGCGTCAGCCCGGCGCGCGCGTCCACGACGAAGAGCGCGACGTCGCACTGCTCCAGCGCCGCCTCGCTGGAGGCGCGCATGCGGCCGTAGAGGGATTCCGGCGCCGCCTCCTCCAGCCCCGCCGTGTCCACCAGCGTCACCTCGCGCCCGGCGATCTCGCAGGTGGTCTCCTTGCGGTCGCGCGTCACGCCCGGCGTGTCGTCCACGATGGCGATGCGCCGCCCGGCGAGGCGGTTGAACAGCGACGACTTGCCGACGTTGGGCCGCCCAAGGATGGCGACGACGGGAAGGGTCATCCCACGCCCCGCAGCGCGACCACGTCGCCGCCGTCGGTCAGCAGGTACAGGCTGTTGTCCGCGATGGCCGGCTGGAGCGTCGCGCCGTCCGGCAGGCGCAGCCGCTGGCCCAGCGCCCCGCTCGCTGCGTCCACCTCCACCAGCTCGCCATGGCTGCCGGCCAGCAGGATGCGCCCGCCCGCCACCACGGGCGGACCCCAGGTGATGGGGTTGCGCCGCCGCGCCTCGTTGGCGAAGCGGGGCAGGGGGGTGATCCAGCGGATGCGCCCGTCGTCGCGCCCCAGCGCCGCCAATTCCCCATTGGCGGAAAGCGCGAAGACCCAGTCGCCCACGGAGGCCGGCGTCACCGTGCCCCCCAGCTCGCGCTCCCACACCCGCCGGCCGGAGCGGAAGTCCAGCGCCGCCATGGCGCCCGCCATGCCCAGCGCGAAGACCCGGCCGCGGTCAATGACCGGCAGCGCGGTGATGGCGCCGATGTCGGCCAGCGACACGCCGCCGCGCGCCGTGCCCAGGCTCTCGCTCCACTGCACGCGCCCCGTGTCCACCCGCACCGCCACGATCTCGCCCGAAGCCAGTCCGGCCACCGCGATCTCGCCCTCCACCGCCGGCGCCGGCAGGCCCAGCGGCAGCGCGCGCACCGGCGCGCCGCGGAAGGTCCACAGCACGCGCCCGTCCTCGGCGGACAGGCCGACCAGGTGGTTCTCCACCGTGGGCACCAGTAGGCGCCCGCCGGCCACCGCCAGCCCGCCGCGCGCGGGCGCCGGCAGGGGGGCACGCCAGCGGATCTCGCCCGTGCCAGGGTCCAGCGCCATGACCTCGGAAAGCCCGGTGGCGACGAACAGCGTGTTGCCGGCGAAGGCGATGGCGCCGCCCAGCGCGCCGTCGCGGTCGCGCCGCGGGCGGGTGTCCACCTGCCAGCGCCGCGCCCCGCGCGCCGCGTCCAGCGCCGTCACCCACCCGAAGGCGTCGGCGGCGAAGACCGTGCCGTCCGCCACCAGCGGCGGGCAGGTCAGCCGCCGCCGGAAGCTGTTGCCCGAGCCGATGGAGGAGCGCCACGCCTGCCCCAGCGGCGCGGGCAGCGACAGGTGGCCGGGGGCGTGCCCCGGCGTCCCGCCGGCCACCGGCCAGTCGGCGTTCAGCGCGGCGGCGGGCAGGGCGAGCGGGCGGCGCGCCGCCTCGGCATCCACCTCCACCCCCTGCTGGGCCGAGAGCACGGGCACGCGGTCCCCGGGCAGCGGCACCTTGGAGGTGCCGATCACGCTGTCCACCAGGTCCTGCGTGGTCTCGCAGCCGGCGAGGAGGAGGCCGGCGCCGCCCAGCAGGGCCGCGCGTCGGGTGTGCTGGGTCATCGGGCGTCCAATCCTCCCAGCAGTCGCCCGGCGCGGTCGCGGACGCCCTGGGGCGTGGTGGTGTCGGCCAGGATGGCCTCGAGCGCGCGGCGCGCCTGCTCGGCATTGCCGCGGCGGATGGCGAGCAGCGCCAGCACCTCGCGCGCGCTCGCCCGCCCGGGGGCGCCGTCGGCGGCCAGCGGCAGGATGCGCGCCTCCACGGCGCCCGGCTCGGCCGCGTCCACCGAATGCAGGCCCCACATCACGGTGGCGAGGTCGCGGTACAGCGGGTCGGCCTGCGCGTCGCGGGCCAGCGCGTCCCAGGCGGCGAGCGCGCCGGGGGTGTCACCCGTCTCGGCCAGCAGGGCGGCGGCGCGCAGCCGGGCCAGCGTGCGGTAGCCGGCGGGGGCGTCGTTCGCCACGGCGGCGAAGCGCTGGGCGGCGGCGGCCAGGTCGGCGTTCTCCGCCGCCGCGCCTTCGGCGGCGGCGAGGAAGGATTCGGCGGTGGCGGCGGCCTGCCGCGCTTCCCACCACTTCCAGCCTTCCCAACCGGCCACGCCGGCCAGCACCACCAGGGCAAGCGCGGTCAGCGCGCCGCCGTAGCGCCTGGCGAGCCTCTGGGCGCGTTCGGCGCGCAGTTCCTCGTCAACTTCATCCACCAGGTCGGGCAATGCCGGGCGTCCGTCCAATCCGTTCGAAGGCGGGGGTCTAGCAGCGTCTTGGGGTTCCGTTAAGGCGCGACGGCCCTTATGGCGCGGATGCGTCCCTTCCTGCCCGCCCTCGCCCTGCTGCTGCTGCCCGGCTGCGACGGCCCGGCGGCGGTGGCCACCGTGGGGGTGAACGTGGTCTCCCTCGCCGTCACCGGCCGCGCCGTGCCCGACATCGCGGTGAGTGCGGTGACGGGGCGGGACTGCTCGGTGGCGCGGCTGGACCGGCGGCTGCCCTACTGCGCGGCGCGCGACGACCCGCCGGCCCCGCCGCCCTTCTGCACCCGCTCCATCGGCAGCACGGATTGCTGGGTGACCCGCCCGCCCGCCGTGCCGGGCCAGCGCGGCGTGGTGGACGGGCCGGTGGCGCTGACGCCGGCGCAGGAGGCGGACCGCGCGGGGTGGTGGCCGAACCTTTGAGGGCGCCCGCCCTCCCTCAGCCCGCGAAGGGGAGGGAGGAGTGGTGCAGAACGATGCGGAGGTTGCCCGCGGCATCGCGCTGGAAGGCCCAGGTCTTGTCCACGCTGGTCACGCGGCCCTGGCCGTCCGTGATCCGGACGTTGCCCATGGTCAGCGCCATGTCGCCCACCACGCGCACCGCGGCGTTCTCGATCGCCACCGCGCGCCAGTCGCCCAGCGCGAAGCCGGTGTCGCCCGGGAAGGCCGGATCCTGGCCGACGAAGTACGCCAGCGCGCTTTCCCGCGTGACGCGGAAGGTCTGCGGGGCGCGGGTGAGGGTGGGCTTGAACAGCACCGGGCCGCTCTCGAAGCCGTAGAGGCGGTTCAGGGCGTCCAGCGCGACGGCATTGGCGCGCTGCGGGCCGCCCTCGCGGTTGGCGGCGGCGATGGCCACCAGGCCGGCCCCCCAGGCGCGCTGCGCCGCCTCGACCTCGGCCACCGTGATGGGCGTGCGCGACGTCGCCTCCTGCACGGCCGGCGCGGGCGAGGCCGCGGTGACGGCGGGTGCCGCCGCCACCTGCGCATGGGCGGCGACCGGGGCGGCGAGCGCCAGCCCGGCGAGGGCGGCAAGGATGCGGTTCATGCTCGGTAGGTTCCTCCGCGGCTGGCTTCGTGCCGCCGCCCGACCCACATGTCCCCGCCATTCATGAACGACAAGTAACCTGTCGTCCATTTTTCGCGTTCCCGCTGCGAGGGTGGACGCTACCGGAACGCGATCGGCCGCCCCGCCGGCGCGCCCAGCACCTCGTCCTCGCGCATCGCGACGTGGCCGCGCACCACCGTCCCCACCGGCCACCCCTGCACGCGCGTCCCGGCGAAGGGCGTCCACCCACAGGGCGAGGCGATCCAGGATTCCTCGATGACGCGCGAGGCCGCCATGTCCACCAGCGTCACGTCGGCGTCGTACCCCACCGCCAGCCGCCCCTTGTTCACCGCGCCGTAGACCCGCGCCGGCCCCGCGCTCATCAGGTCCGCCAGGCGCATCAGCGACAGCCGCCCCTCGCTGACGTGGTTCAGCATCAGCGGCGCCAGCGTCTGCACCCCGGTCAGCCCCGCGGCGCAATCCGGCCAGGGGCGTTCCTTGGCCGCGCGCGAATGGGGCGCGTGGTCGCTGCCCACCACGTCCACGCGGCCGTCGCGCACCGCGGCCCAGGCGGCCTCCATGTGGCGCTTGTCGCGGATCGGCGGGTTCATCACGGCGTAGCCGCCGAGGCGGTCATAGGCCTCGTCCGTCTGCGTCAGGTGGTTCAGCAGCACCTCGACGGTGCAGATGTCCCGGTAATCGGCGAGGTATTCCAGCTCCTCGGCGGTGGAGACGTGCAGGATGTGCGCCGGCCGGCCCGTCCGGCGCGCCAGCGCCATCAGGCGCCGCGTGCCCAGGAAGGCCGCCTCCACGTCGCGCCATTCCATGTGGTTGCGGTGCGCCATCCCCGCCTGGAACATCGGCCGGCGCTCGCGCAGCCGGTACTCGTCCTCCGAATGGTAGGCGACGCGGCGGCGGCCCGAGCGCATCACCGCCTCCAGCCCCGCATCGTCCTCGATCATCAGGTCGCCCGTGGAGGAGCCGGCGAAGACCTTGATGGCGCAGACGCCGTCCTCCAGCTCCAGCGCCGCCAGCCCCGCCGTGTTCTTCCGCGTGGCGCCGACGTAGAGGCCCATGTCGCACCACGCCACCTCCGCCACCCGCCCGCGCTTCCAGGCGAGCTGCGCCGAATCGGTGATGGCCGGGCTGGTGTTGGGCATGTCGTACACCGCGGTCAGCCCGCCCAGCACCGCGGCCTTCGTGCCGGTGCCCATCGTCTCCACCGCCGGGTCGCCCGGTTCGCGCAGGTGGACGTGGGCGTCCACCAGGCCGGGCAGCAGGTGCAGGCCCTTGCAGTCCCAGGTGGCGGCTGCCCCGGCGGTCCGCAGGTCGCCCATCGCGGCGATGCGCCCGCCGCGGATGCCGAGGTCCAGCGCCTCGATGCCCCAGGGCAGCACGGCCTTGCCGCCGCGCAGGATCAGATCGAACAAACTCCGGCACCCCCGTTGGAACCTGCCGGGCACACTGCGCCGGAAGGGCGGAAAAATCCATCCGGGCGCCTTCGCGCTGGCGGCCGGGCAGGGTGGCGGCGCAGGATGGGCCAAACCGGGAGGACCCGCCGATGCCCCACGCCACCTGGCTGGAAGCCGCGCTGAACGGCGCCTGGACGCGCGAGCGCCAGCCGCGCATCCCCGTCACCGTGGCCGAGATCGTCGAGGACGGCGTCGCCGCCGCGGGCGAGGGGGCGGCCATCCTGCACTTCCACGCATACGACGAGGAAACGGGCCGCCAGCGCGACGACTGGCAGCCCTATGCCCGCATCATCGAGGGCCTGCGCGCGCGCACCGACGCCGTCCTCTACCCCACCGTGCCCGGCGCGCCGACGCACGACCCCGACCGCTTCGCGCACATCCGCGAACTCGCCGCGCGCGGCCTGCTGGAATGGACGGTGCTGGACCCCGGCAGCGTGAACATGGCCCCGCTGGCCAGCCCGGCGAAGGGCGCCACCTACGCCAACGCCCCGCCCGACCTTGGCGCCATGGCCGCCTTCTGCGCCCAGGCCCGCCTGCACCCCGGCTACGCCATCTACGAACCCGGCTTCACCCGGGCCGGCGCGGCGCTGGCGCGGCACCTGGGCGCGCCCACGCCGATCTACCGCTTCATGTTCAGCGAGGGCTTCGCGTGGGGCTTCCCGCCGCGTCCGCATTTCCTGGACGTCCACCTGGCGCTGCTGGCCGAATGCGACCCCGGCGCGCCCTGGATGGTGGCCGGGCTGGACGTGGACCTCGCGCCCCTGCTGGAACACGCGGCGGCGCTGGGCGGCGGGTTGCGCGCGGGGCTGGAGGACGCGCCCCTGGGCATCGAGGCCACCAACGCCGCCCTGGTCCGCGCCACCGCGCGGCACGCGAAGCGCCTCGCCACGCCGGGGGAGATCCGCGCCGCCCTGCGCGACCGGCCGCGCGCGGCGGCCACCGACGGGGCTTGGCGCATGACGGGGTGATATGTCAGCCTCCCTGTCCTTGATGGGAGGGGAGCATGGAGGGCGGCACGTCCTGGCTGCTGGCGGCGCTGGCCTTCGCGGTGGCGATGGTGGGCACGCCGGGGCCGAACAACGCGATGGTCGCCGCATCGGGCGCCAATTGGGGGCTGCGCCGCAGCCTGCCGCACATGCTGGGCATCACGGTGGGCTTCCCCCTCATGCTGGTGGCCGTGGCGCTGGGCGCGGGCGAGGCGCTGCGCGCCGCCCCCGGCCTGCACCTGGCGCTGCGCTGGGTGGGCGCGGCCTGGCTGCTGGTGATGGCCTGGCGCATCGCCACCGCCACGCCTGACGCGCCCGGCGCGGCGCCGCGGGGCGCGCCCATGTCCTTCCTGGCCGCGGCGGCCTTCCAGTGGGTGAATCCCAAGGCCTGGGTGATCGCGCTCGCCGCCTTCGCCGCCTACACCACGCCGGGCGCCGCCGTGGCGCAGGCGGCGGTGCTGGCGTTGCTCTTCGCGCTCGTCACGCTGCCCATCCTGCTCGGCTGGGCGCTGCTGGGCGTCGCCTCGGCGCGGCTGCTGCGCGGGGAGGCGCTGCGCTGGTTCAACCGCAGCATGGCGGCGCTGCTGGTGCTCTCCCTGGTGCCGCTGCTGGGCTGAACGCTACGAGAGGAAGGCGAAGACATCCCCCTCCGCCGCGCGCCCCTCGACGTGGCGCCGGTGCCAGAGCGCCCAGAACAGCAGGTGCCACGCCGCCGCGCCCTCGCGCTTGCCGGCGGCGGCCTTGAACAGCGCCTCCACCCGGCCGGGCTGGCACGCCTCACGCACGCCCTCCTGCCGGGCCACCAGCGGGCCCAGGCGGTCGGCATGCGCGGCGATCCAGGCGCCGACGGGGACGGTGAAGCCCTGCTTCGGCCGGAAGGGGTCGCTGGCCGGCAGCGTGCGCCGCAGCCATTCGCGCAGCACCCACTTGCCCTGGCGGTTGCGCACCTTCAGCGCGTCGGGCAGGCGGAAGCAGGCCTGGGCCATGCCCGCGTCCAGGAAGGGGGTGCGGCCTTCCACGCCATGGGCCATCAGGCAGCGGTCCAGCTTCAGCAGCAGGTCGTTGGGCAGCCAGTCGCAGGCGTCCAGCGCCTGGGCGGCCTGCAGCCGGGTGCGGCCGCCGCGCGCCACCTCCGTCTCGGCGGCCGCGATGCCGTCGCGCCATGAGCGCGGCTCCTCGCGCAGCACGGAAAGCCGGTCGAAGGCGCCGCGCGCGCGCATGGCGCGGCCCCAGGCCCACCAGGGGCGCATGGCGGCGCGGTACCGGCCGTAGCCGCCCAGCAGCTCGTCCCCGCCCTCGCCCGACAGCACCACCTTTACCTCCTCGCGCGCGCGGCGCGCCAGGAACCAGGTGGGGATGATGGCGTAGTCCGCCGCCGGGTCGTCCATGCAGGCGACGATGGCGGGCAGGTGGTCCAGCACCATGCGCTCCGTCACCTCCAGCTCCACATGGCGCGCGCCCACCGCCTTCGCCACGCGGCGCGCCGCCTCGCGCTCGTCGGCGGCGGCCTTCACGTCGAAATGGGCGGTGAAGGCGGTTACGGGGGCGTCGTTCAGGCGGGCCATCATCGCCAGGATGGCGGCGCTGTCCGTGCCCCCGCTCAGGAACAGGCCGTAGGGCACGTCGGAGCGCTGGTGCAGCCCCACGCTTTCCTCCAGCGCCCGGTCCAGGCGCGCGACCGCCTCCTCCTCGCCGATGGGTTCCGGCCCGCCCTCGGGCAGGGCGTGGCGGCGGCGGCGCTCGGTGACGCGCCCGTCGGCGATCACCAGGCTCTCGCCCGGCAGCACGCGGCGGATGCCCTGGAAGACCGTCTCCGCGCCGGTGGTGAACTGCATCTGCAGCAGCTCGTCCCGCGCCTCGGGCCGGATGCGCGGCCGCACCAGGCCGGCGGCGATGAGCGCCTGCGCCTCGGAGGCGAAGGCGATGCCGCCCTCCACCTCGCAGGTGTAGAGGGGCTTGATGCCGAAGGGGTCGCGCGCCAGCACCATGCGCCGCTGCGCGCGGTCGTGGATGGCGATGGCGTACATGCCGCGCAGCGCGTCGGCGAAGGGCAGGCCGTCGCGCCGGTACAGGTGCAGCGGCGGCTCGCAGTCGCTGCCGGTGGCGCAGGCCAGGGCGTTGTCCGCACGCAGCTCGCGGTAGTTGTACACCTCGCCATTGGCCACCAGCGCCGCACCCCCCGCGAAGAGCGGCTGGTCCCCGCCGGCGAGGTCGATGATGGACAGCCGCGCATGCGCCAGCGCGCCGGCGCCCGCGACGTGCTGCCCGGCCCCGTCCGGCCCGCGGTGGGCGAGCGCGCGCGCCAGCGCCTCCAGCACCCGCCCGTCGGGGGTGGCGCCGGCGCGCAGCGCCAGCCCGGCCAGGCCGCACATCTCAGGGTGTCTCCGTCATCGCGGCGATGGTGTGCAGCACATCGCGCCAGCGGGAAAGCACCGGGGCCTCGGCATGGCCGCGCAGGAACGCGGCGCGGCCGGCGGCGGCCAGGGCAGCGGCGCGGGCGGGGTCGTCCAGCACGGCCCCGATGCCGCGGGCCAGGGCCTCGGGGGATTCGGGCGGCACCAGCAGGCCGGTTTCCCCGTCGCGTATCAGCTCCGAGGGGCCCTGCGCGGCGGCGGCCACCACGGGGCGGCCGGCGCTCCAGGCCTCCAGCACCATGTTGCCCAGCGGCTCGTGGCGCGAGGAGGCGCAGAACACGTCGCAGGCGGCCAGCAACGCGCCGGGGTCGGTGCGCCAGCCCAGCAGGTGCACGCGCGCGGCCACGCCGCAGTCCCGCGCCAGGGCCTCCAGCGCCGCGCGCTCCGGCCCCTCGCCGGCGATCGCCAGCGAGGCGCCGGGAAGCCGCGCCATGGCGCGGATGAGGAGGTCGAAGCCCTTGTTCCGGTGCAGCCGGCCCAGCGCCAGGATGCGCGGCGCGGCGCCCGGCAGGCTGGCCGGTGCCGCGCCATGCAGGTCGTCGGCGAAGTTGGGCAGGTGGTGGACGCGCCCGGCCGGCCAGCCCTGCGCCGTGATCCAGCGCACCAGGTCCTCCGTGTTGGCCACCAGGTGGTCGCAGTGGCGGTAGTATTTGAGGTCGTAGTAGCCGCCCAGCCGCCCCACCAGCGCCCAGGGGCCGGTGGGCGCGTGGCGGGCGGCGCGGTTCATCCAGGCCATGGCGATGGCGGGGCGGAAATCGCCCAGCACCTTGCGCAGCCGCGGGCGCGTCAGCAGGTCCAGCGGGCCCCCGAAGCGCAGCTGCACCGGATGGAGCGACGCGAGCCGCGCCGCGCGGGCCGGGTCAGTGCGGATCACCGGCAGCACCTCGAAGCCCGCGCGCGGCAGGGCGAGGGACAGGCGTTCGAAGAAGGCCTCGGCGCCGCCGATCCGGGCGCCGGCCATCATGGTGGCGATCCTCACGCCGTGCCGGGCCGCCCGGGATGCGGGCCCGCTGCGCTCACGCCGCTTCCTCCCGCGCCAGCAGGCCGCGGGCGGCGCGCAGCACCTGGTCCACCCCCAGCCGCACCATGGGCGAGGCGCCGGGCGGCCCCTTGGCCAGCACCGCCTGCGCCCGTGCGCCGACGGGGGCGTACTCGCTCGCCGCCGTGGGCCCGAACAGCCCCAGCGTCGGTGCGCCCGCCGCGGCGGACAGGTGCATCAACCCGCTGTCATTGCCCAGGAACAGCGCGGCGCGGGACAGCGCCGCCGCCGCCTCGGGGAGGGACAGCGCGCCCACCAGGTCCAGCGCGTCGGGCAGGGCGGCCAGCACGGGCAGGGCCATCTCGCGCTCCTGCGCGCCCGGCCCGCCCAGGATGGCGATGCGCGCCCCGGCCACGGCGCCGCCCGCCTCCGTCAGCGCCTGGGCGGCGGCGATGAAGCGCTCGGCCGGCCACATCTTGGTGCGCCAGTTGGCGGTGGGGCCCAGCAGCAGCCACGGGCCGCCGGGCAGCAGCGCCGCCGCCTTGGCCGCGTCCGCCGCGTTCCACCAGGCCACCGGGCGCGGCGCCGGCACGACGCCCAGCGTGGCGGCGATGTGCAGCAGCCGGTGCCCCTCGCGCCGCCCGCCGCGCATCACCGCGCGCCGGCCGGCCCACAGCGCCCAGGCGAGCGCGGAGCCGCGCAGGTCCACCACCAGGTCCCAGCGCGTGCCGGCCACCTGCCGCCAGAGGTCGAGCCAATGCAGGGAATAGGGCCGCTTCTCGACCGAAATCAGGCGCTCCAGCCGGGGCATCCGCGCGAAGACCCCCTCGGCCACCCGCCCGCAGGCGACGGTGACACGGGCGTCGGGGTGCCGCTCCAGCAGGTGGGACAGCAGCCCGGTGGACAGCACGGCGTCGCCGATGCGGGTGGAGGTGACGAAGAGGATGCGCACGACGCGCCCCTTACCACGCCGCCCCCCTTTGCCCACATCCCACGCCATGCCCATCGCCACGCTGCACGACCGCGCCGTCCTCCACCTCTCGGGCGAGGACCGGGTGGGGTTCCTCCAGGGGCTGGTGTCCAACGACGTGTCCGGCCCCGCCCCGGTCTGGGCCGCGCTGCTGACGCCGCAGGGCAAGTGGGTGGCCGATTTCTTCGTGGTCCCGCGCGCGGACGCCCTGCTGCTGGACGTCGAGGCCGCCCAGGCGGAGATGCTCCGCGCGAAGCTGCTGCGCTTCCGCCTGCGCTCCCGCGTCGCGCTGGCGCCGCTGGAGGGCGTGGCGGTGCAGGCCGGCTGGGGCGAGGCGCCGATGCCCGCCGACGCCTGGCCCGACCCGCGCCTGCCGGAGGCCGGCTGGCGCGCGGTGACGACCGAACCCCAGGACGGCGAGGGCGACTATGACGCGCACCGCCTGTCCCTGGGCCTGCCTGGCGGCAGCGCCGACATGGTGGCGGAGCAGTCGGTGCTGCTGGAGGCCGGCTTCGACGAGCTGCACGGCATCTCCTGGACCAAGGGCTGCTACATGGGCCAGGAGCTGACGGCCCGCACCCGCTACCGCGGCCTGGTGAAGCGCCGGCTGGTGCCGGTGCGCCTGGACGGCCCGGCCCCGCCGCGCGGCACGCCGGTGACGCTGGCGGGCGCGGAGGTCGGCGAGATGCGCTCCTCCCGCGGGGCACGCGGCATGGCGCTGCTGCGGCTGGCGGCCATCGGCGCCGCCCCGCTGGAGTGCGGCGGGGCGGTGCTGCGCGCGCAGGTGCCGGGGTGGATGCGGCTGCCGGAGGCGGTGGCGGGGTAGGGGACTACTGCGCCCGCGCCAGGGCCTCGGCGATCATCGCGGCGGGAATCCGGAAGACCGGCGAGCGGTGGCGGCCGGAATAGCTGCCGCCCTGGATGTGGAAGCACACATCCACCGCCTGTTGACGCAGATCCGCACGGGCGAAGACCGGCCCGCGGGCGTTCGGGAATGCCAGTCGCACGCCGTTGTCGGGCGCCAGGTCGAAGGAGTACCTGAACCGCCCGTCGCTGCCGGATGGCGGCGCGGGGATGTCGAAGCCTACGCCGTCCACCGAGCGGACCCCGTCCTCCGTGTTGATCATGCCGGCATCGAGCAGGCGTTGGTCGCCCGCCGCCCGAGCGGCGCATGACCAAGTCTCGAACACGACCGTGGCGCTGAAATCGCGCATGTAGCGCCCCAGGTCGTGCGGGGTGGAGAAGATCACCATGAGGTCGCGCTCGCCCGTGACGCGCGAACCGCCGATCACCCTCTCGATCCTCAGATCGCTCACATTGGGGGGAGAACCCCAGATCAGCACGCAACCACCCAGCGTGACAACGCTCAACCCCAGCCGCATGAATGGCAGGAGGGACTGGGCAAGGGGGGCAATGCGGCTGGTCATGACCGTGGCGGCCTCGTTCCAATGTCGCGGCCCGCGACGTCTTCCAGTATTGCCCATCCACTGGTGGTCCGCATTTATGGGTCTGTGGTGAATACGGGAGTCTTTCAGAGGCCGCCCGCTGCCCCTGCCAAGGCGGCCGCCACCCGCGAGCCGGGCACCACGACGCCCCGGCTCTGCGCGAAGCCCAACGTTGTCCCGTGGTGGACAATGAAACAGATGTCACGGCCATCGCGCAGCCGGTCAGTGTTTGGAAGGTCGATGTCGCCGGATGGCCGCTGGTTGCCGCGATTCAAAGCAACCAGCGAGATCGAGAAATGAAATCTGCCCGATTGCATTGGCCGCATCTGTTCTGCTTCCTGTCTGGTCAATTCACGAATGGGTCTTGCTCCATCCTCTGTGCTGACCTCGGACACCCCAATCAGTTTCGTGGGCTGAAATACTCCATCTTCACAGTAGGAGAACATGGCATCGGTTGTCGCCCAGCCTTCGGAGGCATTCATCGCCATGTTGCGTGTGGTGGAAACAACGATGTGAAGACGGGCCGCCCGCCTTGGCGTCCCTGGCAGGAACGCAATACGTTCAACCCTCAAATCCCGGGGTGACGGGTTGTTCAGCGGCGTGCCCATCATGGCGCAGCCTCCGAGGATGCAGGCGAGGACACAAAAGCGCGTGGAAAGCGTCGCTGGAGGCATCATGACCATGCTCCCGATCAGCGGCGAGTGGATGGAGTACCCAAGACCTCATCAATGACCCGCCTTCCGCTTGGCGTCCTGCTGCTCATCATGTCACGGAAACCGGCGTGGTTCGTCGGCGCGGCGATGAATTCGTCGGCAACGCCGCGCGCATCTTCAGCCCAACGCCCCCCGATGGCGGCGATGAGGTTCGACTGGTCCCGCCACGAGCCACCCACCGCACGCAGGTTGATCCATCTGCGTGCGCCGGCTCGCGCCGCGGCTATGGCGGCAGGCCTGTCGGCATCATTGTTGCCGACAGGGTCCACGGTAACCAGCATGTCCAGCACAATTCCGTCTCGTCCCAGGGCGCCAGCAACCTTGGCCGCAGTGTCGCCACCCCAGCTGTGGCCGACATGGCGCACGGCAGTGCCCGCGGGTTGAGCACGAATCAGACCTTCGATCGCATCGTGTTGATTCCAGTCGAAATGCGCGACGCGATGCGTGATGGATTGCGCCAATTCGGCTCTGGTGGCCTGAACGTAGTTCGTAACAAGACGTGCGCCCCAGCGATCGCCGGCGCCACCGACGAAGATCACCAACACCTCCCGCTCCGCCGCAGCAGGCGCAACAAGCTCCTGCGGGCTGGCGGCGGGTGTCCCAGCAGGACGGGCATTGTCATTCGCCTCGTCCTGTCCCACCTGCCGCCGCTGCTCATAGGGCTGCACCTGCTCGCGCCGGCCGTTGCGGGTGCGCTGATACCCGCTGACCTGCACCACCATCGTCCCGGCCTCGTCCTCCAGGCCGCCGGCCGCGCCGTATTCCTGCCAACCCTGCATCACCCAGCGCCGGTAGCCCTCGTATTCGGGATGCAGGCTTTTCCAGTACCGATCATCGCGCATCGCCGCCTTGAGGTCATTCAGGGTCATCGGAACACGGGCCATCGGGGCACCTCCTTGCCCGCACGGCATACCAGAACATAACGAAAACATTCAAGGAAAATCCACCGCTACAACCCCAGCCGCGCCCAGGCCGCCCGCTCCTCCGCCGCCGCGATCACCTCCCCCGCCGAGGGCAGCAGCGACAGCGGGAACACCCGCCGCCGCGCGCCCACCGGCACCAGCCGCGCCTCCTCCCCGAAGCGGCGCGTCGCCTCGCCCCGCAGGTCGCCCAGGCCGTCGCACAGGCCGAGTTCCAGCGCCCGCCGCCCGGTCCAGAAGCGGCCGGTGAACAGCGCCTCCTCCGGCGCGCGCAGCCTCGCGCCGCGCCGCTCGCGCACCCAGTGCTTGAACTCCGCGTGCAACTCCTCCAGCAGCTCCGCCAGCCTTGCACGGTCGCGCTCCGTCTCGGGCAGGAAGGGGTCGGCCAGCGACTTCTCCGTCCCCGCCGTCCGCAGTCGCCGCTCGATCCCCAGCCGCGCCAGCGCCTCCGTGGCGCCGAAGGAGGCGGAGATGACGCCGATCGAGCCCAGGATGCTGGCGGGGTCCGCCACGATCTCGTCCGCCGCGCAGGCGATCCAGTAGCCGCCCGAGGCGGCGGCGTCCTCGCACACCGCCACCACCGGCACCTTCGCCTTCTGTGCGTGCCAGCGGATGCGCCGGGCGATGAGCGCCGACTGCACGGGCGAGCCGCCGGGCGAGTTCACCGCCAGGAACACCGCCGCGAGCCGCTTCATGCCGAAGGCCCGTTGCAGCAGCGGCGCCACCCCCGCCAGGTTCAACGCGCCCCCGAAGGGCGAGGCGCGGGCGGCGATCGCCCCCTCAAGCCGGACGACGGCGACGACGGGCGGGCGGGGGCGCAGGAAGGGGATCCACATCCTTCCAAGATGCCGCCGGCGGAACGGCCCGCAACCTCCCCCCGGGGCCTGGGCGTTCCCTTCCGGCAATGGAAGGCACCGTCATGATCACCCAGTTGAATCCGCCGCTGCCGATGGACACCCCCAAGGGCCCGGCGCTGGCGCATTTCATGATAGACTACGGCCCCGAATCCCACCTGATGTGGGTGTGCTTCCTGGACGAGAACGGGCAATGCTGGACCGTCCCCAACCCCGAGGTGCGGATGCAGTCCAACTGGTCGCTCGGGCGGCGCCTCCGCAAGGTCCCCTCCAACGTGCAGCCGCTGCCCGCCGCCGAGCGCCTGTGACCGACATCCCCGCCCTGCTGCGCCGCACCCGCCGCATCGCCCTGGTCGGCGCCTCCGCGAAGCCGGATCGTCCGTCCTTCGGCGTCATGCGCTTCCTGCTCGACCGCGGCTACGACGTGACACCCGTGAACCCCGGCCTGGCGGGGCAGGCGATCCACGGCCGCCGCGTCGTCGCCACGCTGGCGGAGGCGGCGCCGCTGGACCTGGTGGACGTGTTCCGCCGCCCGCAGGAGGCCGGCGCCGTGGCCGACGAGGCCGCGCGGCTGGGCGCCAGGGCCGTGTGGATGCAGCTCGGCGTGCGCGACGAGGCCGCCGCCGCCCGCGCCCGCGCGGCGGGGCTGGAGGTCGTGATGGATGCCTGCCCCGTCATCGAATGGCGCCGCCATTCCTTGCCCGATCGCGTGGACGCGCCGTAACCTTTCGCCAAGCTTCTTGAAATCAACCCGCGCCTGGGCCAATTCTCCCGCCAACCGCGCCGGGCACCAGGCGCCCCGCGGCAGAGGCAAGGATCCCATGACCGAAGACGAACGCCGGATCATCACCGAATACCTCACGCGCGTGGCCGGCGTGCAGCAGGCCGCGCCATCCGCCTCCCCCTGGGGGAGCGGGCGGATGCCGACCGCCGGCGCCGCCCAGCCGGCGCCCAACCTGCCGCCCGTGGACCCCGAGGCGGACCGCCTGATCGCCGACATCTTCGCCCGCCACCCCGAGGCGCGCTACCGCCTGACGCAGACCGCCTTCGTGCAGGAGCACGCGCTGGTCCAGGCGCAGAACCGCATCCAGGAGCTGGAGTGGGAGCTGGAGGCGCAGACCCGCCAGGCCCAGGCCGCCAACAGCCGCGGCTTCCTGGGCTTCGGCGGCTCGCGCCCCGCGCCGATGCCGCCGCGCCCGCAGCAGATCCAGCCGCCCACGCCCATGTCGCCCGGCATGATGCAGGGCCGGCAGGGGCCCGGCTTCCTCGGCACCGCCATGATGACCGCGGCGGGCGTGGCCGGCGGCATGGTGCTGGGCAACATGCTGATGGGCGCGCTGGGCGGCGGTGCGGCCCAGGCCGCCACGGCGGCCACCGGCGGCGCCTTCGGCACGGAGGCCGTCCCCACCTCGTCGGCCTGGACCGACCCGGGCGCGGCCGCGGCCGATGCCGGCTGGGGCGGCAACGACGCCGGCGGCAGCTACGACACCGCCGGCCTGGATGACGCGTCGGGCGGCGGCTACGACGATGGCGGCGGCTACGACGACGAGGCGTGAGCCTGGGCGGGGGGGCTGACGCCTTGCGGGCAGGCGCGTGGGGCGCGATGAAGCGCCGATGCGCCTGCCCGACCTCGACCTGGACCTGCTGCGCGGCTTCGTGACCGTCGCCGAGCGCGGCGGCTTCACTGCGGCTGGCGCCGCCCTCGGCCTCACGCAATCCGCCGTGTCGCTGAAGGTGAAGCGGCTGGAGGAGGTGCTGGGCAAGCCCGTCCTCATCCGCCATCCCCGCCGCGTGGCGCTGACGCGCGAGGGCGAGACGCTGCTGGCCTATGCGCGGCGCATGCTGGCGCTGAACGAGGAGGCGGTGCGCCGCTTCGTCGCCCCCCCGGTGGAGGGCAGGCTCCGCCTGGGCGTGGCCGACCACTTCGTGCCCCGCCACCTCACCCCCACCCTCGCCCGCTTCGCCCGCACCTGGCCCGAGCTGCGCATCGAGGTGGAGGTCGGCCGCTCCCACGACCTGCGCGCGGCGCTGGCGCGCGAGGAGCTGGACCTGGTGCTGGGCAAGCGCCGCGACGGCGAGACGGAGGGCCGCGTGCTGTTCACCGAGGCGGTGGTCTGGGTCGCCGCCCCCGACTGGGCGGCGCCGCCCGGCCGCCCCCTGCCGCTGGCCATGCTGCCGCAGGGCTGCATGTTCCGCGACCGCGCGCTGGCCGCGCTGTCCCGCGCCGGCCTCGCCTGCGACGTGGTCTACACCTCGCCCTCGCTGATGGGTGTGGCCGCCGCCGCCCAGGCCGGCTTCGCGCTCACCGTGATGGGCCGCGCCGGGCTGCCGGAAGGGCTGGCGGAGGTGGAGGGCCTGCCGCCGCTGGGCACCGCGGAGATGTGCCTGTTCGGCGACGCCGGCGGCCGTTCCCCCCTCGTCGCGCCCCTGATCGAGGAGCTGCGCAACGCCTGAGCCGCCCGCGCATTCGGCGTGCATGGACCTCACCCAGATCATCGGCTTCCTGGCGACGCTGTGCAGCGTCACCTCCTTCGTGCCGCAGGCCTGGAAGGTGATCCGCACGCGCGACGCCTCGGGCATCTCCACCCGCATGTACGTGCTCACGGTGATCGGCTTCAGCCTGTGGCTGACCTACGGCATCCTGCTCGGCTCCTGGCCGCTGATGCTGGCCAACGGCATCTGCCTCGTGCTCTCCGCCTTCATCCTGGCGATGAAGAAGATGGGCCGGCGCGTGCGCGAGCAGGTGGCGGAGACCATCGGCGCCTGATCAGGCGGCGCGCGCCTGGCCCAGCGCGAGGAGCGCCCGTTCCCACGCCGCGCCGCCCGCCGCCGCGTCCAGCCGCAGCCCGGCGTTCCCGCCCGCCGCGTCCACCACCGCGAAGGGAAGCGCCACCCCCAGCCGGTCCAGCGCGAGGCTGCCTTCCTGCCCGGCGAGCAGCCCCTCCGCGCCTGCGACCCGCGCGCCACCGCGCGAGACGTCCCGCAGCTCCGCGCGCAGGCTGCGGCCGCCCACGGCGAGGGTGCAGGCCTCGCGCACCGGGATGCGCGCCTCGCAGCGCCGCTCCGCCTCGGCGACCGAGGTGCGGATGACGCGCACCAGCGCCTCCTGCATGGACGAGACGTCGCGGAACACCGCGTCCGCCCCCTCGCGCACCGCGCCGACCGCCACGCCGTTGCGCGCGGCCTCCCCGCTCACCGCCCCCATCCGGGCCGTCACCTCGCCCACGGCCTGGCTGCTCTCGGCCACGTTGCGGGCGATCTCCTGCGTCGCCGCGGCCTGCTCCTCCATCGCGGCCGCGATGGCGGTGGAGACGTCGGAGATCTCGGCGATGGTGCGCCCGATCCCGTCCACCGCGGCGACGGCGGCGCGGGTGCCGCCCTCGATGTCGGCGATCTGGCGGCTGATCTCCTCCGTGCCGCGGGCGGTCTGGCTGGCCAGCTCCTTCACCTCGCTCGCCACCACGGCGAAGCCCTTGCCCGCCTCGCCGGCGCGCGCGGCCTCGATCGTGGCGTTCAGCGCCAGCAGGTTGGTGCGCGCGGCGATCTCGCGGATCAGCGTCACCACCTGGCCGATGCGCGAGACTGTCTCGGCCAGGGCGCGGATCGTTTCCTGCGTCGCCCCGCTGCCGTCGCGCGCGGCGCGCGCCACCTCGCCGGCGCGGGCCGTCTGGGCGGTGATCTCGCGGATGGAGGCGGCCAGCTCCTCCGTGGCCGCCGCCACCGCCTCCACGTTGCCGCGCGCCTGGCCGGCCGCGGCGTCGGCGTGCGAGGCGTCCGATTCCAGGCGGGCGGAGGCCGCGGCCATCTCGCCGGCGCGGCCGGTCATCTCCCCGGTCCGGCCGGTCACGGAGGTGACGGTGCGGCGGGCTTCGGCCTCCACCTTGTCCGCCATCTCGCCGATCGCGGCGCGGCGCTCCTCGGCCGCGCGGCGGTCCAGCTCGCGCCGCTCCTGCAGCGCGTAGCCCAGCCGGGCGCGGGTGGCGCGGATCAGCGAGACGACGCCGCTGAACTCGCCCGCCGCGGGGCTCGCCAGCACGCGCTGGAAATCGCCCTCCGCGATGGCGGAGAAGTGGCCGGACATCTCGCCCACCGCGGCATGCAGGCTGCGCCAGGCCAGCCAGCCCAGCACGCCCATCGCCGCCACCGCCGCCGGCGCGCCGGCCCAGGCGAGGGCGCCCGGCAGGAAGGCGGCCGCCACGCCCGCCGCGCCGCAGGCCCCGGCCAGGGACAGGCGGCCACCCACGCTGCGCCACGCGCGGCGCAGCGCGGCGAGGGCGCCGGCCGGCACCAGTTCGCCATCCCGCAAGGCATGTCCGGCGCGCCCGCCCGCGCGCATCCGGGCGTAGATTGCCTCCGCCCGCTCCACCTCCGCGCGCCCCGGCGCGGTGCGGATGGAGACGTAGCCGGTGACGGCGCCATCCTCGACCACGGGCGTGACGTTGGCGCGCACCCAGTAGAAGTCGCCCGCCTTGGTGCGGTTCTTCACCAGCCCTTCCCAGGGCTGCCCGGCCTTCGTGGTGGCCCAGAGGTCGGCGAAGGCTTCCTTCGGCATGTGCGGGTGGCGCACGATGTTGTGCGGCGCGCCCACCAGCTCCTCCAGCGCGAAGCCGCTCACGCGTACGAAGGCCTCGTTGCAGAACAGGATGCGCCCGCCGGTGTCGGTGCGGGAGACGAGCATCTCGCCCTCCGGCAACGGGATTTCCCGATCCGTAATGGGTTCGTTCACGCGCATCGTCGTCCTCCGCCCCGCCCGTTGCGGGAACGGAAGGAATGATGGCGGAGGAACATGACCGAAGCCTGAAGCCCAGGCGCGCCGGCATGTTACGGTGTGGAAAGCTCCACCACCGCATCCGCCGCGAAGGCGCCCTCGGGCAGCACCAGCAGCGGGTTCACGTCCACGGACAGCAGCCGCGGCCCCGCCGCCACCGCGAAGCGCGACAGCGCCGCCAGCGCCGCCGCCAGCGCCGCCACGTCGGCCTTGGGCCGCCCCCGCGCGCCGTCGAGCAGCGGGAAGCCCTTCAGCGAGCGCACCAGCCGCTCCGCCTCTGCCGCGTCGAAGGGGCAGCGGCGGAAGGCCACGTCCTTCAGCACCTCGATGAACACGCCCCCCAGCCCCACCATGGCGACGGGGCCGAAGACCGGGTCGCGCAGGATGCCCAGCGCCATCTCCACCGCGCCCGTGACCTGCTTCGCCACCAGCGCGCCCTCGATCCGCGCGCCCGGCGCGTGCTCCGCCGCGCGTGCCATGAGCGTGGCGAAGCCCTGCCGCACCGCCGCCTCGTCCGCCACGCCCAGCAGCACGCCGCCGATCTCGCTCTTGTGCAGGATGTCGGGTGACAGGATCTTCATCACCACGGGGAAGCCGATGCGCCGGGCCACGGCCACGGCGGCCTCCGCATCGGCGCAGGCCTCCTCGGGCACCGCGGGAATGCCCGCCTCGGCCAGGATGCGCTTGGCCTCCGCCTCGCTGGGCGTGGTGGCCGGCAGCGTGACCTGCGGCGCCGACACCGGGGGCGACGCCACCCGGGAAAAGGCCTCGCCGAAGCGCCCTTGCGCGTGCAGCGCCACCACGGCGCGCGTCGGGTCCTCGAAGACCAGGAAGCCGTCCGCCTCCCATTCGCGCTGCACCTCGGGCGGGGCGATGATGGACACGGCCCACAGCCGGTCCGGGAACTCCTTCGCCACCTTCGCCATCTGCGCGCGCACCTTCGGCCCCACGGTGGGCGAGCCGCCAACCTGGGTGACGAAACCGAGGCAGGAGGCGTAGCCGCCATCGCCGGCCATGGCGCGCGCGAACTCGCCCACCAGCTCGATCTGGTTGAAGGCCTGGGCGGTGCAGTCCACCGGGTTGCGCGGCGCGCAGAAGGGCACGAAGCCGCGCAGCCGCTCCTGCGCCGCCTCGGGCATCGGCGGCAGCGCGAAGCCCAGCGTGTCGGCGACGTCGGAGATCAGCACGCCCGCCCCGCCGCTCACCGTCACCACGCCCAGCGTGTTGGCGGCGGGGTAGATGCGGTGCGTGGCGGCGTAGGCGATGTCCAGCAGCTCCTCCGTGTTGCGCGCGCGCACCACGCCGAACTCGGCCAGCACCGCGTCCGTCACCGCGTCGTTGCCGGCGATGGAGGCGGTGTGCGACTGCGCGGCATGCGCGCCGAGCTCGGAGCGGCCGACCTTCATCATCACCACCGGCTTGCGGTTGCGGCGCGCCAGCTCCAGCGCGGCCAGGAACTTCTCCGATTCCCGGATGCCCTCGGCATAGGCGCAGATCACGTCCACCTCGTCGGCCTGCGCCATCCAGCCCAGCACGTCGCCCAGCGCCACCTCCGCCTCGTTGCCGGTGGTGACGCAGACCGGCGTGCCGATCTCGCGGTTGCGCGCCAGCGAATACAGGTGCGTGCCGTAGGCGCCGCTCTGCGAGGCGATGCCGATGCGCCCGTTGTGCACCGGCCAGCCCTGCTCGAAGCTCGACGAGAAGATGGGGTAGAAGCCGATGGCGTCGTTGAACAGGCCCAGGCAGTTCGGCCCCAGCAGCCGCATGCCGTGGCGCGTCGCTGCCTCCACCAGCCGGTCCTGCATGGCGGCACCTTCCGCGCCCACCTCGGCGAAGCCGGCGGTGAACATGATGGCGGCCTTGCAGCCCTTCGCGCCCAGCGCCTCCACCGCCTCCAGCGCCGCCGCGCCCGGCACGGCGATCAGCCCGACATCGGGCACGCCGGGCAGGGAGGCCACGTCGGCGAAGCAGCGCAGCCCCTGCACCTCCGCCCGCTTGGGGTTCACCGGCCACAGCTCGCCCGCGAAGCCGCGCGTCTTCATGTAGGCGATGGGCCGCCCGCCGATGCGCGTGGGGTCGTCGGACGCGCCGATGATGGCGAGCGAGCGCGGGCGGATCAGCGGGTCGAGCGAAGAGAAATCCATGGTCACGGCGCTTCCGGTTCGTCGTTGAGCAGGCGGAGGTACAGGTCGCGCGCCGCTTCCAGCCCGGCCACCGCCACGCGCTCGTGTGGCGTGTGCGCCACGGCGATGGAGCCGGGGCCGAGGATCACGCAGGGCGCGACGTCCTGCAGGATGGAGGCGTCGGTGCCGAAGGGCACGGTGGCGGCGGCCAGCCCGGTGGTGCGCACGCAATGGCGGACCAGCGGGTGGCCCGCATCCAGCTCCGGCGGCAACCCCTCGCGGGCGATGGCCAGCTCCACGCCGGCCTCGCGCGCCGCGCGCTCCAGGCGTGCCAGCAGCGGCGCGGGGTTCATGCGGCGCGAGTAGCGGAACTTCACCCGCGCGGTCGCCACCGGCACGGTGACGTTGATGGCCGCGCCGTGGTTGTCCAGCACCAGGTTGAAGTCGGAGAAGGGCGGGTCGTACCCCTCGTCCTGCCAGGCGGGGTCTTCGCGCAGGGTCGCGTGCACCGCGCGCAATTCGGCCAGGAAGGGGATCAACGCCCAGTTGGCGTTGGTGCCCAGCCCGGTGGAGGAATGCGCCTGCACGCCCCGCGCCGTGGCGGTGAAGGAGATGTGCGAGCGATGCCCGCGCACCGGCCGCAACCCCGTGGGCTCCGCCACGATGATGCCGCGCGGCGCCGCCTCCCGCGCCAGGGCCGAGCGCGCGACGATCTCCCGCGCGCCGGCCTTCGTCGTCTCCTCGTCGGTGGTCAGCAGCAGAGTGGCGCGGGGTGCCGCCTGCGCGGCCCGGATGATGGCGGCCAGCGGCCCCTTCATGTCGGCGCTGCCCAGCCCGTGCAGCACGCCGTCGCGGATCGCGCCGCCCCAGGGGTCGTCCGTCCAGCCCGTCTCGGGCACCGTGTCCATGTGCGCCGACAGCGCCAGGCCGCCCGGGGCGCCGCGATGGGCGACGAGGACGCGCTTGGCCACGCCCGCGGCGTCCGCGTAGTCCAGGCGCTCGACCTCGAAGCCCGCCAGCTCCGCCTCGATGCGCTGCGCCACCGGAAGGTTGGAGACGGCGGAGCGGCTGTCCATCCGCACCAGTTCGGCGGCGAAGGCCGCGAGGTCGTTTCCCATCGCCGCAGGCTTGCCCGAAGCGGCGGGAAGGGCAACCCTCGCAGGCGACATGACCGCCTACCTCGACCCGCGCACCGGCCGCCAATACCCGCTCGACCAGCCGCGCTGGTGCGGCGAGGGCAAGGCGCCGCTGCTGCTGACGCCCCTGCCCGGAATGGGCCGCGACGACATCGCGCCCATCCGCTCGATCTGGCGCTACGCCGCCTCGCTGCCCTTCCTGCCCGCCGCGCCGGTCAGCATGGGCGAGGGCTGCACGCCGCTGGTCGAGGCGCGCATCGGCGAGGGCACGGCGCTGCTGAAATGCGAGTGGTTCATGCCCACCGGCTCCTTTAAGGACCGCGGCGCCTCCGTGATGCTGTCCCTGCTGCGCGAGCAGGGGGTGCAGGCGGTGCTGGAGGATTCATCCGGCAATGGCGGCGCGGCGGTGTCGGCCTACGCGGCGGCGGGCGGGATGGACGCCACCATCTACGTCCCCGCCAGCACCAGCCCGGCCAAGACGGTGCAGGCCCGCGCGGCGGGGGCGGACATCACCCTGGTGCCCGGCACGCGCCAGGACTGCGCGGAGGCGGCGGAAGCCAAGGCCGCCGACATCTTCTACGCCAGCCACAACTGGCACCCCTTCTTCCTGCACGGCACCAAGACCCTGGCCTACGAGCTGTGGGAGGACCTGGGCTTCCGTGCGCCGGACAACGTGATGGTCCCCTGCGGCGCCGGCTCCAACGTGCTGGGGCTGCACATCGGCTTCTCCGAGCTGCTGCGCGCCGGGCAGATCGCGCGCCTGCCGCGGCTCTGGGCCGCGCAGCCGGCCAATTGCGGCCCGATCGCCCGCGCAGCCCTGGGCCTGCCCCCCCAGGAGGCGCGCCCCACCATCGCCGAGGGCACCGCCATCGCCCAGCCGATCCGCCTGCCGGAATGCGTGCAGGCGCTGCGCGAATCCGAAGGCGGCGCCGTGCTGCTGGAGGAGGCGGAGATCGCCGCCGCCGCGCTCTCGTTGGCCCGCCGCGGCGTCTATGTGGAGCCGACCTGCGCCCAGGCGGCGGCGGCCTTCATCAAGCTGCTCGACGCCGGCCGCATCGTCTCGCGCGAGGCGACGGTGGTCGTGCTCACCGGCACCGGCCTGAAATCCACGCCGCGCTACGCCGAGCTGCTGGGGGTGCCGCTGTGACGCTCGACGACCTGCCCACGCCGGCCCTGGTGCTGGACCTCGGCGTGCTGCGACGGAACCTCGCCATGATGCGGGCAGCCATCGCGCGCCATCCAGGCGTGGCGCTGCGCCCGCACCTCAAGACCGCGAAGTGCCGCGAGGTGGCGGAACTCGCCGCGCCCGGTGGCGGCCCCATCACCGTCTCCACGCTCGCCGAGGCGCGCTTCCTGGCCGATGGCTGGCCGGACCAGATCTACGGCGTCGGCATCACGCCCGCGAAGCTGGACGCGGTGGCGGCGCTGAACGCGCAGGGCGCGCGCGTCAAGGTCATCACCGACGACGCCGAGGCCGCGCGCGCCATCGCCGCCGATGGCCGGGTGGACGCGCTGGTGGAGGTGGATTGCGGCGAGCATCGCGGCGGCGTGGACCCGGCGGAAACGCTGGCGGTGGCCCGCGCGCTGGGGCTGCGCTTCGCCGGCATCTTCACCCATGCCGGCCATTCCTATGCCGGGCGCAGCCTGGATCAGATGGCTGCCATCGCCGAGACGGAGCGCGCCGCCGTCGTCGCCGCCGCCGACGCCCTGCGCGCGGCCGGGCTGGCGCCGGGCATCGTGTCCATGGGCTCCTCCCCCACCGCGCTGCACGCCGAGACGCTGGAAGGCATCACCGAGGTGCGCGCCGGCGTGTACATGTTCGGCGACCTGTTCCAGGAGCAGCTGGGCACCCACCCGGAGGGCGAGATCGCCGTCTCCGTGCTCGCCAGCGTCATCGGCCGCAAGCCCGCGCAGGGCGTGCTGCTGCTGGACGCCGGCGCGCTGGCGATGAGCAAGGACCGCTCCACCGCCGCCACCCCGCGCGACGACGGCTTCGGCCTGGTGCTGGACCTCGACGGGCGGCGCAGCTTCGGCCACGCGGTGCTGGAGCGCGCCTACCAGGAGCACGGCGTGGCGCGGCCCATGCCCGACCTGCCGGTGGGCGCGAAGCTGCGCGTCGCCCCCAACCATTCCTGCCTGACGGCGGCGGCCTTCGGGCGCTACCATGTCGTGGACGGATCGCGCGAGGTGGTCGCCACATGGGACAGGATCAACGGCTGGTGAGCCTTTCGGCGCTGCGCGAGGCGGAGACGGCGCGGATGGAGGCGTCCTGCATCCGCTGCGGCGCCTGCTTCGAGGCCTGCCCGATGGTGCCCTTCAGCGCGGCGAAGGACGCCGACCCCGTGGGTGCGGTGGTGGGCGTGCTGGACCTGCTGGGTGGCGGCGCCGGCGACGAGGCCAGCCGCGCCTGGACCGCCGCCTGCACCCGCAGCGGCACCTGCAACGAGGCCTGCCCGGCTGGCGTGGACCCGATGCGGATGCTGCGCCTGGCGAAGTGGCGGGCCAGCGAGACCGGCGCCCTGCCGAAGCGCGACGCGCGCGACGCCATGGCCCGCGCCAAGGTCTTCGCCCGGCTGGCGATGAGCGAGGAGGAGCAGGCGCGATGGCTTTAGAAGACGGTCCGGACATGCCGGGCGGGTCGGCTGCGCGGGTCTTTTCCGACCCTGCGTCGCGCCGAAGGCGCGCCAGCGCGTTGTCAGGCTTGCCGATGCAAGGAGCATCGGCGGCGCCCGGCGCCTTGCAGGGACGAGAAATCCCTCACGCATCCTCCGCCGCCGGCATCGCCGGACCCTCTCCCACCCTGTTCTGGTACGGCTGCAACATGACGCGCCACGCGGAGATCATCCGCCTGTCCGAGCGGCTGCTGCGCTGCGTGGGCACGCAGGCCGAGCCGGTGGGCGGCCCCGGCGCCTGCTGCGGCAGCCCCAAGGAAAGCGAGCCGCGCATCAGCGAGGCGATGGCCGGGCGCACCATGGATGCCTTCGCCGCGCGCGGGGCTGGGAAGGTGGTGACCTGGTGCCCCTCCTGCCACATGAACCTGGAGGATTTCATGGCGCCGGTCAGCGGCGCCGCCTTCACCCACGCCCACCTGTGCGAGGCGCTGCACGAGGGGCGCGAGGCGCTGCGCCCGCTGCTGACGCGCCGCGTGGAAGCGCGCGTGCTGCTGGACGCCCATGTGGGCTTCAACGACCGCGCCGAGGTGAACCGCCTGATCCCCGCCCTGCTGCGGATGATCCCCGGCGTGGAGGTGCTGGAACAGGGGTATCGCGGCCCCTCCTACATGTGCTTCGGCCTGGCCGGCGTGCCTGGCGCGCTGGACGCGCACAAGGCGCGCCTGCTGGCGGCCGCGCGCGAGGCGGGCGCGGACACCATCGTGACCATCTTCCACTCCTGCCACCGCGAGCTGGTGGCGCTGGAGCGCGACCACGGCATCCGCGTGCTGAACTGGGTCCACCTGCTGGCCGAGGGCGCCGGCTGGGACTGGCGCGACGACTACAAGGACTGGCGCAACGCCCCCGATCCGCTGGCCGCGATGGGTGCGGCGCGCGTGGAAGCGGCGGGCGAGGAGGCGGTGCGCCGGCTGGCGCTGCCGGAGCTTACCCGCCCCCGCTGAACTCCTCGCGCTTGTAGCCCTGCGCGAAGAGCAGCGCCGACAGGTCGCCCACCGTCACCACGTGCCGCGCGGCCGCGCGCACGGCGGGCTTGGCGCGGAAGGCGACGCCCAGGCCGGCGGCCTGGATCATCGGCAGGTCGTTCGCCCCGTCGCCCACCGCGCAGCACGCCGCCAGCGGCAGGCCGCGCTCGGCGGCCAGGCGCTTGAGCGTCGCCAGCTTGGAATCCTTGTCCATGATCGGCTCCGCCACCGCGCCGGTCAGCTTGCCCGCTTCCAGCAGCAGCGTATTGGAATGGTGCTCATGGAACCCCACGCGCGCCGCCACCCGCCCGGTGAAGAAGGTGAAGCCGCCCGAGACCAGGGCGCAATGGGCGCCGTGCGCGCGCATCGTCGCCACCAGCGCTTCCGCGCCCGGCATCAGCGCGGTGTCGCGCCAGGTGTCTTCCAGCGCCGCTTCGGGCAGGCCCGCCAGCATCGCCACGCGCTCGCGCAGGGCCGCCTTGAAGTCCAGCTCGCCATTCATGGCGCGGGCGGTGATGGCGGCGATCACCGCCTTCAGCCCGGCGGCGGCGGCCATCTCGTCCAGCGTTTCCGTGGTGACGATCGTGCTGTCCATGTCCGCCACCAGGAGCGCCTTGCGCCGGCCGGCGACGGGCTGCGCCAGCAGGTCCAGCGGCGCGCCGGGCAGGGCGGCGCGGGCGGCGGCGACCGCCTGCTCGGCGGACAGGTCCTGGAAGGGCAGGTCGGCGGCCTCGCCCTCGGCCAGCCAGGCGGGCGCGTCGCAGCGCGCGCCCAGCGCGGTGAGGGCGGCGCGGGCGGCGTGCAGGTGGGCGGCGGCCAGCGCCCCGGCGGGCGCGATCAGCGTGAGGACATGCGGCATGGCGGCCGGACCATGGCGGGGCGGGCGTGACCGTGCAACCCCGCACCCGATCGGCGGAGGGCGAAGCCCGGAGGCGTGAATCGGGTGCGCAGCCGGTTGCCCTCATCGTCTGCGGCCCCACCGCCTCCGGTAAGTCGGCCCTGGCGCTCGCGCTGGCGGAGCGCCTGGGCGGCACCGTCATCAATGCCGACGCCATGCAGTGCTACCGGGAATTGCGCGTGCTGACCGCCCGCCCGACGCCCGAGGACGAACGCCGCGCCCCGCACGCCCTCTACGGCTTCCTGCCCGCCGCCACGGCCGGCTCGGTCGCCACCTGGCGCGAGGCGGCGCTGGATGCGATGGCGCGCACACCCATGCCCATCCTGTGCGGCGGCACCGGCATGTACCTGCGCGCCCTGACCCAGGGCATCGCCGCGCTGCCCGACGTGGCGCCCGAGGCGCGCGCCGAGGCCCGCGCGCTGCTGGCGGACCTCGGCGCCCCCGCCCTGCACGCCCGCCTGCACCCGGAGGACGCGGCGATGCTGCGCCCCTCCGACAGCCAGCGCATCGCCCGCGCCTTCGAGATCTGGCGCAGCAGCGGCCGCCCCCTGGCGGAATGGCAACGCGAGGCACCCGCCCTGCCGCCCGCCCCACACGCGTTCAGAGTGCTGCGCCTGGACCCGCCGCGCGACGCCTTGCGCGCCGCCATCGCCGCGCGCTGGGGCGCGATGCTGGACGGCGGCGCGACGGAGGAAGTCCAGGCCCTGCTGGCGCAGGGGCTCGACCCCGCCCTGCCGGCCATGCGCGCGCACGGCGTGCCAGAGCTCGCCGCCCTGCTGCGCGGCGAGGTCACGCAGGACGAGACCAGCCGCCGCGCCATCGCCGCCACCGTGGCCTACACGCGCCGGCAGGCGACGTGGTTCCGGCACCAGCCCCTCGTGGACCCCGGGGCGACGCATATCATCCATGCGCGCATCACGTCTCTGTCGCAACTTTCGGAATGCGAACGCGATGAAATCTTCGCTTTTGTTGACGGGGGCGGTTGACGCGCCGCAGCATGGCCCTTAATCCCTCGCTTCCCCACCGCAACATCGGGTCACAGGAAGCCATGTCCGCCACCACCGCCCACCCGCCCGCCGCCACGGATCTGCGTCCGGGCGCGGAGGTCGTCCTTCGCGCGCTGAAGGACCAGGGCGTGGACGTCATCTTCGGCTATCCCGGCGGCGCCGTGCTGCCGATCTACGACGCGCTGTTCCAGCAGAACCACATCCGCCACATCCTGGTGCGGCACGAGCAGGCGGCGGTCCATGCGGCCGAGGGCTACGCGCGCTCCACCGGCAAGGTGGGCGTGGTGCTCGTCACATCCGGGCCTGGGGCCACCAACGCCGTCACCGGGCTGGTGGACGCGCTGATGGACAGCATCCCGGTGGTCTGCCTCACCGGGCAGGTGCCCACGCACCTCATCGGCAACGACGCCTTTCAGGAGGCCGACACCACCGGCATCACGCGCCCCGCCACCAAGCACAACTACCTGGTGAAGCGCTCCGAGGACCTGGCCGGCGTGATGCACGACGCCTTCTACGTCGCGCGCTCCGGCCGGCCCGGCCCGGTGGTGGTGGACCTGCCGAAGGACATCCTGATCAAGCCCGCGCCCTACGTGGAGGCGCCGAAGCCGGGCACGCCGCACAAGTCGTACCGCCCGCGGATGGAGGCGGACCGCGACGCCGTGCTCCAGGCCGTGCGCATGCTAAAGCGCGCCGAGCGCCCGGTGATCTACACCGGCGGCGGCGTGATCAACGCGGGCCCAGAGGCGTCGCGCCTGCTGCGCGAGTTCGTGCGGCTCACCGGCATGCCCTGCACCTCCACGCTGATGGGCCTGGGCGCCTTCCCGCACAGCGACCGCCAGTTCCTCGGCATGCTGGGGATGCACGGCACGGTCGAGGCGAACCTCGTCATGCATGGCTGCGACGTGATGCTGAACCTCGGCGCGCGCTTCGACGACCGCGTGACGGGGCGGCTCGACGCCTTCTCGCCCAACTCGAAGAAGATCCACGCCGACATCGACCCGTCGAGCATCAACAAGAACGTGAAGGTGGACGTGGCGCTGGTGGGCGATGCCGGCCTCACCATCGCCGCCCTGCTGGAGGCCTGGAAGGCGGACGAGACGCCCGTCGCCGCCCCCGCCCAGGCCCAGTGGTGGCAGCAGATCGAGGAATGGCGCGCGAAGGACTGCCTGCGCTACGTCCAGCAGGGCTCGATCATCAAGCCGCAGCACGCGGTGAAGCGCCTGTTCGAGATGACGAAGGCCACGGGCCGCGACACCTTCATCTCCACCGAGGTCGGCCAGCACCAGATGTGGGCCGCGCAGTATTTCGGCTTCGACGAGCCCAACCGCTGGATGACCTCCGGCGGGCTGGGCACCATGGGCTATGGCCTGCCGGCGGCCATGGGCGTGCAGGTGGCCCACCCCGACGCGCTGTGCATCGACATCGCGGGCGAGGCGTCCATCCTGATGAACATCCAGGAGATGGGGACGCTGGCGCAGTACCGCCTGCCGGTGAAGGTGTTCATCCTCAACAACGAATACATGGGCATGGTGCGCCAGTGGCAGGAGCTGCTGCACGGCTCCCGCTACAGCGAATCCTATTCGGAAGCGCTGCCCGACTTCGTGCGCCTGGCCGAGGCCTTCCACGCCCGCGGCCTGCGCGCGAAGACCGCCGACGAGCTGGACGGCGTGATCGCCGAGATGCTGGCCCATCCGGGGCCGGTGATCGCCGACATCTGCGTCGCCAAGGACGAGAACTGCTTCCCGATGATCCCCAGCGGTGCCGCGCACAACGAGATGATCCTGGGCCCGGGCAGCGAGCAGAACGCGCGATCGGTGACCGACGAAGGCATGGTGCTGGTGTGATGCAGCGTTCCGCCACCATCGCCGTCCTCGTCGAAAACGAGGCCGGCGTCCTCGCCCGCGTGATCGGCCTGTTCTCCGGCCGCGGCTACAACATCGACAGCCTGACCGTGGCCCCGGTCGCCGAGGATGGGCGCCTGTCGCGCATCACCGTGGTGACGAGCGGCACCGAGATGGTGATCGAGCAGATCAAGGCCCAGCTCGACCGGCTGGTGCCCGTCCACCGCGTCTCCGACCTCACCCTCGAGGGCCCGCATCTGACGCGCGAGCTGGCGCTGATCAAGGTGGTGGCGAAGGGCGACCACCGCGTGGAGGCGCTGCGCCTGGCCGACGCCTTCCGCGCCCGGGTGGTGGATGCGACGACGGAAAGCTTCGTCTTCGAGATGACCGGCAATGCCGAGAAGCTGGACGCCTTCCTGGCCCTGATGCGCCCGCTTGGGCTGGCCGAGGTGTCGCGCACCGGCGCGGTGGCGATCGCGCGGGGCAGCCGCGCGCTGGCGGCCTGAAACCTTGGCATGGCGGCGATACTTGGCGGGGCACACCCCTTCGGAGCCTTCCGCCATGCGCCTCTTCGCCTGCCAGGCGTGCCGCAACCTGCTGCACTTCGAGAACGTCTCCTGCGAGTCCTGCGGCCACGCGCTGGGCTTCCTGCCCTCGCGCGGGATGCTCTCGGCCTTCGACCGGCAATGGGTCTCCCTGCTCGACCAGCAATCCTGGAAGCAGTGCGGCAACGCGCGCCACGGCGTGTGCAACTGGATGCTGCGCGCCGATGACGGCGAGGAATTCTGCGCCGCCTGCCGGCACAACAGCATGATCCCCGACCTGTCGGTGCAGGGGAACCTGGCGCTGTGGCAGAAGCTGGAGGTCGCCAAGCGCCGGCTGATCTACACCCTCGACCGCCTGGCCCTGCCGCATGACCCGGGGGAGCTGCGCTTCGAGTTCCTGGCCGACACGGCCGAGGGCAAGGCGATGACCGGCCACGACAACGGCCAGATCATCATCGCCCTCGCCGAGGCCGATGATTCCGAGCGCGAGAAGCGCCGCACCGAGCTGGGCGAGCCCTACCGCACCCTGCTGGGCCACATGCGCCACGAGGTGGGCCACTACTACTTCCTGGTGCTGGTGGAGCGTGCAGGGCTGACCCAGCAGTTCCGCAACCTGTTCGGCGACGAGAGCACGGACTACGCCGCCGCGTTGCAGGCGCATTACGGCCGGCCGCCGAACGACGACTGGCGGGGCGGCTACATATCCAACTACGCCGCCGCCCACCCGCACGAGGACTGGGCCGAATGCTTCGCCCACTACCTGCACATGATGGACAGCCTGGAGATGGCGGCCAGCTTCGGCATGTCCGTCCGCCCGCGGCTGGACCGCGACGGCGCGCTGGAGGCGGAGGTGGACTTCAACCCCTACCGCGCCTCCATGGATGACGTGCTGGCCGCCTGGACGCCGCTGACGGTTGCCATGAACGCCATGAACCGCTGCATGGGCACGCCGGACCTCTACCCCTTCGTGCTCAGCGCCCCGGTTGCGGAAAAGCTCGGCTTCATCCATCGCATCATCCAGGAGCGGCCGCACTAGCGCCGCCCCTGTTCACCCGGAGAGAGACAGACAATGCGTGTGTATTATGACCGCGACGCGGACGTGAACCTGATCAAGGCCAAGAAGGTCGCGGTCATCGGCTTCGGCTCGCAGGGCCACGCCCATGCGATGAACATGCGCGACAGCGGCGTGGCGGACGTCGCCATCGGCGCGCGCCCCGGCGCCTCCTGGCGCAAGGCCGAGGCCGCCGGCTTCAAGGTGATGAGCCCCGCCGACGCCGCGAAGTGGGCCGACCTCGTCATGATCCTCACCCCCGACGAGCTGCAGGGCGACCTGTACCGCGACGAGCTGCACGCCAACCTGAAGGAGGGTGCGGCCATCGCCTTCGCGCACGGGCTGAACGTGCACTTCAACCTGATCGAGCCGCGCGCCGACCTCGACGTATTCATGATCGCGCCCAAGGGCCCGGGCCACACCGTGCGCTCCGAGTACCAGAAGGGCGGCGGCGTGCCCTGCCTGGTCGCCGTGCACCAGAACCCCTCGGGCAATGCGCTGGAGATCGCGCTCTCCTACGCCTCCGCCGTCGGCGGCGGGCGCTCGGGCATCATCGAGACCTCCTTCAAGGAAGAGTGCGAGACCGACCTGTTCGGCGAGCAGGTGGTGCTGTGCGGCGGCCTCGTCGAGCTGATCAAGGCCGGCTACGAGACGCTGGTCGAGGCTGGCTACGCCCCCGAGATGGCGTATTTCGAGTGCCTGCACGAGGTGAAGCTGATCGTGGACCTGATCTACGAGGGCGGCATCGCCAACATGAACTACTCCATCTCCAACACCGCCGAGTACGGCGAGTACGTCACCGGCCCTCGCATCATCACCGCCGAGACCAAGGCCGAGATGAAGCGCGTGCTGGATGACATCCAGAGTGGCAAGTTCGCGCGCGACTGGATGCTGGAGAACC
>LNFM01001348.1_pt1 | contig 48807 bp, 45 predicted proteins | sample 596031 | NCBI WGS metagenome assembly LNFM01 (sample SAMN04254537, study PRJNA301005) | activated carbon metagenome | isolation source: dual media filters at the Ann Arbor, Michigan drinking water treatment plant | place: USA: Ann Arbor
ATCGTGGTTGGCGCCCCCGAGCAGCCGGTGCCGCCGCCGATGCCGACCAGCAGCGGTGCCACGCCCCCTGCGCCGGCCGCGCCGCATGGCGACCGCGTCTTCGCCTCGCCGCTGGCGCGGCGGATGGCGCAGCAGGCCGGGCTGGACCTGGCCGGCGTGCAGGGCTCCGGCCCGCAGGGGCGGATCGTGAAGGCGGATGTCGAGGCGGCGATGAACCGGCCGAAGGCGGCGCCCGCGCCGGCCGCCGGCCAGCGCGAGGCACCGCCGCAGCCCATGGCGCCCGTGGCGCAGCTGCCGCCCGCCGCGCCGAAGCCGGCGCCGGTGGCGGTGTCCGCGCCGCACACGGCCGTGCCGAACTCCACCATGCGCAAGGTGATCGCGCGGCGGCTGTCGGAATCCAAGGCGACCATCCCGCATTTCTACGTGGCGATGGACATCGAGCTGGACGCGATGCTGGCGCTGCGCGGGCAGCTCAACGCGCAGTCGCCCAAGGATGGCGCGGGGGCCTTCAAGCTCTCGGTGAACGACCTGGTGATCAAGGCCTGCGCGGTGGCGCTGCGCCGGCACCCGGGGGTCAACGCATCCTGGACCGAGGATGCGATCCTCCAGTTCCAGGACGTGGACATCTCCGTGGCGGTGGCGATACCGGACGGGCTGATCACGCCCATCGTGAAGGGCGCGGACCGCAAGGGCCTGTCCACCATCTCGAACGAGATGAAGGACCTCGCCGCGCGGGCGAAGACCGGCAAGCTGAAGCCGGACGAGTTCCAGGGCGGCGGCTTCAGCATCTCCAACATGGGGATGTTCGGCGTCAGCCACTTCGCGGCCATCATCAACCCGCCCCAGGCCGGCATCCTGGCCGTGGGCGCGGGCACGCAGCGCGCGGTCGTGAAGGATGGCGCGCTGGCCGTGGCCACGGTGATGACCTGCCAACTCTCGGTGGACCACCGCGTCATCGACGGCTCGCTGGCGGCGGAGTTCATGCAGACGCTCAAGGGGCTGATCGAGAACCCGCTGAGCCTGATGCTGTGACGTGAGCGCCTGGCGCGACGCGACGGAGGCGGACGCGGCGGCGGTGCACCGCCTGCTGCGCGGCCTCGCCGAGTATGAGCGCCTGGAGCACGAGTTCACGGCGACCGAGGCGGCGATCGCCGACGCGCTGCGCGCCGGCGCGCTGCGGGCGATGCTGGCGGGGGATGACGGGGTGTGCGTCTTCTACCCGGTCTTCTCCACCTTCGCGGGGAGGGCGGGGCTGTGGATCGAGGACGTCTTCGTGATCCCGGAGCGGCGGCGTCAGGGCTTGGGGCGCGCGGCCTTCGCCGAGGTGGCGCGCCGCGCGCTGGCGCAGGGGGGCGGCTTCGTCGAGTGGAACGTGCTGGACTGGAACGCGCCCGCCATCACCGCCTACCGGGCGATGGGCGCGGTGGCGCGGGACGGGTGGACCGACATGCGGGTCAGCGGCGACGCCCTGACGCGCCTTGCTGAAGGAAGCGGATGATGGCCGAGCAGTTCGACCTGGTGGTGGTGGGCGGCGGCCCCGGCGGCTACGTGGCCGCGATCCGCGGCGCGCAGCTGAAGATGAAGGTCGCGCTGGTGGAGCGCGAGAACCTTGGCGGCATCTGCCTCAACTGGGGCTGCATCCCGACCAAGGCGCTGCTGCGGGCATCCGAGATCAACCACCTGCTGCACAGCCTGGACGCCTACGGCTTCGCCGCCGACAACGTGCGCTTCGATTTCCAGAAGGTGGTGAAGCGGTCGCGCGCCGTCGCCGGGCAGCTGTCGGGTGGGGTGAAGCACCTGCTGAAGAAGAACAAGGTCACGGTCTTCGACGGCACGGCGAAGCTGGCCGGGCCGGGCAAGCTGGCCGTGGCCGGCAAGGACGGCAAGGCCACCGAGCTGGCGGCGAAGAGCATCATCCTGGCCACCGGCGCCCGCGCCCGCGCGCTGCCGGGGATGGAGCCCGACGGCCGGCTGATCTGGTCCTACCGCGAGGCCATGGTGCCCGAGGCGATGCCGAAGTCGCTGATCGTCGTCGGTTCGGGCGCCATCGGCAGCGAGTTCGCGTCCTTCTACTGCAACATGGGCGCGAAGGTGACGCTGGTGGAGGTGATGGACCGCATCCTGCCGGTGGAGGATGCCGAGATCAGCACCTTCGTGCGCAAGAGCTTCGAGAAGCAGGGCATGACCGTGCTCACCAAGGCCCGGGTGCAGGGCGTGCGCAAGGGCGCGGATTCGATCACCGCCATCGTGGAGGTGGACGGCAAGGTGAGCGAGATCACGGCGGACCGCATGATCTCCGCCGTCGGCATCGTCGCCAACACCGAGAACCTCGGCCTGGAGGGCACGAAGGTGAGGCTGGAGCGCGGCAACGTCGTCATCGACTCCATGTGCCGCACCGGCGAGGCCGGGATCTACGCGGTGGGCGACGTGGCCGGCGCGCCCTGGCTGGCGCACAAGGCCTCGCACGAGGGGATCATCGCGGTGGAGCACATCGCGGGGCTGCACCCGCACGCGATGGACGTGCTGAACATCCCCGGCTGCACCTATTGCCGCCCGCAGGTGGCCAGCGTGGGGCTGACCGAGGCGCGCGCCAGGGAGGCCGGGCATGAGGTGAAGGTCGGCCGCTTCCCCTTCATCGGCAACGGCAAGGCCATCGCGATGGGCGAGCCGGAGGGCTTCGTGAAGACCGTCTTCGACGCCAAGACCGGCGAGCTGCTGGGCGCGCACATGGTGGGGCCGGAGGTGACGGAGATGATCCAGGGCTACGGCATCGCCCGTACCCTGGAATCCACCGAGGCCCAGCTGATGCACACCGTCTTCCCGCACCCCACCGTGTCGGAGGCGATGCATGAATCCGTGCTGGACGCCTATGGGCGGGTGATCCACATCTGACGCCGGTGACGTCGGATGTGAGGTGTCATTGCGCCCTCAGGCGCCGGGCGCGGCCATCCGGCCGCTTGGCTGCGCCGCGCTTCGGGTGCGATGAGGGCATGGTCAGGCTGGCGGTGGGGCGTGCCTTGCACGCCCAAGGACGGTGCGGCCACCCTTCGGTTTCCCGCGCGCCGCGCTATATGGGATGGTGAGATGGCCCGCATCGAGATCGATCACCGCGCTTCCCGGCACCCCGAGAAGGCGAACCGCCCGGATAACCCGATCCAGCGCAAGCCCGCCTGGATCCGGGTGAAGGCGCCCAACAGCCCCGTCTACCACGAGACGCGGGCCCTGATGCGCGAGTCCAAGCTGGTCACCGTCTGCGAGGAGGCCGCCTGCCCGAACATCGGCGAGTGCTGGTCCCAGCGCCACGCCACCATGATGATCATGGGCGACACCTGCACCCGCGCCTGCTCCTTCTGCAACGTCATCACCGGCATGCCCAAGGCGCTGGACTCCGACGAGCCGCGCCGGGTGGGCGAGGCGGTGGCCACCATGGGCCTGAAGCACGTCGTGGTGACGAGCGTGGACCGCGACGACCTGCGCGACGGCGGCGCGCTGCATTTCGCCCAGACCATCGCCGCCATCCGCGCCGCGGCGCCGGCGGCGACGATCGAGGTGCTGACGCCCGACTTCCTCCGCAAGGACGGCGCGCTGGAGGTCGTGGTCGCGGCCCGGCCGGACGTGTTCAACCACAACCTGGAAACGGTGCCCCGCCTGTACCCGCACATCCGGCCTGGGGCGCGCTACTTCCATTCCCTGCGCCTGCTCGACCGTGTGAAGCAACTCGACCCTTCCATCTTCACCAAGTCGGGCCTGATGGTCGGCCTGGGCGAGGAGCGGATTGAAGTGCAGCAGGTGATGGAGGACATGCGCTCGGCCGAGGTGGATTTCCTCACGGTCGGGCAATACCTCCAGCCCACGGTGAAGCACGCCGCGGTGGCGCGCTTCGTCGAGCCGGCCGAGTTCGAGGATTATGCATCCCTGGCGCGCGCCAAGGGTTTCCTGCTGGTGTCCGCCACCCCGCTCACCCGCTCCTCCTACCACGCCGACCGCGACTTCGCGGCGCTGCGCGCTGCGCGCGAGAAGCGCCTGGCGGCCGCCTGATGCCCACCCATGCCGAGAAGCGGGTGCTGCGCCACGGCCGCGAGGAGCTGTTCCAGATCGTGGCGGACGTGCACCGCTACCCGGAATTCCTGCCCTGGTGCGTGGGCGCGCGCATCATCTCGCGCGAGGAGAACCGGCTGATCGCCGACCTCACCATCGGCTTCAAGCTGTTCCGCGAGACCTTCCGCTCCGAGGTGACGCTGGACCGGCCGGGGCAGGTGCGCGTGCGCTACCTGAACGGGCCCTTCCGCTACCTCAACAACACCTGGACCTTCCGCGAGGTGGAAGGCGGCACGGAGGTGGATTTCTTCGTGGATTTCGAGTTCCGCTCGCGCCTGCTGCAGGCCGTCATCGGCACCGTGTTCAACGAGGCGGTGCGCGTGATGGTGCGCGCCTTCGAGCGCCGCGCGGCGCAGATCCACGGCCGGCCTGGCGCGGCGGCAGTGACCGCGCCGCGGGGCTGAGGGCTGCGCTTTCCGTCAAGCGGGCGAGAGGCTAGCCTGCGGCCATGACCATTCCCGTCGGCTACATGGACGAGTGCGGCGAACGCCACGTCGCCGGCTGGGTGCATGACCCCGCCCGCCCGGGGATGCGCCTGCCGGTGCGCGCGGAGCTGGATGGCGCCGTGCTGGCGCAAGGCATCGCCGCGCGGCGCCGCGCCGACCTGCACGCGCTGGGCATCGGCGACGGCGCGCACGGCTTCGAGCTGCTGCTTCCCCACCCGCTGACGCCGGAGGAGCGCGCCAGGCTGACCCTGCACACCGAGGACGGGGTCCTCACCCGCGCCCCGGTGGTGTCGCCGCGGCGCTCGCTGCTGTCCTTCGTGGCAATGGACATCGTGGAGAACTGCAACCTGCGTTGCCCCTTCTGCGTGTACGACTACGCCGAGACGCGCCGCACCAATGCGATGACGGAGGAGGTGTTCGAGGCCGCGCTGCGCCTGCTGCCGGTGACCGGGGCCGGGCATTTCTGGCTGTCCTGCCTGCACGAGCCCACGCTGCACCCCCGCTTCGCCGAGTTCCTGCGCCGCCTGCCGGCCGAGCATGCCCCGAACGTGTTCTTTACCACCAACCTCGCGAAGCGCATGCCGGCCACCTACTACGCCACCCTGGCGGCCTCCGGGCTGCACCACGTCAACCTGTCCTTCGAGAGCCTGGAGCCTGCAACCTACGAACGGCTGCGCGCCGGGGCACGCTTCCGTATCTTCCGCGAATCCTGGGACGCGCTGCTGGCAGCCTTCCATGCGGCGCCCCAGCCGCCGGGCATCCGCTACAACCTCATGGCCTACCGTTCGAACCTCGCGGAACTGCCGGGGCTGGTGCGCCACCTCATCGAGGATCGCGACGCGATGCAGGTCGAGATCCGCGACACCATGGACCGCGCACACATCCCGCGCGACTTCGCTGCGGCCGAGTACCTGGACCGCGAGGGCTGGCTGCGGTTGATGGATGGCCTCGCCGGCCTGCCGCCGGAAAAGCTGGTCGTCATCGCCCCGCCCGCCCTGGTGGCGGAGCTCGCGCGGGATGGCAGGCCGGCCGTCCTGCCCAACACGGCGCCGGGCGACGCGACGCCGCGCCGCCTGCCGCGCGCGCACACGCCCTTCCACGCGCTCGTGCGCGCATCGGGCGAAATCATGGTGATGGGGCGCGACCCGGACGGGCCGGGGCCGGACGTGATCGCGGCACAATGCGACCTGCGCGAGATCGGCGACCTGGACGCATTCTTCGAGGGCATCCGCTACGGGTCGTAGCGCCCCTCGGCCAGACCCGGCCGCCAGCCGGTCCACACGGCCCGGGCCAGGCCGGTCTTGCGCGCCACGACCCCCACCATGCTGGGCGCGCGCGCGTGCTGGTTGCGGGTCACGCCGGGCAGGAAGGGCAGCATCGGCACCAGCGCGTGCTCAGTCGCCTCGAAGCGGTGCAGGATCTCGAACCCCGTCTCGGCGTTCAGCAGCGCGGGCCACTTGTGGATGGTGAAGCGCTGGTAGTCCCACGGCTCGGCGTGCATCGGCCAGTTCGCGGGCGCCATGGCGACGAACAGGCCGCCCACGCGCAGCAGCGCATTCACCTCCAGCACCACCTTCTCGGGCGAGAAGAAGTGCTCCAGCACGCTGTTGCTGTAGCAGACGCCCACCGAGCCGTGGGGCAGCGCCTCGGACAGGCGATGCGCGTCGGCGACCAGGGAGACGTTCGCATCCGGCTCGATGTCGGTGCCGAGGTAGCGCCAGGCCGAGTCCAGCGTCCGCCGGAAGTCGGCGCTGGTCGGCCCGCGCGCGCCCAGCTCCAGGAAGACCTGGCCCGGCCCGCCTTCCGCGAGGGCGCTGGCGATATGATGGGCGCAGAGTTCCTGCCAGATCCCGAGCTGCTCCATGCTCCGCTGCGGCGTGATGACGGCCTGGGCGCCGTCGTCGAATCGGGCGTGGATGCGAAGCGCGCCGACGCGGTCGCTGTCCGGCACCGGCATGAAGGGCAGCTCCACCGGCTCGGCCAGCACCGCGCGGATGCGGTGGCCGCGGAAGCCGTGCGCCGGGCCCAGCAGGTCCATCAGTGCCGGCGAGGGCAGCGGGATGCGCGGGTGGCGGGCGGCGAGGGGGGCCAGCCCCGGCCCCTCGGGCGCCGGCCCCGGCACGGGGGCATCGCTGGTCCACCAGGAAGCGTGGTCGAGCGGCAGCGGCGATTCCAGCGCCAGCCCGCACAGGCGGGCGCCGGGGCGGTGCAGCTCGAATTCCAGGTGCAGGTAGTCGCGGAACAGCGCCCAGATGCGGGTGGCGGAATGGGTGCCGCCATCCTCCGCCAGCGCCGGATGCCCGCGCGAGGGGAACAGCGCGTCCGTGCGATGCGAATCCCAGCGGAGGTCCGCCCAACGCAGCGCCGCGCCGGGCAGGGCGTCGAGATGCAGCAGCAGGAAGTCGGCGCGGGTGTGGAAGGGCAGGAAGGCGGCCGCCACGGTGAAGCCGCCGCCAGGGAGGGGCGCGGTGGAAGGCGGCTCGGGCAGCTCGTCGCCCGCCTCGACGACGCGCCCCGAGGCGTCCAGCACGAGGCGCGCCTTGTGCATGCGCGAGGGGAGCGTGGTCTCCAGGGTGATGCGCGCCCCCGGCGGCGGGCGCAGCGCCAGGCGCAGGCGCTGCGCTTCGCCGGCATAGAAGGGCAGGTGGAAGGCCAGCGTGGCGCGGCCGTCGCCGGCCAGGCCAGGGAAGCCGTCCCCATCCGCCGGCAGCACCGTGCCGGCGAGGCGATGGATGGCGGGGTCTGCGCCATCGGTGATGCGCAGGCTGCGGCCCGGCCCCGGTGCGGGTCCCAGGATGCGCGGCGGGCTGGCCGCCTCGGCGAAGAACATGCGCCAGTGTCAGGCCCGGCGAGGCGTGCCGCAAGCCCTCAGCTGTTCGGTCCGCGCCCGATCGCCACCGGCTGCCAGCGCTTGAGCGTGGTGGATTGCAGCACCGCCGGGTTGACCACCGACATCGGCCACTTGCCCTGCGCCACCAGCGCGAGCTCCGCGCCCACGCGGCGCTTCCGCGCCTCGTCGAAGCGGGCGGAGGCGGAGGCGGTGTGGGCGGAGAGGATGACGTTCTCCATCCGCAGGATCGGGTTGTTGTGCGACGGCGGCTCCACCTCCAGCACGTCCAGCCCGGCATAGGCGATCCAGCCTTCCTGGAGCGCCTGGATCAGCCCCGATTCGTCCACCGTCGGCCCGCGCCCGGTGTTGAGGAAGATCGCGCTGCGCTTCATCGCCCGGAAATGCTCGGCCCGCAGCATGTGGGTGCATTCGGGCCGCGCGGGGGCGTGCATGGAGACGAAGTCGGAGCGCGACAGCAGCTCGTCCAGCGTGACGGGGGTCACGCCCGCCTCGTGCATCACGCTTTCCTCCACGAAGGGGTCGTAGGCGATGACGTTGAGCCCGAAGCCCTTGGCCCGGCGCGTCACCGCGCGGGCGACGCGGCCGAAGGAGATCAGCCCCAGCGTCTGGCCCCACAGGCGCGGCACCTGGAGCAGGGCGGGGCGGCCCTCGGCCCAGCGGCCCTCGCGCACCATGCGGTCCTGCTCGATCACGCGGCGGAAGGTGGCCAGCAGCAGTGTCAGCGCGTGGTCGGCCACCTCCTCGATGAAGGTGTCGGGGATGTTGGTGACGGGGATGCCGGCGGCGGTGGCGGCCTTCACGTCCACGCTGTCCACGCCCACCGAGCCGAGCGAGATGACCTTGCACCTCGTGAGTGCGCCGATGATCTCGGCGGTGATGGGGATGCCCTTGCCGTAGATGGCGTCCGCCTCGCGCGCGGCGGCGATGAAGCCGGCGGTGTCGGTGGGCGCCTCGACGATCTCGGCATCCAGGCCGGACAGCGCCTCCATCTCGTATGCGTAGCCGCCGCCGGCGGTGGTGAAGCTGGCACCGGCCGGCGTCACGATGGTGAACTTCGCCATTCCTCGTTTCCTCCACGGGTTGCCCCGAGTGCAGCATGGGTTAGCGTGTTCGCAAAGGGCGGGAGGGCGCGATGACGAAGCGGTTGGACGGCAAGGTCGCCTGGGTGACGGGCGCGGGCAGCGGCATCGGCGAGGCGGCGGCCGTGGCCCTGGCCGCCGCGGGCGCGACGGTGGTGCTCACCGGGCGCACCGCGGCGAAGCTGGAGGCGGTGGCGGCGCAGATCGGCACGGCGGCCCATGTGGAGGCGGCCGACATGGCGGATGCGGCGGCGGTGGCGCGCGTGGCCGAGGCGATCCAGGCGCGGTTTGGGCGCTGCGACATCCTGGTGAACAATGCCGGGCTGAACATCGTGGAGCGCGCCTGGACGAAGCTGTCGCCCGAGGGCGTGCGCGAGCTGGTCGAGGGCAACCTGATGAGCGCCTTCCACGCCGCCATCGCCGTGCTGCCGATGATGCGCGCGCAGGGCGACGGCGTGATGATCCACACCGCCTCCATGGCCGGGCGCAACGTCTCGCCGATGAGCGGGCCCGGCTACACGGCCGCCAAGCACGCGGTGGTGGCGATGAGCCACTCGATCAACGTGGAGGAATGCGCCAACGGCATCCGCTCCACCGCCATGTGCCCTGGCGAGGTGCGCACGCCGATCCTGGACAAGCGGCCGAACAAGCTGAGCGAGCAGGAGCTGGGCGAGATGGTGCAGCCACAGGATTGCGGGGAGCTGGTGCTGTTCCTGGCGACGCGGCCGGCGCATGTCTGCATCAACGAGGTCTGGATCACGCCCACGCGCAACCGCGGCTACCTCGCGCAGGTCGCGCGGAAGCTGTAGGCTCCCCGCCATGTACGAGAGCCTGGCCTGGACGCCCGCCCGCCCCGCCCCCGATGCGCCCAAGCCGCGCATCAACCTGTATTCCGACACGCAGACGCGCCCGACGCCTGCGATGAAGGAGGCCATGATGCGCGCCGAACTGGGCGACGAGCAGCATGGCGACGACCCGACGGTGTGGGAGCTGTGCGACCGCATGGCCGCGCTGATGGGCAAGGAGGCGGCGATCTTCCTGCCCTCGGGCACCATGTGCAATGTCGTCGCGATCCTGGTCCATTGCGGCAAGGGCGACGAGGTGGTGGCGCACGAGACGGCGCACATCCTGCACAGCGAGGGCGGCACGCACGCGGCGCTGACGGGCGTGCAGATCATGGGGCTGGCGGGCGCGCGGGGCATGTTCACGCCCGACCAGCTGCGCGCCGCCATCCGCCCGCGCACCCGCTACGCACCCCCCCAGCGGCTGCTGGAGATCGAGCAGACCGCCAACATCGGCGGCGGCGCGGTGTGGCCGCTGGAGGTGCTGACGGAACTGACCGGCATCGCGCGCGAGCAGGGCTGGGCGACGCACATGGACGGCGCGCGGCTGCTGAACGCCACCGTCGCCGCCGGCATCGCGCCCGCCGAGATGGTGGCGGGCTTCGACTCAGTCTGGCTGGACTTCACCAAGGGGCTGGGGGCGCCGCTGGGTGCGGTGCTCTGCGGCTCGCGCCAGTTCATCGACCAGGCGTGGCGGTGGAAGCAGCGGCTCGGCGGCTCGATGCGGCAGGGCGGCATCTGTGCGGCGGCCTGCATCCACGCGCTGGACCATCACGTGGAACGGCTGGCCGACGACCACGCCAATGCCCGCGCGCTGGCCCGCGGCCTGGCGCAGATCGAGGGCGTGGTGGTGGAGCAGCCGGACACCAACCTGGTCTTCTTCGACATCGCGGGCACGGGCGTGCCGATCGCCACCGCGCAGGAGCGGCTGGCGGCGCAGGGGGTGTGGGTCAGCGCGCTGGGCGGGCGGCTGCGGGCCTGCACGCACCTGGACGTGACGGCGGCGATGATCCCCGAGGCGGTGGACGCCATCCGCGGCGCGCTGGTTGCCTGACCGCGCGCGGCGCGGCCACGTCGCGCACCGCACCGGGCTGGACGCGGAGGCGGTGGCCGAGGCGGCGCTGGTGCGCGAGGGCTGGCGCGTGCTGGCCCGGCGCTGCCGCACGCCCGCGGGTGAGCTGGACCTGATCGCCGAGCGCGAGGGGCTGCTTGCCTTCGTCGAGGTCAAGGCGCGGCCCTCCTTCCGCGAGGCGGCCTTCGCGCTCTCGCCGCGCCAGGGTGCGCGGCTGATGGCGGCGGCGGAGATCTGGCTGGCGCGCAACCCCGGCCACGGCGCGGCGGGGATGCGGTTCGACATGATCCTCGTTGCCGCCGATGGCAGCGCGCGGCGCATCGTGGATGCGCTGCGGCAGATGTAGCCCGCTATTCGGCCCGGATGTTCCCGGCGCGGACGACGCGGCGCCAACGCTCGATCTCGGCGACCTGGAAGGCGGCGAACTCGTCCGGGCTGCTGGCGACGATGTCGAAGCCGAGGTCGGTCATGCGCTGCGCCACGGCGGGCGCGCGCAGGGCGGCGGTGATGGCGGCGTGGACCTCGCGCAGCAAGGCCGCGTCCATGTTGGCGGGCGCGCCGTAGCCCTGCCAGGAATAGACCACGAAGTCGCGCAGCCCGGCCTCGGCCGCCGTGGGGATGGCGGGCAGGATGGGCGAGCGCGATTCGGCGGTGGAAAGGATGGCGCGCAGCCGGCCTTCCAAGATGTGCCCGCTGACGGCACCGAGGTTCTGGAAGCTCACCTGGGTGTCACCGGCGATGATGCTGGTCATGGCCGGGCCGCCGCCGGTGTAGGGGATGTGCGTCATCTCCGTGCCGGTGGCGAGCTTGAACATCTCGCCCGTCAGGTGGTCGGATGAGCCGACGCCCGAGGAGGGGTAGGAGACGGCGTTGCCCGGCCGCTTCATCCATTCGATGAGCGAGGGCAGGTCGGTCGCCGGCACCAGGCGCGGGTTCACCACCAGGATGTTGGGGGTGCGCACGGTCTGGGTGATGCGCGTCAGCTCGCGCACCGGGTCGTAGCCGAGGTTCGGGCGCAGGGCGACGTTGATCGCCCAGACGCTGATCGGGCCGTGCATCAGCGTGTGGCCGTCGGGGGCGGCGCGGATGACGCCGCGCGCGCCGAGCTCGCCGGTGGCGCCGGGGCGGTTCTCCACCACGAAGGGGCGGCCCAGCGTGGCCGACATCTGCTGCGCGGTGGCGCGGGCGATGATGTCGGACGAGGAGCCGGCGGCGAAGGGCACCACGACCGTCACCGGGCGCGAGGGCCAGGCGGGCTGCGCCAGCGCCGGGGTGGCGAGGCTGGCCAGGAGGAGGCTGCGGCGCTTCACCGGCCGTGCTCCTTCCGCCAACCGGCGAAGATCTCCAGGTTCTTCGGGTCGGTGGCGGGGTAGAGGCCGCGGATCGGGTGGCCGGCCTTCACGCGCTCGGTGACGAAATCCTCGTAGGCGGTCATCTCGGTCGCCTCGTCGGCCAGTTCGTCGGCGAGGTGGGCGGGCAGGACGATCACGCCGTCGCCGTCGCCCACCAGCACGTCGCCGGGAAACACGGGCGCGTCGCCGCAGGCGATCGGCTCGTTCATCGCCACCGCGTGGTTGAGCGTGAGGTTGGTGGGCGCGGAGGGGCGGTTGTGGAAGGCGGGGATGCCCAGCGCCGCGATCTCCAGGCTGTCGCGGAAGCCGCCATCGGTAACCACGCCGGCCACGCCGCGCGCCTGGAGGCGGGCGACGAGGATGCCGCCGGCCGAGGCCGCGCGGGCGTCCTTGCGGCTGTCCAGCACCAGCACGTGGCCGGGCGGGCAGGTCTCGACCGCCTTGCGCTGCGGGTGCTCGGGGTCCTTGAAGACCTCAAGGGTGTTCAGGTCCTCGCGCGCCGGGATGTAGCGGACGGTGAAGGCCTCGCCCACCATGGATCCCGCGCCGGGGGCGTGCAGGGGGCGCACGTCCTGGATCATCTGCTGGCGGAAGCCGCGCTTGAACAGCGCGGTGGCGAGCGTGGCGGTGGAGACGCGCTTGAGCTTGGCGCGGGTGGCGTCGGACAGGGGCATTGGAAATCTCCCAAGGTCTTCCGGCGGCAAAGCCGCCGGCGCCGCCAGACCACGTGTGTGGCGAGCGCGGCAGTGGCGCGGCGAAGCCAAGCGCGCGGAGCGCGCGCCCGGCGTTTGAGGGCATCAGTAAATGGCCGGTTCCGGCACCGGCGCGCCGAAGTCGGAGCGCAGGAAGTCGAAGTCGCAGCCCAGGTTGGCCTGCTGGATGTGCCGGCTGAACATGTAGCCGTAGCCGCGCTCGTAGCGGCGCTCGGGCGGCTGCCAGGCGGCGCGGCGCCTGGCCAGCTCCTCCTCGCCCACCTCGATGTCAATGCGGCGCGCATCCACGTCCAGGCTCACCATGTCGCCGGTGCGAAGCAGGGCGAGCGGGCCGCCGGCGAAGCTCTCGGGCGCCACGTGCAGCACGCAGGCGCCGTAGGAGGTGCCGGACATGCGGGCGTCGCTGATCCGCAGCATGTCGCGATGGCCCTGCTTCAGCAGCGCCTTGGGCATCGGCAGCATGCCCCATTCGGGCATGCCGGGGCCACCCAGCGGGCCGGCGTTGCGCAACACCATGACGTGGTCGGGCGTCACGTCCCAGCTTTCATCCTCCACGGCCGCCTTCATGGAGGGGTAGTCGTCGAACACCACCGCCGGGCCGCGGTGCTTCAGGAATTTCTGGTCCATCGCCGCGGGCTTGATGACGCAGCCATCGGGGGCGAGGTTGCCCGTCAGCACGGCCAGCGAGCCCTCGCCGTAGATCGGGTTGGACACGGGCCGGATGACGTCGTCGTTGAAGCAGCGCGCGCCCTCGATGTTCTCGCCGATCGTGCGGCCGTTCACGGTGAGGCAGGACAGGTCCAGGTGCTCACGGATGTTCGCCATCAGGGCGCGGATGCCGCCGGCGTAGAAGAAATCCTCCATCAGGTATTCCTTGCCGGACGGGCGGACGTTGCCGATCACCGGCACCACCCGCGACGCCGCCTCGAAGTCGGCCAGCCCGATCTCCAGCCCCGCGCGGCGGGCCATGGCGATCAGGTGGATGATGGCGTTGGTCGAGCAGCCCATCGCCATGGCGACCGCGATGGCGTTCAGGTAGCTTTCGCGCCGCTGGAAGCGCGAGGGGCGCAGGTCCTCCCACACCATCTCCACGATGCGCCGGCCGCTCTCGGAGGACAGGCGGATGTGCCCGGCATCGGGGGCGGGGACCGAGCTGCCGCCGGGCAGCACCCAGCCGGCGGCCTCGGCGATCGCCGTCATGGTGCTGGCGGTGCCCATGGTCATGCAGGTGCCCGGCGAGCGGGCGATGCCGGCCTCCACGCCCAGCCAGTCCTGCTCCGTGATGGTGCCGGCGCGCAGCTCGTCCCAGTACTTCCAGGAATCGCTGCCCGAGCCGAGCGTCTTGCCCTGGAAGTTGCCGCGCAGCATCGGCCCGGCGGGGACGTAGATCGCCGGGATGTCCATGGAAATGGCGCCCAGGATCAGCCCCGGGGTGGTCTTGTCGCAGCCGCCCATCAGCACCGCGCCGTCCACGGGGTGCGAGCGCAGCAGCTCCTCCGTCTCCATCGCCAGCATGTTGCGGTAGAGCATGGTGGTGGGCTTCACGAAGCTCTCGCTGACCGACAGCGCGGGCAGCTCCACCGGGAAGCCGCCGGCCATCAGGATGCCGCGCTTCACGTCATCCACCCGCGTCTTGAAGTGGCTGTGGCAGGGCTGGAGGTCGGACCAGGTGTTGAGGATGGCGATGACCGGCTTGCCCTGCCATTCCTCCGGCGCGTAGCCCATCTGCATGGCGCGCGAGCGGTGGCCGAAGGAACGCAGGTCGGCCGGGCCGAACCAGCGGCGGGAGCGGAGATCCTCGGGGCTCTTGCGGGTCATGGCGTCGTCCTCAGGCGGGGTTGGGGGCGGGGTGGCCGGCCAGCACGGCGGCGATGTTGTCCAGCGCGCAGAAGCCCATGGCGTCGCGCGTCTCCACCGTCGCGGAGGCGACGTGGGGGGTGAGGAAGATGCGCGGGTTGTCGCGCAGGCGCAGGTCGTAGGCCGGCTCGTCGCCGAACACGTCGAGGCCGGCGGCGAAGAGGTGGCCGGAGGCGAGCGCGGCCAGCAGCGCCTCCTCATCCACCAGCGCGCCGCGGGCGGTGTTGATGAAGACGCTCCCCGGACGCATGGCGGCGAATTCGGCGGCGCCCATCAGCGTGCCCTGGCCGCCGGGGAGGTGGAGGGACAGGATGTCCACCTGCCCCAGCAGCGCGTGCAGGGTGGGCACGTAGTCCGCGCCGTCCTCCAGCGCCGCGTCCAGGGGCGTGCGGTTGTGGTAGAGCACGCGCATGCCGAAGCCGCGTGCACGCTGCGCCACCGCGCGGCCTATGCGCCCCATGCCGACGATGCCCAGCGTGCGGCCCGATGCCCGCAGGCCGAGGTTGTCCGGCATGCCGGTAGGCTTGCGCCAGCCCTCCTCCATGATGCGGCCGTATTCGCGGGCGCGGCGGCAGGCCCCCAGGATATGCAGGAAGGCGAGGTCCGCCGTGCAGTCGGTCAGCACGTCGGGCGCATTGGTCACGGCGATGCCGCGGGCGCGCATCGCCGCCACGTCCATGTGGTCCACGCCCGCCGTCGCGTTGGCCATGACGCGCAGCGTGGGCGGCAGGCGGGCCGCATGCTCGGCGGAAAGGCGCAGCCGCGGGCCGGTGAACAGCGCCTCCGCGCCGATGCGCGCCATCTCGGCGATGGCGGAATCGGCGTCCAGGTCGGTGTCGGAGATGGTGGCATCGTGCTCGGCGCGGGCGCGGGCGGCGACGGCGGGCGGGACGCGGCGGGCGACGAGCAGGCGGGCCATCAGTCGAGCCGGATGTTGGCGGCGCGCGCCACCTGGCCCCAGCGCTGCGTCTCGGACGCGACGAAGCCGGCGAAGGCGTCGGGCGCGCTGCCGACCGGGGTGATGCTCAGCTCGGCGAAGCGCGCCGCGACCGTGGGCACGGCCAGCGCCGCCGCGGCCTCGCGCTGGAGGCGGGCCACGATGGCGGCCGGCGTGCGCGCGGGGGCGAAGAGGCCGTGCCAGGACAGGCTCTCGAAGCCCGCCACGGTCTCGGCAACGGTGGGCAGCTCGGGCGCGGCGGCGGCGCGGTCGCGCGAGGTGACGGCGAGGATGCGGAGCCGCCCCTCGCGGTGCAGCGGCAGCACGGAGGACAGGTTGTCGAAGGCCAGCGGCAGCTCGCCCGACAGCAGCGCGGTGGTGACGGCGGCCGAGCCGCGATAGGGCACGTGGTCCAGCGTGGTGCCGGTGAGCTGCGCGAAGAGCGCGCCGGCCAGGTGCACGGAGGTGCCGACGCCCGAGGTGCCGAAGGCCCGGCCCGGATCGGCCTTCAGCGCCGCCACCAGCCCCGCGATGTCGCGCACCGGGGAGGCGGCGGGCACGGCGATGGCGTTGGGCTGCGCGGCGAGCTGGGTGATGGGCGCGAAGTCGCGCAGGTTGTCGTAGGGCATGCGCGGCGTGATGGCGGGGTTGATGGCGTGGCTGCTGATGGTGCCGAGCACCAGCGTGTAGCCGTCGGGCGCGGCGCGCGAGACGGCCTCGGCCCCGATGTTGCCGCCGGCGCCGGGCCGGTTCTCGACCACCACGGGCTGGCCCAGGGCGCGCGCCATCTCGGCGCCCACCAGCCGGGCGACGGTGTCGGACGTGCCGGCGGCGAAGGGAACGATGATGCGGATGGGCTGCGTGGGCCAGGCGGGCTGGGCGCGGGCGGCCAGCGGGACGAGCGTGAGCAGCAGTGCGGCGCGGCGCGCGAGCATGACGGTCTTCCTTCCCAGGTCTTCGTTGCCGATAAACTGATATATCAGATGCCAGTTGTCAACGCCGCCGCCGCAGCCGATATGGGCGACGATGGACACCCTGCCCCTCGATGCCCTGCCGACGCGGCGCAGCGCCGCCGACATGGCGCACGACGCGCTGCGCCGGGCCATCGTGGCGCTGGAGCTGCCGCCCGGCACGGTGCTGGACCGCGCGGCGCTGGCGCGGCGCCTGGGCGTGTCGCAGACGCCGCTGCGCGAGGCGCTGATCCGCCTCCAGGGCGAGGGGCTGGTGGAGGTGGTGCCGCAATCGGCGACGCGGGTGGCGCGTATCAGCCTGGCCGCCGCCCGCGAGGCGCAGCTCCTGCGCCTGGCGGTGGAGCTGGAGATCGTGCGCCGCCTCGCCGCCTCGCCGGACGGCGCGGTGCTGGCGCGGCTGCGCGCGGCGCTGGCCCGGATGCGGCGCGCGGCCGGCGACGAGGCGGGCTTCACCGCCGCCGACGAGGCCTTCCACGACCTGCTCTACGAGGCCGCCGGGGTGCCGGGGCTGCGCGAGGTGGTGCGCGGCCGCGCGGCGGACCTGGACCGCCTGCGCCGCCTGCACCTGCCCGCGCCCGGCAAGGCGCAGCGGGTCAAGGCGGAGCACGCGGCGCTGCTGGCCGCGCTGGAGGCGGGCGACGGGGTGGAGGCGGAGCGCGTGTTGCGCGCGCACCTGTCGGGCACCTTCGCGCAGGCCGAGGCGCTTCGGGCGCGGCACCCGGACTGGTTCGGCTAGCGGGTCAGCGCGACCTCGATCAGCCGCTCCAGCACCTCGGGCTCCTGCGCGCCGGCGATGGCGTGCTGGCCGTCCACCAGGAAGCAAGGCACGCCGTTGATGCCCAGGCGGTGGGCGCGCAGGTTCTCCAGGTGCACCCATTCGGCCTCGCCAGTGCCCCCGAGGAAGCGGCGCGCGGCTTCGCCGTCCAGCCCCTCCGCGGCGGCAATGGCGGCCAGGGTGGCGTGCTGGCCGATGTCGGCGCCCTCGGTGAAGTGGGCGCGGAAGATTGCCGTGACCAGCGAGTCGGCCGGCCCCTGGCGCGAGGCCCAGCGCAGCAGGCGGTGCGCGGCCAGGGAGGCGGGGACCCGGCGCAGGAGGTCGAAGCGGAAGGCGATGCCCTCCGCGGCGCCCAGCTCCGCGATGGCGCCGTGCAGGCGCCGGGCCCGCTCCTCCCCGCCGAACTTGCGCGTCAGCCAGTCCTGGCGCGAGGCCCCGCCGGCGGCGATGTCGGGGTTGAGCAGGAAGGGGCGCCAATGCAGGTCCGCGCTCAGCCACGGCCGCTCGCGCAGCACGCGCAGCAGGCGCGCGATGCCCAGGTGGCACCAGGGGCAGACGAAGTCGAAGACGACCTCGATGGACAGGCGCGGGGGTGGAGGGGCAAGGACGTTCACGGCGAGGAAAAGACTACCCGATGCGCCGGGGTTGCGGCAAAGGGGGAGGCATGCGCGACGAGTCCATCGCCAAGATCATCGGCCTGGCCGCCGCGGCGCTGCTGGCGGCCGCCTGCTTCCTCGTGCTGCGGCCCTTCGTGTCGGCGCTGCTGTGGGCGGTGATCCTGGTCTTCGTGACCTGGCCGGCCTTCCGCTTCCTCACCGACCGGATGCGCCTGCCGCCGACCGGGGCGGCGCTGGTGATGGTGCTGCTGGAGTTCGTGGTGATCGCCCTTCCGGTGCTGCTGGCCGCACCCGTGCGGCGCGAGGACATCGACGGCATCCGCGAATGGATCGAGCGGCTGCTGCGCGAAGGCCCGCCCGACATCTCGCCGATCCTGGCCGGCATCCCCTTCGCGGGCGAATGGCTGGCGGGCTGGGCGCGCGGCTTCGCGGGCGACATCGGCGGGCTTGCCTCCGTGCTGGAGCCGCATGCGGGTACCATCGCGCAGGGGGTGCTGGGCGCGCTGCTGGCGGTGCTGTCGGGGGTGGCGGAGGTGGTGGTGGCAATCCTGCTGGCCTTCTTCCTGTACCGCGACGGGCCGAAGATCGCCGACCGCTCGCTGGCCATCCTGCGGCGGCTGGCGGGCGACCGGGCGGACCCGCTGTGGGAGCTGACCGGCAACGTCACGCGCGGGGTGGTGTACGGGCTGCTGGGCACGGCGATCGTGCAGGGGTTCATGACCGCCTTCGGGCTGTGGATCTCGGGCGTGCCGCAATGGCAGCTGCTGGCGGTGGTGGCCGGGATCATCTCCATCCTGCCGGTGGGGGCGCCGCTGGTGTGGATCCCCGCCGCGGCGTGGCTCTTCGCCACGGGCTCCACCGGGTGGGGCATCTTCCTGGCGCTGTACGGCGCGCTGGGCATCTCCTCGGTGGACAACGTCATCCGGCCCTGGCTGATCGCGCGCGGGGCGGACCTGCCGCTGCTGCTGACGATCCTGGGCGCGCTGGGGGGCGTCTTCGCCTTCGGCTTCCTGGGGCTGTTCCTGGGGCCGGTGGTGCTGGCGCTGGGCTATTCGCTGTTGAAGGACTGGGCTTCCAAGGCGCCGCGCCCGGGCCTATAGCTTTGGATACCTGACTGCAGGGCGGCTTCGGCAATGGGGGAGAACACCCGATGATGCGACGGATGATGCTGGCCGCGGCGATGCTGCTCGGCCTCGGCATGGCCGCGGATGCGCTGGCGCAAGCCCGCGTCGTGCGCTGGGCGGCTAGCGGCGACCCGAACACGCTTGACCCGCATTCGCAGAACGTGGGCACCGTCTCGATGGTGCTGCGGCAGATCTACGACCCGCTGATCGCCCGCAACCAGCGGCTGGGGCTGGAACCCGGGCTGGCGCTGTCCTGGACGCAGGTGGAGCCCAACCGCTGGCGCTTCGTGCTTCGGCAAGGCGTGAAGTTCCACGAGGGCGAGGATTTCTCGGCCGAGGACGTGGTCTTCTCCATCACCCGCGCGCTGGCGCCCACCTCCAACTTCGGCATCTTCGTGGACACGATCGAGCGGGCGGAGGCGGTGGACCGCTTCACCGTGGACATCGTGACGAAGACGGTGGACCCGATCCTGCCGAACAAGCTCGCCTCCATCTTCATGGTGTCGAAGGGCTGGAGCGAGCGGCACAACGCCACGCGCCCGCAGAACACCCGCCAGCGCGAGGAGATGCACACCGTCCGCAACACCAACGGCACCGGGGCCTTCCGCATGACGGCGCGCGAGCCGGACGTGCGGACCGTGCTGTCGCGCAACCCCGACTGGTGGGGCTGGCGCGAGGCGGGCAACGTGGGCAACGTCACCGAGATCCAGTTCCGCCCCATCGCCTCCGACGCCACGCGCGTGGCCGCGCTGCTGTCGGGCGAGGTGGACTTCGTGCTCGACCCGCCCATCCAGGACCTCAACCGGCTGCGCAACGCCCCCAACACCCGCGTGGTGGAAGGCCCCGAGGTGCGGACGCTGTTCATCGCCATGGACACCTTCCGCGACGAGCTGCTGTACAGCGACGTGCGCGGCCGCAACCCGCTGCGCGACCTGCGTGTGCGCCAGGCGCTGTACCACGCGATAGACATCGCCGCGATCCAGCGCACCATCATGCGCGGGCAGAGCGTGCCCACCGGCACCCTGTTCCCCGAGCAGGTGCAGGGCTTCGTGCGCGAGGAAGACGTGCGCCTGCCCTTCGACGCCGCCCGCGCCCGCGCGCTGCTGGCCGAGGCCGGCTACCCGAAGGGGTTCGAGATCACGCTCGACTGCTCCAACAACCGCTATGTGAACGACGAGCAGATCTGCCAGGCGATCGCGGCCATGTGGGCGCGGGTGGGCGTGCGGACGCGGCTGAACTCCATGCCGATTGCGCCGTTCTTCGCCAAGATCCAGCGCGACGACACCTCGATCTTCATGCTGGGCTGGGGCGTGCCGACGCTGGACGGGCTGTATTCCTTCCAGTCGCTGCTGGCCACGCGCAACGGCGCGCAGGGCGACGGCATCTGGAACCACGGCCGCTACTCCAACCCGCAGATGGACGCGCTGGTGCAGCGGATGAAGACGCAGCAGGGCGCCGAGCGGCAGGCCGCGATGCGCGAGGCGTTGCGCCTGTACCGCGAGGACGTGCCGCACATCCCTCTGCACCACCAGGTGGTGCCCTGGGCGATGCGCAGCAACATCCAGATGCCGCACATGGCGAACAACGAGCCGCAGTTCCGCTGGGCCGTGGTGAACTGAGTTGTTCTCCTTCATCGTCTCGCGCCTGCTCCAGGCGCTGCCCGTGATGCTGGTGGTGTCCTTCATCTCCTTCGCCATGTTCGCCTATGTGGGAGACCCGGTGGCGATCATGCTGGGGCAGGACTTCACCGAGGCGCAGCGCCAGGCCTTGATCACCGACCTGGGGCTGGACAAGCCGTTCTTCGTCCAGTTCCTCTCCTTTCTGGGCAACGCCGCGCAGGGGGAGTTCGGCCTGTCCTACCGCCTGTCCCGCCCGGTGGCGGAGCTGATCGCCGAGCGCGCGCCGGCGACGCTCGAGCTTGCGCTCTGCGCCGCCATCGTGGCGCTGGCGGTGGGCGTGCCGATGGGGGTCTACACCGGGCTTTACCGCAATTCCTGGCTCAGCCGATTCTTCCTCACCTTCTCGCTGGTGGGCGTGTCGCTGCCGACCTTTCTCATCGGCATCCTGCTGATCCTCACCTTCAGCGTGTGGCTGGGCTGGCTTCCTTCCTTCGGCCGCGGCGACGTGGTGCGGCTGGGGTGGTGGAGCACGGGCTTCCTCACCTGGGGCGGGCTGAAGGCGCTGATCCTGCCGGCCATCACGCTGGGGCTGTTCCAGCTCACGCTCATCATGCGCCTGGTGCGCAGCGAGATGATGGAGGTGCTGCGGACGGACTACATCAAGTTCGCCCGCGCGCGCGGCCTGCCGAACCGGGCGGTGCATTTCGGGCACGCGCTGAAGAACACGCTGGTGCCGGTCATCACCATCGCGGGGTTGCAGCTGGGCGCGATCATCGCCTTCGCCATCGTGACCGAGACGGTGTTCCAGTGGCCCGGCATGGGGCTGCTGTTCATCCAGAGCGTGGGGAGCGCCGACATTCCCGTCATGGCCGCCTACCTGATGATGATCGCGCTCGTCTTCGTCACCATCAACCTGGTGGTGGACCTGCTGTACTACGCGGTGGACCCCCGCCTGCGCATCGGCCGCGGGAAGGGGCACTAGGCCATGCGGGCATTCTTCCAGTCCGACCTTTGGTGGTCCTTCACGCGCAGCCCGGTCACGGTGGCCTCCGCCATCGTGGCGTTCATCTGCATCGCGGGCGCGGTGCTGGCGCCGGTGCTGGCGCCGCACAACCCGTTCGACCTCGCCTCGCTGCAACTCATGGACGCCTTCAAGCCGCCGGTGTGGGGCAGCGAGGGCGACGCCACCTACCCGCTGGGCACCGACGACCAGGGGCGGGACATGCTGTCCGCCATCATGTACGGCGCGCGGGTGTCGCTGCTGGTGGGCTTCTGCGCGGTGATCTTCTCCACCACGCTGGGCGTGGCGCTCGGGCTGCTGGCCGGCTACCTCGGCGGCAAGGTGGATGCGGTGCTGATGCGCATCGCCGACATCCAGCTGACCTTCCCCTCCATCCTCGTGGCGCTGCTGGTGGATGGCGTGGTGCGCGCCGCCCTGCCGCGCGAGACGCATGACCAGATCGCGCTGTTCGTGGTGATCTTCGCCATCGGCATCTCCAATTGGCCGCAATTCGCGCGCACGGTCCGCGGCTCGACGCTGGTGGAGCGCAACAAGGAATACGTGCAGGCGGCGCGCGTGATCGGCCTGCCGTCGCTGAAGATCATGGCGCAGCACGTGCTGCCCAACGTGATGTCGCCGGTGCTGGTGATCGCCACGCTCAACCTGGGCTTCGCCATCCTGGCGGAGGCGACGCTGAGCTTCCTGGGCGTGGGTGTCCCGCCGACGCAACCCTCGCTGGGCACGCTGATCCGCATCGGCAACGACTTCCTGTTCTCGGGCGAATGGTGGATCACCATCTTCCCGGGCGTCGCGCTGATCATCATGGTGCTTTCCGTCAACCTGCTGGGCGATTGGCTGCGCGACGCCCTGAACCCGAAGCTGCGATGAGCCAGACACAGAGCATGGGCGGCCAGGCGCTGCTCCAGGTGCGCAACCTGCGCGTGGAGTTCCCGACGCGGCGCGGCACGCTGGTGGCGCTGGACGACGTGTCCTTCGACATCCATCCCGGCGAGGTGCTGGGCGTGGTGGGCGAATCGGGCGCCGGCAAGTCCATGACGGGGGCCGCCATCATCGGCCTGCTGGAGCCGCCGGGGCGCATCGCGGGCGGCGAGATCCGGCTGGCCGGGCGGCGAATAGACGACCTGCCCTACGAGGAGCTGCGGCGCATCCGCGGCCGGCAGATCGGCGCCATCTTCCAGGACCCGCTGACCACGCTGAATCCCCTCTACACCGTGGGCGACCAGCTGGTGGAGACGATCACCACCCACCTGCCGCTGAACCCGGCCGAGGCGCGCAGGCGCGCGGTGGAGTGGCTGGAGATGGTCGGCATCCCGGCCGCGGCGCAGCGCGTGGACAGCTACCCGCACGAGTTCTCGGGCGGGATGCGCCAGCGCGTGGTGATCGCGCTCGCCCTGTGCGCCGAGCCGAAGCTGGTGGTGGCGGACGAGCCGACGACGGCGCTCGACGTGTCCATCCAGGCGCAGGTGATCGCGCTGCTCAAGACCCTGGCGCGGGAGAAGGGGACGGCGATGATGCTCGTCACCCACGACATGGGCGTGATCGCCGAGACGGCGGACCGGGTGGCGGTGATGTATGCCGGGCGCGTCATCGAGATCGGCGCGGTGCGCGACGTGGTGAAGCACGCCGCACACCCGTATTCGGCGGGGCTGATGGGCTCCATCCCGCCGATCAGCCACCGCGTGGAGCGGCTGGAGCAGATCGACGGCTCCATGCCGCGGCTCTCCTCCATCCCGCCGGGCTGCCCCTACAACCCGCGCTGCCCGCGCGTCTTCGATCGCTGCCGGGTGGAGCGGCCGGAGCTGCTGCCGGCGAAGGCGAACCGTGCCGCCTGCTGGCTCTACGCCCCGGGCGAGGAGGGCCGCCTGCATGGCTGAGCCGATGGTGCTGGAGCTGCGCGACGCCGCGCGGCATTTCGACGTGTCCCGCCCGCTGCTGCAGCGCATCGTCGCGCGCGAGGGGCGGCGCACGCTGCGCGCGGTGGACGGAGTGTCCTTCTCGATCCCCAAGGGGACGACGCTGTCGCTGGTCGGCGAATCCGGCTGCGGCAAGTCCACCGTGGCGCGGCTGGTGGTGGGACTGTACTCGCCCACGCGCGGCGAGGTGATCTTCGACGGCATGCCGCTGGCCGAGGCGCGGGCAGACCCGACCAAGCGCCAGCGCATGCAGATGATCTTCCAGGACCCCTATGCCAGCCTCAACCCGCGCTGGCGGGTGCGCGACATCGTGGCCGAGCCGCTGCGCGCCTTCGGCCTGGTGCAGGGGCGCGAGGCGCAGCAGAAGCGGGTGGGCGAGCTGCTGGCCCAGGTCGGGCTGAACCCGCTGGATGGCGAGAAGTTCCCGCACGAGTTCAGCGGCGGGCAGCGGCAGCGCATCTCCATCGCGCGCGCGCTGTCCTCCAATCCCGAGTTCCTGGTGTGCGACGAGCCGACATCGGCGCTGGACGTGTCGGTTCAGGCGCAGATCCTGAACCTGATGCTGGACCTGCAGAAGCGGCTGGGGCTGACCTACCTGTTCATCAGCCACAACCTCGCCGTCGTGCGGCAGGTGAGCGACCGGGTGGGGGTGATGTACCTGGGCAAGCTGGTGGAGCTGGCGCCGTCCGAGACGCTGTTCCATACGCCGCGGCACCCCTACACGCGCGCGCTGATGGAGGCGATCCCGGACCTGGAGATGACCGGGCGGCAGCGGATCCCAGTCGGGGGCGAGGTGCCGAGCCCGATCACGCCGCCGCCCGGCTGCACCTTCCATCCGCGCTGCCCGCTGGCCAATGACCGCTGCCGCGTGGAGGTGCCGGCGATGCTGCCGGCGCGCGGCACGCCGGAAACGGTGGTGGCCTGCCACGCGGTGGAGGAGGGGCGCGACGGCGCCCTCAGCCCGCCGCTGGGCTGATCCGCCCGACGCACTCCCCGAACCCGATGCTCACGGCGCCTGGCGCGGTGGCGCGGGCGGAAAGCGTCACCTCGTCGCCGTCCTCCAGGAAGGTGCGCGCTTCGCCATTCGGCAGGGTGATGGGCTCCTTGCCGCCGGCGGAGCTTTCCAGCAGCGAGCCGTAGCTCGCGCGGTCGGGGCCGGAGATGGTGCCGGTGCCCAGCAGGTCGCCCGGGTTCAGCGGGCAGCCGCCGGAGGCGTGGTGCGCCAGCATCTGCGCCGGCGTGAAGTACAGGTGCCGCGCGTGGCTCAGGCTGATGCGGGCGGGGGGCAGGCCGGCCGCGCGCATGGCGGCGGTGGAGAGCAGCACCTCCAGCTCCAGGTTCAGCGCGCCCTGCGCCTGGTCGGCCTCGTCCCACAGGTAGGGCAGGGGGGCGGGGTCGCCCTCGGGGCGCGGGGGCTGGGGGATGCGGAAGGGCTCCAGCGCCTCGGGCGTGATGATCCAGGGGCTGATGGTGGTGCCGAAGGACTTCGCCAGGAAGGGACCCAGCGGCTGGTACTCCCAGGACTGGATGTCGCGCGCCGACCAGTCGTTGAGCAGGCAGTAGCCGGCGATGTGCCCGGCGGCTTCGCCGATGGGGATGGAATCGCCCATGACGTTGCCGGGGCCGACCCAGAAGCCAAGCTCCAGCTCGTAGTCCAGCCTGGCGCAGGGCGCGTAGCGCGGGCCGTCGGAGGACGGCAGCTGGCCGCGCGGCCGGCGGATCGGCGTACCCGACGCCACCACGGAGGAGGCGCGGCCGTGGTAGCCGATGGGGACGTGCTTGTAGTTGGGCAGCAGGGGCGCGTCGGGGCGGAACAGCTTGCCCACGGCGGTGGCGTGGTGGATGCCCACGTAGAAATCGGTGTAGTCGCCGATCTGCGCCGGCAGGTGCATGCGGACCGCGGATTGCGGGTGCAGCCATTCGGGATGCGGCGTGGCATCGCCGGCCAGCAGCGCCGTCACCCGCGCGCGCAGGGCGCGGCGCGCGGCGGCGCCCTGTGCCAGGAAGGCGTTCAGCGGCACCGGCACGTCCAGCCCGGCGGCGGCGAGGTCGAGCACGTGGTCGCCGATCGCCACGCCGGCCCGGGGCGCGTCGCCACCTATGGAAAAAACGCCCAGCGGCAGGTTCTCGATGGGGAAGTCGGGATGGGCGTCGGCGCCCGGAACCCAGCAGCGCATCACGGGCGGCCCGCGTCGAAGTGGCGCGCCAGCTTGGCGCCGTAGGTCTCGTAGGCGGCCTCGCGTTGCGGCAGGCCGGCGGCCCAGTCCGTCACGCGCTGGGGCAGGCGGGTCTCGAACATGAAGGCCATGGTGCCCTCCAGCTTGTGCGGCGCGAGCGGCGCGTTCGAGGCCTTCTCGAAGGCGTCCACGTCGGGGCCGTGGGGCAGCATCTGGTTGTGCACCGAGATGCCGCCTGGCTTGAAGCCCTCGGGCTTGGCGTCGTAGGCGCCGTAGAGGAGGCCCATGAACTCGCTCATCACGTTCATGTGGTACCAGGGCGGGCGGAAGGTGTTCTCGGCCACCATCCAGCGGTCGGGGAAGATCACGAAGTCGATGTTCGCCGTGCCCGGCGTCTCGGAGGGTGCCGTCAGCACGGTGAAGATGGACGGGTCCGCGTGGTCGAACAGCAGCGGGCCCACGGGCGAGAAGCGGCGCAGATCGTACTTGTAGGGCGCGTAGTTGCCGTGCCAGGCCACCACGTCCAGCGGGGACCAGCCGATCTCGCTTTCCCACAGCCGCCCGCCCCACTTCACCAGCAGGCGGTGCGGGGTCTCGCGGTCCTCGTAATGGGCCACGGGGTGCAGGAAGTCGCGCGGGTTGGCCAGGCAGTTGGCGCCGATGGGTCCGCGCTCGGGCAGGGTGAAGGCGCCGCCGTAATTCTCGCACAGGTAGCCGCGCGAGGGGCCGTCCACGTCCACGGCGAGTTTCACCCCGCGCGGGATGACGGCGCACTCGCCCGGCTCCACCGCCATGCGGCCGAACTCGGTGCGCAGGCGGATGGCGCCCTGCTGGGGCACCAGCAGCATCTCGGCGTCGGCGTTCCAGAACACCTCGTCCACCATCGGGCGGTCGCACAGCCACAGCGAGGCGGCCATGCCGGCCTGGGCGGCGGCGTCGCCCGCGGTGGTGACGGTGTGGATGCCCTGGATGAAGGTGCCCGAGGTGATGGGCACGGGCGCCCAGCGCATGGGCGCGGGCGGCAGGTCGCGGCCCTCCTCGCAGGGCGCGGAGCGCCAGTGGCCCATGGGCGCGGGGCGCATCGCCCCCCAATGCGCGATGGTGGGGCGGATGCGGTAGAGCCAGGAGCGCTCGTTGGACGCGCGCGGGGCGGTGAAGGGCGAACCCGAGAGCTGCTCGGCATACAGCCCATAGGCGCAGCGCTGGGGCGAGTTGCGGCCCACCGGCAAGGCGCCCGGCAGCGCCTCCGTCTCGAAGCCGTTGCCGAAGCCGGAAAGGTAGGGGAGGGTCATGCCCGCTCCAGGATGCTGACGTAGTTGGCGACGGCGGCGCCGCCCATGTTGAAGACCCCGGCGATGTCCGTCCTCGGCAGCTGCATGTCGCCCGCCTCGCCGGAGATCTGCATGGCGGAGAGCACGTGCATGGACACCCCCGTGGCGCCGATCGGGTGCCCCTTGGACTTCAGCCCGCCGGAGCGGTTCACCGGCAGGCGGCCGTCGCGCTGGGTCCAGCCCTCCATCGCCGCGCGCGCGCCCTGGCCCTCGGGGGCGAGGCCCATCGCCTCGTATTCGATCAGCTCGGCGATGGTGAAGCAGTCATGCACCTCGGCGAAGGACAGGTCGGCCAGCTTCAACTCCGCGTCGGACAGGGCGCGCGACCAGGCTTCCCGCGCGCCTTCGAAGCGGATGATGTCGCGCGCGGCGATGGGCAGCAGGTCGTTCACCTGCGCCGTGGCGCGGAAGCGCACGGCGCGCCGCGCGGTGGCCGCCACGTCGCCCTCGGCGATCACCAGCGCGGCGGCGCCGTCGCTGACCAGCGAGCAGTCGGTGCGCTTGAGCGGGCCGGCGACGAAGGGGTTGCGCTCGCTTTCGGCGCGGCAGAACTCGTAGCCGAGGTCCTTGCGCATCTGGGCGAAGGGGTTGTCCACGCCGTTGCGGTGGTTCTTGGCGGCGATGGCAGCCAGCGCGTCGGACTGGTCGCCGTGCTTCTGGAAATAGGCCTCGGCGATGCGGGCGAAGACGCCGGCGAAGCCCGCCTCGATGCCAGCCTCGGCCTTGAGGTAGGAGGCGGAGAGCAGGATCTCGCCCACCCGCTGGCCGGAGACGGCGGTCATCTTCTCCACGCCGACGACGAGCGTGACGCGGCCGCGCTTCGCCCCCAGGAAGTCCAGCGCGCCGTGGATGGCGGCGGAGCCGGTGGCGCAGGCGTTCTCGAACCGGGTGGCGGGCTTGAAGCGGAGCTCCGGCACCGCCTGGAACACCAGCGAGGACGGGAAGTCCTGCGCCTGGAAGCCGTTGTTGTAGGTGCCCAGGAAGACCGCATCCACCTCATGCGGCTCGATCCCGGCATCGGCGATGGCCTGGCGGGCGACGAGGCCGATCAGCGCCTCGGCGTCCGGCGCGTCGTCCAGGCGGCCGAAGCGGCTGTGCGCCCATCCGATGATCGCGGCGTCATGTCGGGCCATGGGTGATCCTCCTGTTTGGCGCAGGATATCAGGCTCGGGCCCGCCGCAGGAAGGGGTGTGGCAGATGGGCAACAGGTGAACTAGCTGTCATCTTTCGCGTCCCGCCGCCATTGAACGCAGCCGGACCGCTCCCATTTCCCGGCGTGTCAGGGATCGGATGGTCCCGGGCAGCTTTGCCTTCCTCAACCTTGCCTTGGCCATTCCCCGTTCGGGGAATGGCTTTTTTTTTTCGGCGTCAGGTTCCGGCCGGCACCAGGATGGAGACGGCGGCCTGGGCGGCGATGCCCTCGCCCCGCCCGGTGAAGCCCAGGCGCTCGCTGGTGGTGGCCTTCACGCCGACGCGCCCTTCCGGCACGCCCAGCAGCGCCGCCAGCCGCGCGATCATGGCCGGCGCGTGCGGGGTGATCTTCGGCCGCTCGCAGACCAGCGTCACGTCGGCGTTCACCAGCACGCCGCCGCGCGCGGCGATGCGCCCGGCGGCATGCTCCAGGAAGCGCGCGCTGTCCGCGTCCTTCCACTGCGCCTCGGAGGGCGGGAAGTGCCGGCCGATGTCGCCCTCCGCCAGCGCGCCGTAGATGGCGTCGCACAGGGCGTGGATGCCCACGTCGGCGTCGGAATGCCCGTCCAGCCCGAGTTCATGCGGCACCGTGACGCCGCAGAGGACCAGCGGCCGCCCCGGCACCAGGCGGTGCACGTCGTAGCCCAGGCCGGTGCGCGGCCACGTCGGGGGGGTCATCAGCGCCTCCATGCGCGCGAGGTCCTCGGGGAAGGTGATCTTCACGTTCGTCTCGTGCCCGGGCACCAGGGCCACGGCCTGGCCTGCCCATTCCAGCAGCTGCGCGTCGTCCGTCGCCTCGCCGGTCGTGGCGCGGTGGGCGGCGAGCAGCGCGGCGAAGCGGAAGCCCTGCGGGGTCTGCGCGCGGAACAGGCCGGCGCGCGGCACCGTCTCGCCGGTGGCGCGCTTGAGCGTGTCGCTGACCGGCTGGGCGGGGATTGCGCCGGGGTGGCGTTCCAGCGCGGCCAGCAGGGCGGCGACGGTGCCGGGGGGGATCAGCGGGCGGGCGCCGTCATGCACCAGCACCAGGGCGGGGGCCTCGGCCTCCAGCGCCTCCAGCCCGCGCCGCACGCTTTCCTGCCGCGTGGCGCCGCCGGCGACCGGCGGGCGGTGCGGCAGGCCGTGCAGGATGGCGGCAACTCGCGCCTGCTCGCCCTCGGCGCAGACCGGTTGCAGCAGCGAGACGTGCCCGCCCGCCAGCAGCGCCTCGGCGGCGTGGCGCAGCACGGGGCGGCCGGCGAGGGGGGCGTACTGCTTCGGCTCGGGCCCGCCGAAGCGGGCGCCGTGGCCGGCGGCGAGGAGAAGGGCGGCGATGCTCATGCCCGACCATCCCTAGAGGCATTTCGCGGCATCGCAAGCGTGGACGCGGCGGCCGGTTGCGCGTAGATGTGCCCAAATGATGGGCAATCCGCTGAACCCGATCCAGCTCGCACCCGGCGTGCGCATCGAGACGCCGGTGATCCTCGCGCCGATGTCCGGCGTCACCGACCTGCCCTTCCGCCGCCTGGCGCGCGAGGAAGGCACCGGCCTGGTGGTGAGCGAGATGATCGCCTCCAACGCCATGATCCGCGAGAACCGGCAGAGCCTGAAGATGGCCGAGGTGGAGGGCTTCGGGGCGCCCTCCTCCGTGCAGCTGGCGGGCTGCGAGCCCTCCGTCATGGCCGAGGCGGCGCGGCTGGTGGCGGACCGGGGCGCGGCCATCGTGGACATCAACTTCGGCTGCCCCGTCAAGAAGGTGGCGGTGGGGCAGAGCGCCGGCTCCGCCCTGATGCGCGACGAAGTCCGCGCCGCGGCGATCCTGGAGGCCGTCGTGAAGGCGGTGCCGGTGCCGGTGACGCTGAAGATGCGGATGGGCTGGGACCATGGGAGCCTGAACGCGCCGAAGCTGGCGAAGATTGCCCAGGAATGCGGCATCCGGCTGGTGACGATCCACGGCCGCACCCGCCAGCAGCTCTACACCGGCACGGCGAACTGGGACTTCATCCGCGAGGTGAAGGAGGCCGTCTCCATCCCCGTCATCGCCAATGGCGACATCACCGAGGTGGAGCACGCGGCCGAGGCGCTGCGCCGCTCGGGCGCGGACGGGGTGATGATCGGCCGCGGCTGCTACGGCAGGCCCTGGTTCCCCCGGCAGGTGGCGCACCACATGCGCACCGGCGAGCGCCTGCCCGACCCGACGCTGGAGGAGCAGCTCGGCCTGCTGCTGCGCCACTTCCGCCTGATGCTGGCCCATCACGGCGAGGGGACCGGGGTACGGATGGCGCGCAAGCACGTCGCCTGGTACTCGCGCGGGCTGCCGGGCTCCGCCGAGTTCCGCGCCGCGGTGAACCGCCTGGAGACGGCCGATGCGGTGGAGGCGCTGATCGGGCGCTTCTACGCGCCGCTGGTCGAGGGCGGCGCCTGCGTGATGCGGGACGCCGCCTGATGGCGCTGGCGGGCGACGCCAAGGCCGGCGTGATCGCCAGGATGGCCGCGCTGGCGCGCCGGCCGCGCCCCGTCGCGCCCGATGGGGCGGCGGTGCTGGCCGCGCTGCCGCTGCCCGCCGTGGTGCTGGACGCGGAGAACCGCTTCCGCTTCGTGAACCCGGCCGCCGAGATCTTCTTCCAGCTCTCGCAGACCAACCTGTCCGGCATGGCGCTGGCCGACCTGCTGCCGCCCGACAACCGGATCTTCGCCCTGCTGCACCAGGTGCGCTTCTCCGACAGCCCGGTGGCGGACCACGACCTGGCGCTCGAATCCCCGCGCCTGCACCGCTCGGGCGTCTCGGTGCACGGCGCGCCGCTGGCGGAGATGCCGGGGCACGTGGTGCTGACGCTGCAGGACGGCTCGACGGCGGCGATGCTGGACCGGCAGCTGCACTTCCAGGGCGCGGCGCGGGGCGCCACCGCCATGGCCGCGATGCTGGCGCATGAGGTGAAGAACCCCCTCTCGGGCATCCGCGGCGCCGCGCAATTGCTGGAGCAGGGGGCGAGCGAGGGCGACCGCGAGCTGTGCGTGCTGATCCAGGAGGAGACGGACCGCATCCGTAACCTGGTGGACCGGATGGAGATGTTCGGCGACCGGCCGATCGAGCCGCGCGCGGTGAACATCCACTCGGTGCTGGACCACGTGAAGCGCGTGGCGCAGAGCGGCTTCGCCGCGCACCTGCGCGTGGTGGAGGAGTACGACCCCTCCCTGCCCAGCGTGTGGGGGGACCGGGACCAGCTGGTGCAGATCCTGCTCAACCTGGTGAAGAACGCGGCCGAGGCCGTGCATCCGGTGGATGGCGAGATCCAGCTGGCGACCGCCTACCACCACGGCGTGCGCATCGCGGTGCCCGGTTCGTCCGAGCGGGTGCACCTTCCGCTGACCGTGATGGTGCGCGACAACGGCCCCGGCATCCCCGAGCCGCTGCGCGCCACGCTGTTCGAGCCCTTCGTGACGACCAAGAAGAGCGGGCAGGGGCTCGGCCTCGCGCTCGTGGCCAAGCTGGTGAGCAACCAGGGCGGGCTGATCGAATGCGACAGCCGGCCGGGCCGCACGACCTTCCGCCTGTCCCTGCCCGGCGCGCCGGCGGGGATGGCGGACCTGGAGAATGATGAATGAGCGAGCCACGCACCGTCCTGATCGCCGATGACGACCGGGCGATCCGCACCGTGCTGTCCCAGGCGCTGCAGCGCGCGGGCTACAATGTCCGCGCTACCTCCTCGGCCTCCACGCTGTGGCGCTGGGTGGAGGATGGCGAGGGCGACCTGGTGGTGACCGACGTGGTGATGCCCGACGAGAACGGGCTGGACCTGCTGCCGCGCATGAAGCGCGTGCGCCCCGACCTGCGCGTGGTGGTGATGAGCGCGCAGAGCACCTTCACCACCGCGGTGAAGGCCGCCCAGCGCGGCGCCTTCGAATACCTGCCCAAGCCCTTCGACCTGAAGGAGCTGCTGAACGTGGTGGAGCGGGCGCTCGCGAGCCCCGCCAAGGCGGTGGCGAGCGAGGACGACACGGAGGGCGAGCGCCTGCCGCTGGTCGGCCGCTCGCCCGCCATGCAGGAGATCTACCGCACCGTCGCCCGCCTCACGACCGCCGACCTCACGGTGATGGTCACCGGCGAGAGCGGCACGGGCAAGGAGCTGGTGGCGCGCGCGCTGCACGACTACGGCAAGCGCCGCTCCGGCCCGTTCGTCGCGATCAACATGGCCGCGATCCCGCGCGAGCTGATCGAGAGCGAACTGTTCGGCCATGAGCGCGGCGCCTTCACCGGCGCGCTGACCCGCGGCATCGGACGCTTCGAGCAGGCGGCCGGCGGCACGCTGTTCCTGGACGAGATCGGCGACATGCCGCCCGAGGCGCAGACGCGCCTGCTGCGCGTGCTGCAGGAAGGCGAGTTCACCACGGTGGGCGGGCGCAGCCCGATCAAGGCGAACGTGCGCATCGTGGCGGCGACGCACCGGGACCTGCGCGCCTCCATCCGCGCCGGGCTGTTCCGCGAGGACCTGTTCTACCGCCTCAACGTGGTGCCGATCCGCCTGCCGCCGCTGCGCGAGCGCGTCGAGGACATCCCGCTGCTGGCGCGGCATTTCCTGGAGCGCGCCCGCCTGTCGGGCCTGCCGGCCAAGTCGCTGACGGACGGCGCGATGGAGCGGCTGAAGCGCCACGCCTGGCCCGGCAACGCGCGCGAGCTGGAGAACCTGATGCGCCGCCTCGCCGCCCTGTACCCGCAGGAGGTCATCGGCGAGGAGGCGGTGGGCGCCGAGCTGAGCGAGGCCGAGGCGCCGGCGGAATCCGGCGCGCCGCGCGGCAGCGAGACGCTGGAGCAGGCGGTCGAGCGCCACCTGAAGGCCTTCATGGCGGCGCACAAGGACGGCATGCCGATCCGCGACCTGCATGAGCGCGTGATCGCGGAGGTGGAGCGGCCGCTGCTGCGCCTCGCGCTCTCCGCCACGCGCGGCAACCAGATCAAGGCCGCGGCGATGCTGGGGCTGAACCGCAACACGCTGCGCAAGAAGCTCAAGGACCTGGAACTGCCGGTGGTCCGGGGGCTGGCCTGATGCCCAAGCCGCGCGTGCCGTTCCTGCGGCGCGTGGCGGACATGCTGCTCGGGCGCGGGGTGACGCTGGGCCTGGCGCTCGGCGCGCTGTTCATGGGCATCGCCACCTTCGTGCTGCTCAGCGACGGCAGCCCGCTGGGGCCGACGCGGCCGGGGCAGGTGGTCGGCATCGTGCTGGTGAACCTCGCCGTCATCCTGCTGCTGGTCGCCTCGCTGGCCGGGCGGCTGGTGCGGGTGTGGGTGGAGCGGCGGCGGGGGGCGGCGGGCTCGCGGCTGCACACGCGGCTGGTGCTGCTGTTCTCCGTGGTCGCCGTGGTGCCGGCCATGCTGATGGCGGGCTTCGCCGCGCTGTTCTTCAACCTGGGCATCCAGGCCTGGTTCAGCGACCGCGTGCGCACGGCGCTGGAGGCGTCGCTCTCCGCCTCGCGCGCCTACCTGGAGGAGCACCAGAACAACATCCGCGCCGACGCGCTGGCCATGGCGAACGACCTGAACCGCGCCACCGTGCTGCTGCCCGACCAGGCGCTGGCCTTCGCCCGCGTGGTGGCGACCCAGGCCGGCATCCGCGGGCTGACCGAGGCGGTGGTGTTCGAACCGATCCTGGGCCGCATCGTGGCCCATGCCGGCATGACGGCGCAGTTCACCCTCGCCCCACCCCCCTCCTGGGCCATCGACACCGCGCGCGAGGGCGAGGTGGCGGTGGTGACGGGCGACGAGGAAGGGCGGGTGCGCGCGGTGGTGGCGCTGAACCAGACCTCGGGCATGCTGCTGATGATCGGACGCCCGGTGGATGCGAGCGTGCTGGAGCACATGCAGCGCACGGAGGCCGCCGTGACCGCCTACCAGGCGCTGGACCGCAACCGCGAGGGGCTGCAGGTCACCTTCGTGATGATCTTCGCGGTGGGCGCGGTGCTGGTGCTGCTGGCCGCCGTGCTGATTGGCCTGCTGCTGGCGAACCAGCTGGCCGGCCCCATCTCGCGCCTCATCACCGCGGCCGAGCGGGTTCGCGGCGGCGACCTGAGCGTGCGGGTGGAGGAGGGGGACGCCGATGACGAGGTCGGCAGCCTGTCGCGCGCCTTCAACCGGATGACAAACCAGCTGGCCGCCCAGCGCAGCGAGCTGATGGAGGCCTACCGCCAGATCGAGGAGCGCCAGCTCTTCACCGAGGCGGTGCTGGGCGGCGTCTCGGCCGGGGTGGTGGGGCTGGATGGGGAGAAGCGGGTGAACCTGCCCAACCGCTCGGCCTCCGCGCTGCTGGGGATGGACCTGGAGCAGGCGATCGGCCGGCCGATGGCCGAGGTCGCGCCGGAATTCGCGCCCCTGCTGGCGGGCTCGGGCGGCACGAAGGAGGTCAAGGTCGGCCCGCCGTCGGAACGGCGCACGCTGCTGGCCCGCCTTTCGCCGGAGATGGAGGGGGCGGGCTACGTGCTCACCTTCGACGACATCTCGGCCCTGCTGGTGGCGCAGCGGCAATCGGCCTGGGCCGACGTGGCGCGCCGCATCGCGCACGAGATCAAGAACCCGCTGACGCCCATCCAGCTCTCGGCCGAGCGGCTGAAGCGGCGCTACCTCAAGCAAATCACCGACGACCCGGACACCTTCAAGGCCTGCACGGACACCATCGTGCGCCAGGTGGGCGACATCGGGCGCATGGTTGACGAGTTCAGCGCCTTCGCCCGCATGCCCCAGCCCGTGATGCGCGCGGAGGAGATGGGCCGCGTGGTGCGCGAGGCGCTCGTGCTCCAGCAGAATGCGCGGCCCGAGATCGCCTTCGAGACGGTGCTGCCGCCGGTGGAGGTGCAGGCGCTGTGCGACCGCCGGCTGATCAACCAGGCGCTGACCAACCTGCTGCAGAACGCGGCGGACTCCATCGCGGCGCGGGCCGCGATGGAGGAGGCGCCGCCGCAGCCGATCGGCCGCATCCGCGTTGCGCTGGAAATGGCCGGGAGCATGATCTGCGTGGCAGTGGAGGATGACGGGGTGGGGCTGCCGGAGGGGGAGGAGCGCGAGCGCTTGACGGAACCCTACGTGACGCACAAGACGAAGGGCACGGGGTTGGGGCTCGCGATCGTGAAGAAGATCATGGAGGACCACGGCGGGCGCCTGGCGCTGCGCGACGCCGCGGGCGGGCAGGGGGCGCGCGCAGAACTGCTGCTGCCGGCCCGGATGGCCGAGCTGGCCGTGATGGAGCGCGACGATGGCGCATGACATCCTCATCGTGGATGACGAGCCGGACATCCGCTCGCTCATCGACGGCATCCTGTCCGACGAGGGCTACGAGACGCGGCAGGCGCAGAACAGCGACATGGCGCTGGCGCATTTCCGCGCCCGCCGCCCCTCGCTGGTGATCCTGGACATCTGGCTGGCCAATTCGCGCCTCGACGGCCTGGGCATCCTGGATGCCATGCACCGCGAGGAGCCGGTGGTGCCCTGCGTGATGATCTCGGGCCACGGCACCATCGAGACGGCGGTGCAGGCGATCCAGAACGGCGCCTACGACTTCATCGAGAAGCCGTTCAAGAGCGACCGGCTGCTGCTGATCGTCCAGCGCGCGCTGGAGGCGGCGCGGCTGAAGCGCGAGATCAGCGACCTGCGGCTGCGCGCGGGCGCGGAGATGGAGCTGGTCGGCGGGTCGGCCGCCATGGCGCAGCTGCGCGGCGCCATCGACAAGATCGCGCCCACCAACTCGCGCGTGCTGATCGCGGGGCCTGCGGGCACGGGCAAGGAGGTGGCGGCGCGGATGCTGCACGCCCGCTCCCGCCGCGCCGACGGCCCCTTCGTTGCGCTGAACTGCGCCACCCTGAACCCCACGCGCATCGAGGAGGAACTGTTCGGCGTGGAGCCGGCCGGCGATGCGCCCCGCCGCGCCGGCACGCTGGAGCGCGCCCATGGCGGCACGCTGCTGCTGGACGAGGTGGGGGACATGCCCATGGAGACGCAGGGCAAGATCGTCCGCGCGCTCCAGGAGCAGGGCTTCGAGCGCATCGGCGGCGCGACGCGCGTGAAGGTGGACGTGCGCGTGATCGCCACCACCAACAAGGACCTCCAGGCGGAGATCGCGGCGGGGCGCTTCCGGGAGGATTTGTTCTACCGCCTGTCCGTCGTGCCGCTGCGGATGCCCGCGCTGCGCGAGCGGCGCGAGGACGTGCCGGCGCTGGCGCGCCACTTCATGCTGCGCAGCGCCGAGGCGTCGGGCCTGGCGCGCCGCGAGCTGGCGGAGGACACGCTGGCCGCGCTGCAGACCTATGATTGGCCAGGCAACGTGCGCCAGCTCCGCAACCTGGTGGACTGGCTGCTGATCATGGCGCCGGGCGAAACCTCCGCGCCCATCCGCGCCGACGCGCTGCCGCCGGAGATCGTGGGGGCGGCGCCGGCGGTGCTTCGCCTCGACCGGTCGAGCGAGATCATGACGCTGCCGCTGCGCGAGGCGCGGGAGATGTTCGAGAAGCAGTACCTGGAGGCGCAGCTGATGCGCTTCGGCGGCAACATCAGCCGCACCGCCAACTTCGTCGGCATGGAGCGCAGCGCGCTGCACCGCAAGCTGAAGTTCCTGGGCGTGCAGGCCGAGGACCGCGCCGGGGGGAACGGGGCATGAGCAAGGTCGCCTACGTCAACGGCCGCTACGTCGCGCAACGCGACGCCTGCGTGAACATCGAGGACCGCGGCTACCAGTTCGGCGACGGCATCTACGAGGTGGTGCACCTGCATCGCGGCCGCTTCGTGGACGAGGGGCTGCACCTGGACCGGCTGGAGCGCTCGCTGAAGGAGATCCGCCTGCCGATGCCCATGCCGCGCGCCGCGCTGCGCGCCGTGCTGGCGGAGGTGGCGCGGCGCAACCGCGTGACGGAGGGCCTGCTCTACATGCAGGTCACGCGCGGGGTGGCGCGGCGGGACCACGCCTTCCCGGCCAAGCCGGTTCCCCCGGCGCTGGTGGTGACGGTGCGGCGCATCCCGCCTTATCCGGTGGACGTGACGAAGTGGACGGGCACGGCCATCACCGCACCGGACCTGCGCTGGGCGCGGTGCGACATCAAGACGGTGAACCTGCTGCCCAACGTGCTGGCCCGGCAGGCGGCGCGCGAGGCCGGCGCCATCGAGGCGATCCTGTTCGACGAGGCCACGGGAATGGTGCGCGAGGGGGCCGCGACCTCCTTCTGGATCGTGGACGCGCGGGGCCGGCTGCGGACGCGCCAGCTCGATCACGCCATCCTGCCCGGGTGCACCCGCGCGGCCCTCCTCGCCGAGCTGGAGGCGGAGGGCATCGCCTTCGAACTCGGCGAGTATTCGCTGGAGGAGCTGCGGGGGGCGCGCGAAGCGTTCCTGACGAGCGCCACCTCCTTCGTGAAGCCCATCGTGCGGATTGACGGCGCCCCGGTGGGGGATGGCACGGTGGGGCCGGTGGCGCGGCGGCTGTTCGACCTCTTCGCGCGGCACGTGCATGGCGGGCGCAATGCGGCCTGAGCCGGCGTCCGGTCGGCAGGAGCGCAGCGACGCCGTGAGCCGGCCGCCCAGCACGCTGCTGTTCGACTGGGACAACACGCTCGTGGATGGCTGGGCGGCCATCCAGCACGGGCTGAACGCCGCCTTCCGCCATTTCGGCATGCCGGAATGGGACCGCGCGGAGGTGCTGGCACGGGTGCGCCGTTCCTTGCGCGAAACCTTTCCGGAGATGTTCGGCCCGCGGTGGGAGGAGGCGCGCGACGTCTTCTACGCCGGCGTGCGCTCCTGCCACCTGGACGTTCTGCGGCCCATGCCCGGCGTGCCGGCGATGCTGGCGGCGCTGGCCGCGCTGCCGCTGGGCGTGGTGTCGAACAAGCAGGGGCCGCTGCTGCGGGCCGAGGCGGCGCACCTGGGCTGGCGGTTCGCCGCGCTGGTCGGCGCGGGGGACGCGGCGGCCGACAAGCCCGATGCGGCGCCCCTGCTGATGGCGTTGGCCGCGATGGGCGCCGCCCCTGGTCCGGCCGTCTGGTACGTGGGCGACACGGCGCTGGACATGCAGGCGGCGCGGGCGGCCGGCTGCACCGCCGTGCTCCTGGGCGATGCAGAGCATGACGGGGGCGTGGCAACCTGCGCGCCCGACCTGCATTTCCCGGACGCCAGCGCGCTTGCCGCGCATGTCAGGGCGCTGGACAAGGTGGCCTAGAGGACCGACATTCCCCTCCGCAGGTCGAGGCGGGCGCGTTCCGCGAACGAGAGACAAGAGGAAGGAGGCCGCATGGCCGAAAAATCCCAGAACGTGCAGGACGTGTTCCTGAACCACGTGCGGAAGAGCAAGACGCCGGTGACGGTGTTCCTGGTCAACGGGGTGAAGCTGCAGGGCATCATCACCTGGTTCGACAACTTCTCCGTGCTGTTGCGCCGGGACGGCCACACGCAGCTCGTCTACAAGCACGCCATCAGCACGGTGATGCCCGGCGCGCCGATCATGCTGTTCGACCCCCAGGCGGCCGGCGCGGTCGCCGGCACCGCCGCGGCGGGCGAGGCGCGGCCGGTGCGCGAGACGACGCTCACCATGAACCGGGAGCCCGCCCCTGCCCGGGACGAGTGAGGAGATCACGGCGCAGCCCATGCGCTGCGCCGTGATCCTTCCCTACGAACGCGCCCAGCGCGGCAACGTGCTCGAATTCGCCCCGCGCGAGGCCATGCCGCGCGCCGCCGAGGCCCGGCTGGCCGAGGCGGTGGGCCTGGCCGCCTCCATCGGCGTCACCATCGTCCACGCCGCCATCCACCCCCTGCGCCAGCGCCGGCCCTCCACCCTGATGGGCGAGGGGCAGGTGGCGATGGTGAAGGCGGCGCTGGAGGAGCAGCAGGCGGGCCTGGTCGTCGTGGACGCCGCGCTGAGCCCCGTGCAGCAGCGCAACCTGGAGCGCGACTGGGGCGTGAAGGTCATCGACCGCACCGGCCTGATCCTGGAGATCTTCGGCGAGCGGGCGCGCACGCGCGAGGGCACGCTGCAGGTCGAGCTGGCGCACCTGGAATACCAGCGCACGCGCCTCGTCCGCTCCTGGACGCACCTGGAGCGGCAGCGGGGCGGCTTCGGCTTCCTCGGTGGGCCGGGCGAATCCCAGATCGAGATAGACCGCCGCCTGATCGGCGAGCGCATCGTGAAGCTGAAGCGCGAGCTGGAGCAGGTGCGCCGCACCCGCGGCCTGCACCGCCGCGCGCGCGAGCGGGTGCCTTACCCGGTGATCGCGCTGGTCGGCTACACCAACGCCGGGAAGTCCACGCTGTTCAACGCGTTGACCGGGGCGGGCGTGTACGCGCGCGACCAGCTCTTCGCCACGCTGGACCCCACGATGCGCGAGATCGCGCTGCCTTCCGGCCGGCAGGCCATCCTGAGCGACACGGTGGGCTTCATCTCGGAGCTGCCGACGCAGCTGATCGAGGCCTTCCGCGCGACGCTGGAGGAGGTGGCGAGCGCCGACCTGATCCTGCACGTGCGCGACGCCGCCCACCCCGACAGCGCGGCCCAGAAGCAGGACGTGGTGACGGTGCTGGACGGGCTGGCGGAGGGGCCGAACGCCGCGCTCGATCCCGGCTGGCGGGGGCGCGCCATCGAGGTGCTGAACAAGGCCGACCTGTTCGGCGGGCCGGAGGCCGTGGCCGCGCGGTCGGAAGGCGCCATCGCCATCTCGGCCCTGACCGGCGAGGGGGTGGACGCCCTGCTCGCCGTGCTGGACGAGCGGCTGGCGGCCGGCATGGTCGAGCGCGACTACGTGCTGGGGCCGGAGGATGGCGCGCGGCTCGCCTGGCTGTACCGCCATGGCGAGGTGGTGGCCCGCACGGACGCCGAGGACGCGATCCGCGTGACCGCGCGCCTCTCGCCGTCGGATCACGCGCGCTTCGCGCAGCTGCCGCGGTGAGGTTCCCGGCGGCGCGCGCCTCCGAGGTCGCGGCGCTGCTGCGCGAGGCGGCGCGCACGGAGATCATGCCGCGCTTCCGCCGGCTGGCGGCGGGCGAGGTGCGCGCCAAGTCAAGCGCCTTCGACCTGGTGACCGAGGCGGACGAGGCGGCCGAGCGCCGGCTGACCGAGGCGCTGGGGCGGCTCTTCCCCGGGGCGCTGGTGCTGGGCGAGGAGGCGGCGGCGGCCGACCCCGCGGTGCTCGGCCGGCTGGGGGGCGACGGGCTGGTCTTCGTGCTGGACCCGGTGGACGGCACGGCGAACTTCGCCGCCGGCGCGCCGCTGTTCGGCGTCATGGCGGCCGCGGTGTGGCGCGGCGAGACGATCGGCGCCTGGATCCACGACCCGATGGGCGACGACACCGCCATCGCCCTGCGCGGCGAGGGCGCGTGGATCGAGGCCGAAGGCCACCGCGCCGATTGCCGGGTGGCGGAGTCCGTGCCGGTCGGGCGGATGATCGGCGCCGTGTCCTGGGGATACATGGACCCCGCGCGCAAGGCGCGGGTGCTGCCGGCGCTGGCGGCGCTGGGCGGCACGCTGAACTTCCGCTGCGCGGCGCACGAGTACCGTCTGGCGGCGACGGGCGCCGTGCACCTGCTGGCCTACAACCGGCTGATGCCGTGGGACCATGCGGCGGGCGTGCTGCTGCATGCCGAGGCCGGCGGATACTCCGCGCAGTTCGACGGCGCGGCCTATTCGCCGCGGGTGCACCAGGGCGGGCTGCTCTGCGCTCCCGACCGCGCGGCCTGGGACGCGGCGCGGGAGGCGCTGTTCCTTCAGGCGTAGAGCTGGCGCGCCAGGTCCACGAAATCCGTCGCCACCCAGTCCCAGGGGTCCTCGGCGCGCAGATCCACCGTCTGGCCCTCGCCATGCTCGGTCGGGCGCGCGACGAAGGCGGTCTTCAGCCCCGCCGCGCGCGCCGCCCGCAGGTCGCCATTGTGGGCGGCGACCAGGCAGACCTCGTCCGGGCGCATCGCCAGCAGCTCGGCGGTGCGGAGATAGGCCTCGGGCTGGGGCTTGTAGGCGCGCACGGGCTCGGCGCCCAGCACCGCGTCCCAGGGCAGGCGGGCGCGCTTGGCCATGTTGGCGAGCAGCGCGATGTTGCCGTTGGACAGCGGCGCCAGGAAGAAGCGCCGCTTCAGCCGGTGCAGGCCCAGCAGCACGTCGGGCCAGGGGTCCAGCCGGTGCCAGGCGAGGTTCAGCGCGTCCAGGTCACCCGCCGCGCAGCCGGTGATGCCGTGGTCGGCCAGCACCCCTTCCAGGTTCTCGCGGTGGAGCACGTCGAGGCGGGTGAAGGGCCGGCGGCCGGAGCGGCACTCCTCCATGGCGGGCTGGTAGCGGCGGCGCCAGGCATCGGCCAGCGCGAAGGGGTCCAGGTCTTCGCGCCCGATGGCGGAGAGGTATCCCGCCAGCTCGCGCGCGACGCCGGAGCGCCAGTCCACCACCGTGCCGAAGACGTCGAAGACCAGCGCCCTCATGGCTCGCGCGCCCACTTCCGGTCGAACTCCCACACCTCGGGGAAGCCCATCAGCTCGCATATGCGGCCGAAGCCGTAGGATTCGGCGGGCGGCATGCCGGTGTCGCGCAGGGTGGCGTAGGCGTCCTCCAGCGCCTTGGCCGCGGCCAGGAAGCCCACGGCCGGGTAGATGGCGATTGCGTAGCCCAGCGCCTTCAGCCGTGCCGCGGGCAGGACGGGGGTGCGGCCGCCCTCCACCATGTTGGCCAGCAGGGGCTTCGGGATGGCCTTGCAGATCGCCGCCATCTCATCCTCGCTCTCGGGGCTCTCGATGAAGACGATGTCGGCGCCGGCCTCGCCGTAGATGCGGCCGCGGCGGATCGCCTCCTCCAGCCCCAGGCTGGTGCGGGCATCGGTGCGCGCGACGATGAGGAAGTTGGAGTCGCGGCGGGCTTCGACGGCGACCTGGATCTTCAGCGCCATCTCCTCGGCGGGGATGACGCGGCGGCCGGGGGTGTGGCCGCATTTCTTCGGCACCTCCTGGTCCTCCAGCTGGATACCGGTGATGCCCGCCGCCTCGTAGCCCATGACGGTGTGGCGCACGTTCAGCAGCCCGCCATAGCCCGTGTCGGCATCGGCGATTACGGGCGTGCGGGCCATGCGCGCGAAGGCGCCGGCGCGGCCGACCATGTCGCTGTAGGTGGCGATGCCGGCGTCGGCCACGCCCAGGTGCGAGGCCACAGTGCCGAAGCCGGTGACGTAGAGGCAGGGAAAGCCCATGCCGTCTGCGACCTTCGTGGAGATCATGTCGAAGATGCCCGGCGCGGTGATGAACTCGCGCGCGTCGAAGCGGGCCTTGAGGGAAGCGTCAGCCATGGGGCGTCGTCGCCACGGGGTGGCGTGGCCGGCGGCGCGCTACGGCGTGCGGCGGCGGCGTGGCGAGCGTGGCGCGGCGCGTGATCATGTCCTGGTTCCTCCGTCGGGGCATCCTCGCGCCGCGCGCCGCTTCGCGGAAGCCCCCGGCGGTGGCATGGTGGTACGCGATGCGGGTGCAGATCCTCGGGCTGGGCTATGTCGGGCTGCCGGCGGCGGGGCTGCTGGCGGCGGCCGGCCACCGCGTGCTGGGCGTGGACCCCGACGCGGCGCGCCGCGCGGCGATCGGCGAGGGGCTCTTCTTCGCGGAGGATGAGGGGCTGCGCGAAATGCTCGGCGCCGCCATGGCCTCCGGCGCGCTGACCCTGCACGCATCCCCGCAGCCGGCCGAGGTCCACGTGGTGGCGGTGCCGACGCCGCTGGGCGCCGGCCAGGCGCCGGAGTTGGGCTTCGTGTGGGCGGCGGCCGGGTCGTTGCGCCCCGTGCTGGCAGCGGGCGACCTGGTCCTGCTGGAATCCACCGTCCCCGTCGGCACCACCGCGGCGCTGGCCGCGCTGCTGCCCGGCGCGGAGGTGGCGCACGCGCCCGAGCGCGTGCTGCCCGGCGCGCTGCTGGAGGAGCTGCGGCGCAACCCGCGAATCGTCGGCGGCGTGACGCCGCGGGCCGCCGAGCGCGCCCGCGCCTTCTACCGGGGCTTCGTGCAGGGCGAGGTGACGGCGACCGACGCCGCGAGCGCGGAGATGGCCAAGCTGGTGGAGAACAGCTTCCGCGACGTGAACATCGCCTTCGCCAACGAGGTGGCGCTGCTCGCCGCCCGGCACGGGCTGGACGCGCACCACGTCATCGCGCTGGCCAACCGCCACCCGCGGGTGGCGGTGCTGCGGCCCGGCCCCGGCGTGGGCGGGCATTGCATCGCGGTGGACCCGTGGTTCCTGGCGCACGGCATGGGCGACGCCGCGCGACTGATCCCCGCCGCGCGCGCGGTGGACGCGGCGACTCGCCTGCATTGGCTGGAGGCGGCCTCGGCGCTCTGCCTGGCGGGAATGGGCGTCACCTGCCTGGGCCTGGCCTACAAGGCCGACGTGGGCGACCTGCGGGAAAGCCCGGCGCTGTGGATCGCGCAGGCGCTGTCGGCCCGCCACCCCGGACAGGTGCGCTGCGTCGAGCCGCTGCTGGACGCCTTGCCGGACGGGCTGGCCGCGTCCACGCTGGAGGACGCGCTGGCGGGCGACGACGCGCTGCTGCTGCTGGTGGACCACGCCGCCTTCCGCGCCGTGCCGCCGGCGCGGCGGCGGGGGCGCATCGTGCTGGACCCGCGCGGCGCCTGGAGGGACCGATGAACGCCGAGACGCATGCCGCCATCACCGCCTGCGTGCAGACCTACCTGGACGGGCTGCACGAGGGCGACCCGGCGAAGATCGCCGCCGCCTTCCACCCCTGCGCGCACCTGTATTCGGTGGGCGAGGGCGGCGCGGTGGCGGACCTGCCGCGCGAGGAATGGCTGGCGCGCATCGCCGCGCGGCCTTCGCCCGCGGCCACGGGGCTGGAACGCGCCGACCGCATCCTGGCGGTGGACGGGAACGGCCCTGACGCCGCCTGCGTGAAGGTGGAATGCGCCATCCCGCCGCGCTTCTTCACCGACTACCTGCTGCTGCTCCGGACGGGCGATGGCTGGCGCATCGTGGCGAAGTCCTTCCATGCCGAGACCCGGTGAGGCCCACGGCGCCGGAACTGGCGCGGCGCATCCTGGCCCTTGCCGCGCCCACCACGCTGCTGAGCGCGCTGCAGGTGGTGGCGCTGCTGGTAGAAACCTGGCTGGCCGCGCGGCAGGGGCGGGCTGCCTTGGCCGGCTGGGCGGTGGTGCTGCCCTTCGCGTTGCTGCTGGGCCAGATGAGCGCGGGCGCCATGGGCGGCGGCGTGGTGAGCGCCATCGCCCGCGCGCTGGGCGCCGGCCGGCCCGACGAGGCGGCGCGGCTTTCGCTGCACGCCGCCGTCATCGCGCTTGGCTTCGCGCTGGGATTCGTGCTGCTGCTGGCGGTGTGGGGCGGCCCGGTGCTGACGGCGATCGGCGGGGCGGAGGCGGCGGCGGCCGGCGTGCCCTATGCCGCCTGGCTGTTCGGCGCGGGGGCGGTGCCGGCCTGGCTGGCGAACACGCTCGCCTCCGTCCTGCGGGGCGGGGGCAAGCATGCGCTGGCGGCGCGGGTGCTGAACCTGTGCTGGATCGCCTATCCGCCGCTCGGCTGGCTGCTGGCGGAGCCGCTGGGGCAGGGGCTTGCCGGGCTGGGCATGGCCTTCGCGCTGTGCTTCTGGGCCGGCGCGCTGGCCATGGGGCTGGTGGTGCTGTCGGGCGCGGCGGGGTTCCGGCCCAACCTGCGCGCGCCGCTGGAATGGGCGCTGTTCCGGCGCATCCTGGCGGTGGGCGCGGTGGCCTGCGCGCTGGCGGCGGTGGCGAACCTGGCGACCATCCTGGTGACGGCGCGGCTCGCCGGATACGGCGCGGCGGCGGTGGCGGCCTACGGCGTGTCGGCGCGGCTGGAATTCATGATGATCCCGCTGGCCTTCGGCGTCGGCTCCGCGCTCACCGCGCTGGTGGGGCGCGCGGTGGGGCAGGGCGACTGGGAGACGGCGCGGCGCACCGCCTGGGTGGGGGGCGGCATGGCCTTCGCCGTGTGCTCGGCGGTGGGGATCGTGGTGGCGCTGTTCCCCCTGGCCTTCGCGCGCGCCTTCGCGTCCGACGAGGAGGTGGCGCAGATCGCGGCGCAGGCGCTGCGGATCATTGGGCCCGCCTTCGGCGGCTTCGGGCTGGGGATGGCGATGTACTTCGCCTCGATGGGCGCGGGGCGGATGGGGTGGCCGGTGGCGGCGGGGTTGTCGCGGCTGGCCATCGCGGTGGGCGGCGGCTGGCTGCTGGCCGACGCGATGGGCCTGGGCATGGAGGGGCAGTTCCTGGCGGTGGCGCTGGGCGTCACGGCCTATGGCGTGCTGGCAGCCTCGGCGGTGCGGCCGGGGGTGTGGCGATAGGGGCGGCGGACTTCCCCGGTCGCTGGAACTGCCCTAGACCGGGCGCTTCCCGGCGCCCCATGCCCGGATGGTGGAACGGCAGACACAAAGGTCTTAAAAACCTTCGTCCTTCAGGGACATGCGGGTTCGAGCCCCGCTCCGGGCATTCCCCTCACTCGATGGACATCCGCAGCTCCCGCACCAGCGGCCGCACGGCGGCGACCTGCTGGTGGACGGTGGCGCCGAACTCCGCCGGGCTGTTGCCGCCGGGCTCCGCGCCCAGCTCCTCGATGCGCGCGGCGAGCGGCGGGTGGCGGGCGGCGGCCGCGATCTCGGCGTGCAAACGCGCCAGCACCGCCTCGGGCGTGCGCGCGGGGGCGAAGAAGCCGTTCCAGCCCAGCAGCTCGGCGTTGGGGAAGCCCTGCTCGCGCACCGTCGGCACCTCGGGCAGCGCCTTGGCGCGGCTGGCGGCGAGCGTGGCGATGGGGCGCAGCGCGCCCGAGCGGATATGCGCCAGCGAGGAGGAAAGCTGGTCCCCGCCGAACTGGATGCGCCCGGCCAGCATGTCCTGCACCAGGGGTGCGGCGCCGCGGAAGGGGACGTGCTCCATGGGGAAGGCGCCGTCGCGCTTCAGCACCTCGCCGACCAGGTTGATGGTGCTGCCCGGCCCGGTGGAACCGTAGAACGGCGCCGAGGGCTGCGCCTTCGCCCAGGCCGCGAAGTCGCGCAGGTTCGTGGCCGGCACGTCCTTGTTCACCAGCAGCATCATCGGCACGTTCGCGCCCAGGCTGATGGGCGCGAAGTCGCGCTCGATGGAATGGGGCGCGCGGCCGAGGAACTCCAGCGCGGCGGTGGTGGTGCTGAAGGTGAGGTTGTGGAACAGCAGCACCGTGCCGTCGGCCGGCGCGCGCGCCACCACCTCCGCGCCGATCGAGCCGCCGCCGCCGCCGCGATTCTCCACCAGCACGGAGACGCCCAGCGTCTCGGTCAGGCGCTGCGCGTAGAGGCGGGCCAGGATGTCCGTGGTGCCGCCGGCCGGAAAGGGCACGACGAGGCGGATCGGCGCGGAAGGCTGCCAGGGCTGCGCGCGGGCGATGGCAGGGGCCAGCAGCGGGAGCGCCAGGATGGCGCGGCGGGTGGTCATCGGGCGTTCCTCCGGGGCACGGGCGGCTTGGCGCCGCCTCATGCCCCGGAGTGTGTCGGCGCCTGCGCCGTCAGGTCAATGTCCGGCGTTCTCGCCCGAGAAGTCGGGCGCCTGGAGGCCGGAGGCTTCCAGCTGGCGCACCAGGGAGGCCTTCAGCCGCTCCAGCCCCGCCTCGCTCGACGCCTCGCAGCGCGCCACCAGCACGGCCTGGGTGTTCGACGCCCGCAGCAGCCACCAGCCATCCGCCGTCTGCACCCGCACGCCGTCCACGGCGGATACCTGCGCGCCCGCGGAAGCGAGGCGCGCGCGCACCTCCTCCACCACGGCGAACTTGCGGTCCTCGGCGCAGTCGAAGCGCAGCTCGGGCGTGTTGGTCACCTGCGGCATGGCGGCGCGGATGCTGGACAGGTCGGTGTCCGCGCGGGCCACGATGCCCAGCAGGCGCACGGCCGAATACAGCGCGTCGTCGAAGCCGTACCACTTGTCGGCGAAGAAGATGTGGCCCGACATCTCGCCGGCCAGGGGCGCGCCCGTCTCGGCCATCTTGGCCTTGATCAGCGAGTGGCCGGTCTTCCACATCAGCGGCGTGCCGCCGGCCTTCGCGACCTCGTCGAACAGCACCTGGGATGCCTTCACGTCGGCGATGATGGTGCCGCCGGGATGCGCCTTCAGCACGTCGCGCGCCAGGACCACCAGCAGCTGGTCCCCGAACAGGATGTTGCCCTCGTTGTCCACCACGCCGATGCGGTCGGCGTCGCCATCCAGCGCGATGCCCAGGTCGGCGCCCTGCTTCGCCACCTCGGCGATGATCTGGACGAGGTTCTTGGCCACCGTGGGGTCCGGGTGGTGCGCGGGGAAGGTGCCGTCGATGGTGCCGTTGATGACGGTGTGCCGGCCCGGCAGCCGCTCCACCAGCCGCTGCACGATGTCCCCGCCCGAGCCGTTGCCGGGGTCCCACACCACCGTCAGCGCGCGGTCGCCGCCGTCGTAGTCCTGCATCATGCGCGCCACGTAGTCGGCGGCGATGTCCACGCTGCGCTCGGAACCCTGGGCCTCGGGCACGACGTCGCCGGCGGCGGCCATGCGGCCCAGCTCCTGGATGTCCTTGCCGAAGAACGGCTTCTTGCCGAGCATGGACTTGAAGCCGTTGTAGTCGGGCGGGTTGTGGCTTCCGGTGACCATGATCGCGCCGTCCGCCTGGAGCGCGTAGGCGGCGTAGTAGAGCATGGGCGTCGGCCCGCAGCCCACGCGCAGCACCTCCATGCCGCTCGCCATCAGCCCGGCGACGAGGCGCGGCTCCAGCTCGGGCGAGGACAGGCGGCCATCACGCCCCACCGCCACCACGCGCCCGCCGGCGCGGGCGACGATGGACCCGAAGACGCGGCCGATGGCGAAGGCGTCGTCGTCGGACAGGGTCTTTCCCACGATGCCGCGGATGTCGTACTCGCGCAGCGTCGTCGCGTCGAAGTCGTGGCGGAACATCGGGGTGTCCTTCAGCGGTAGTTGGGCAGGAAGGCGCGCACGCCCTCGGCCAGTTCGGGGCGCTGGAGGGCGAAGGCCAGCTGCGCCTCCAGGAAGCCCAGCTTGTCGCCGCAGTCGAAGCGCCGGCCCTCGTAGCGCAGGCCGTGGAAGGGCTGGCTGCCGATCAGCTTCGCCATGCCGTCGGTGAGCTGGATCTCGCCGCCCGCGCCCTTCTCGTGCTTCGCCAGGTGGCCGATCACCTCGGGCATGAGGACGTAGCGGCCGATGATGGTGAGGTTGGAGGGCGCGACCTCGGGCCTGGGCTTCTCGACCAGGCCCTTCACGGACACCAGCCGGCCCTTGTCCTCCGCGATGTCCAGCACGCCGTACTTGCTGACGCGCTCCATCGGCACCTCCTCGATGGCGACGACGTTGCCGCCCGTCTCCAGGTAGGCGTCGGCGAGCTGCTTCGTGCAGGACACGTCGCACATCATCAGGTCGTCGGGCAGCAGGATGGCGAAGGGCTCGTCGCCGATGAAGTGCCGCGCGCACCAGATGGCGTGGCCCAGCCCCATCGGCACCTGCTGGCGGGTGGTGAGCACGGAGCCGGGCGGCAGCGCCTGGGCCTGCAGCTCCGCCAGCTCCTTCTCCTTGCCGCGCTCGCGCAGGGTCGCCTCCAGCTCGAAGGCGAGGTCGAACTGCTCGACGATGGCGGTCTTGCCGCGGCCGGTGACGAAGCAGAACTGCTCGATCCCCGCGGCGCGCGCCTCGTCCACCGCGTACTGGATGAGGGGGCGGTCCACCACCGGCAGCAGCTCCTTCGCCACCGTCTTGGTGGCCGGCAGGAAGCGCGTGCCGAGGCCGGCGACCGGCATCACGGCCTTCCGAAGTGGCTTGGGCATGGGGCGTTCTCTCCGCTGGCGGCTCGCCATCTCCTGCCATGCCCGCCCCGCTTCGCCAAGCGGG
>LNFM01001706.1_pt1 | contig 48793 bp, 46 predicted proteins | sample 596031 | NCBI WGS metagenome assembly LNFM01 (sample SAMN04254537, study PRJNA301005) | activated carbon metagenome | isolation source: dual media filters at the Ann Arbor, Michigan drinking water treatment plant | place: USA: Ann Arbor
AGCGCCGGCCGGAGCTCTGGCAGGAACTCAGCCGGTACGCAGCAACGTGGTTTCCCGATCCTGGTGTTGGATTTGCCGATCTTCACGCGGCGCTGGCCCATGCGATGGCGGGAGACGGCGAGGCGCTCGAAAAGATCATTCGCACGCCCAAAGGGCCGGCGGCGGACATCGTCGTGCCGATGGCAAGTGCTTTCGCCGCCTTTGCGCGCTCGGATTGGGACGGGACGATCGCTGCCATCGAACCTTATCTTGGCGCGCATGAGCGGCTGGGCGGGAGCAGGGCGCAGCGGGATCTCGTGGAGTACGCACTTGTCGGTGCAATGTTGCGCTCGGGCCGACCCGTGGACGACGTTGCGCGTCGGATCGTCGCCCGCCGTCCGCAGAATGCTAGGGAAGGCGGCTATCCTTTGAGAGAACTGCGCGCGCACGCGGTCTGATCGGGCCATTCCGAAAAGATGTTATGGGCAGCCCGGCCGAAGCTTGCGAAAACACCTTGTCGGCACGGCGCCGTGGGACTGGTCCGGCCTTCATGCTATACCTTTGCTTCTTGCACTTTCAAGTTTGCGCGCGCGGCAGCGAGGTGAGGGGAGATTGTCCCCCGCCTTGCCTTGGGTAACGGAGCGGTCGTGACCATCACCGCCAAAGGGCTCGACGCAATCCGACACATCTGTGCCGGCCTCGGAAGTCGTTTCCGGAATTTCTACTACAAAGCACTGGGGGTTGAAATTCAGGGTTATGTCCGGATGCGTAGAGTCTCGATCCCGCGCAACTTCAGCCGAATCTTTCTGGCGAACAACGTTACATTGGATGAGGGCGTGACACTGGTTGCGCACGATGGCGCCGGTCATTCGAAAAAGATCGCCATCGGTGAGAACACGCGCATCCACCGCCATGCGTTCATCGACGCGTCGCATCAGATACGAATCGGTCGGAATGTGGGCGTCGGCCCACGCTGTTACATCAGCGATCACGACCACGGACCGGTGCCGAACACGGCAGGCTCGGATCAGGCAGCTGTCTCCGCCCCAACGGTGATTTCTGATGGCGTCTGGCTTGGTGCTGGGTGCATCGTATCGAAGGGCGTCACGATTGGCAAAAACACTATTGTCGGCGCAGGGAGCGTTGTGGCGCACGATCTTCCGCCCAATGTGGTGGCCGAGGGTCGCCCGGCGCGCGTTGTGCGCAAACGCTAGTGGCGCCGATACCCACCGCCGCCTCTAAGCCGACGTCCGTTCTCTTTATCGTGGAGCGCGTGAAGCGTTGAAGAGCGTGGCCGCGCTCGATTTTTCGATGGGTATTTCGGGCGGCAAATGGGGAGCTGACGCCGGGCCTGATATCGCGAGGATCTTCACGTGCGATCCTGTCAGAGGGGGCGCATCTGGTCCGATGTCACTTTCAGCCTCACGTTTTGATTGAGCAGGCTGGCCAGCAATACCAAGCGATCCTTGTCACCCATTTCAATGATGGTCGCGATCAAGCCGTCGAACGGGCCGCCGTTGAAACGGACCTGTTGGCCGACGTCATACGGCGTGACGGGTTTTGTAATAACGCCGTCGACCTCGCGGGAGCGCAATCCGGCAATGAAGCCATGATCGATGAACGCTGGACGGTCGCCAAACCGCACGAGCGCGCGCACGCCATAGGTCGAGAGGATCGGTCGCCACAGCGTCAAGTCGGGGGCCACTTCTGCAAAGACGTACCCAGGAAAGAGCGGGCGCAAGACGTCTTGCACGCGGCGCGCGTGACGAACCCTTTTTAGTTCTCGGGGGCAGTACACATCGAACTTCTGGCGCGCCAAATTTTCGACGGCGATATGCTCACGGTGGGGGTGCGTGTTGATGGCCACCCAACGCGCGGCGGCAATTGCGCGCGGAGGCTCATCGCGGATCGGGTCGAGGGTGCCATCCATGAAACAGTCCCGTTACGAAAAACAAATGGGTCAGCCACTCGATGCGCCGCGTTCAATAGCTATCGCGCTGCACCGTGATGTCAAGCGGCAGTAGGCTCACGGTGCTGTGGCTGATGGCGCTCAGACCTTAAAGGTGCCCACAGTTGGTGCGCATAAGACGGCGAGGGTCGTGGCGGCGTGAGTGGACACAATTTGTCTCAGGATTTCAAAGACTGCGGCGTGATGATTGATCTTCACAGCCATATCTTGCCGGGTGTCGATGATGGCGCTGCAGATCTTCAAACGTCGCTCGCGATGGCGCGTGCGTATGTCGCCGACGGTGTCGCAATCGTCGCGTGTACCCCGCATATATTGCCTGGGGTCTATGCGAATTCGGGTCCCTCAATTCGCTCAGCGGTCGCAGAGCTGCAGGCCGAACTGGATCGCGCTGGAATTGCGCTTCGGCTCGTGGCAGGTGCCGATGTCCACATCACACCCGGCTGGGTCGAAGGGCTGAGGCGTGGAGACTTGCTGTCGATCGCCGACTCTCGATACGTTCTGGTCGAGTTGCCCCGCCACGTGGCGCCACCACGATTCGAAGCCGCGCTGTTCGATCTGGTCTCCGCTGGATATGTGCCGATTCTGACACATCCTGAGCGGTTGCTGTGGTTGAGTGCACGCTACGATTGCGTGGCGCGACTTGTTGCTGCGGGCGTTTGGGTCCAGGTAACGGCTGGTGCTCTGGCGGGTCACTTCGGAGCGCGCGTGCGGGAGATTGCGGAGCGATTACTTGACGATGGTCTGGTTCATATTCTTGCCACCGATGCCCATGGCGACGTTCGTCGCCGCCCCGATCTGAGGGCCGGCTTCGCGCTCGCGGGGTCCCGAGTCGGACAACGATCTGCCTGGGAATTGGTCGCTACGCGCCCTCGTGGCGTGATCGAAAACATGCTACCAGAGAGTTTGTTGAATTTGAGCATTGCAGTTGGGGAACGGGGCGAGGCGGCGCCGGACTCAAATCGTGGCGGAGAGTAGGGGTGATGCAGATTAATCGATCAAGCGGCCACGCGTGGCTCATTCGGGCGCTTCTGATGATCGGCATCGGCTTGTCTTTGGCCAGCTGTGGCGCGGATTTGGGCGAGACGACGACCTCGTCGGTGCAATCCGATCCGATCGGCTCGACTGCGGGGTTGGGCGTGCCGCCTCCGAGCCAGTCTGTGCGCCCGATCAAGGCGAGCGCCACGCCCGAACTCGCCAAACAGGTGCGGAGCTTGGAGGGCATCAGTACGCCCGGCAGCGACGGCTATCGCATCGGCCCCCAGGATGTCCTCGATATATCTGTGTATCAAGCGGCCGATCTCGCCAAGACCGTGCAGGTCGCCGAGACCGGCACCATCAATCTACCATTGGTTGGAGACATTCAGGCGGGCGGCGTCACTGCCCGAGAGCTTGAGCGTTCACTCAAGGCGCAGCTGAAAAAGACCTATTTTCAAGACCCCCAAGTGACGGTGTTCGTCAAGGAATACAACAGCCAGCGCGTCACTTTGGAAGGCGCGATCAGCAAGCCGGGTGTGTATCCGTACCGCGGTCCAACAACGTTGTTGCAGCTGATCGCGACGGCGGGTGGATTGAATGACATCGCGGATGGCACCGACGTGATGGTGTTCCGGACGTCGACGGGCGCGCGTCAGGCAGCGAAATTTGACGTCGACGCGATCAAGGCCGGCCGCTCGGTGGACCCGCCGATCATCCAAGGGGATGTGGTGATTGTAAACGCATCGAGCGGCAAGAAATTCTATCAAGATATTCTCAAGACACTGCCGATGGTGGGCGTCTTCGGACTGCTTCTGTAGGCGTTGAAGAAAGAGGCACCCTGCAATGCGTAACGGCCCCGCGGTCGTACCCGGGTATCCCGCAAGCAGCCAGAATCGCCAGATTGCGCCGGCAGATGACGTCACGGCGATGCGCGGTCCCTATGGCGCTGTCCCTGGCGGGGAAGACCCGCCGAGCGACGATCTTCGCCGCTTGTTCTTCGAGTGCATTCGAATTGTCTTCAAGCGCAAATGGTTGATCCTGGCCATTGCCATCGCGGTCATGTCGCTGGGCGCGCTGCGGACCTTGATGATCACGCCGATGTACACGGCGAGCGTCCGAATCCAGATTGATTCAAAGCCGATCAAGATCGTGGAGGGCGGCCAGGTCGAGGCGTCGGAAGGCGGCACCGATTTTCTGCGCACGCAGATTGAGCTTTTGCGGAGCAGCGGCGTCGCGGAGCGCGTCGCGTCGATCGCGAAGCTTGCCGATGACCCTGACTTTTTCAAACCGCGCGAATTTTCCTTGATGTCGGCGATCCGTTCGCTCTTCAGCGGCGAGGCGCAAAGTGACTTCGTTCCTGATCGGGCCAGTCTCACCCGGGCTGCCGCCGGCATCGTCGCCGGCAACCAGTCCGTGAGCCTAGTGCCGGGCTCCCGTCTCGTGGACGTCCGGTATTCGGATCCTTCTCCGGGGCGGGCGCAGCGGGTCGCCAATGCGTTCGCCGATGCCTTCATTGCCTCCAATATCGATAAACGCTTCGAGGCCAACGTCTATGCCAAAGCCTTTCTCGAGGATCAGCTCGCGCAACTGAAGCTCAAGCTCGAGGAGGCCGAAACCGCGGTCATCGCCTTCGCTGAAAAGGAAGAGTTTGTCATCACGAGCGAGAAGGCCTCGATTGCCGAAGCCAATTTGTCTGCGGCCAACGGTGCATTGGGGGGACTTATCGCCGACCGGATCAAGTCTGAGCAACTGTGGCGGCAAGTCGAGAACGTGGATGCGCTCAATCTGCCCCAATTCTTGCTCAACCCGGTGATCCAGGGTTTGCGATCGGCGCGCAACACGCTCGATGGCGAGTACAAGGAGAAGCTGCAGACGTTCAAGCCGGGTTACCCGGCGATGATCCAGATCCAGAACCGGATGAAGGAAATCGACCGTCAGATCGCGACCGAAGTGAAGGCCATCAAGGAATCGCACAAGGCTGCCTACGAGCAGGCCTTGCAACAAGAGAGCGAGATGCGGACCCGCATCGAAACGCTACGGGTCGAGACCCTCGATCTGCAGCGGCGTGGGATCCAGTACAACAACCTGAAACGGGAAGCGAACACCTTGCGGACGCTCTATGAGGGGCTGCTGCAACGGCACAAAGAAGTCGACGTTGCGGGCGGCGTTGGCGCCAACAATATCTTTATCGTCGATCGAGCTTCCGTTCCCGGCGCACCCTCGTCGCCCAATATCAGCCGTGCGTTGATGCTGTCCTTGATGTTGGGCCTGGGTGGCGGCTTCGGGGCGGCCTATCTGCTCGAGCGTCTCGATGACGCGGTGCGCGCGCCGGACGATGTCGAGCGTCTTTCTGGCTTGCCAACACTTGGCGTGATTCCCAGCGTGGGCAAGGACGGGAAAGCGGAGAAGGAGCTTCTCAATCCGCGATCGGCGATCGCCGAGGCCTACCGGTCGCTGTGTACGGCGCTGCAGTTTTCCACCGATCAGGGTCTGCCGCGTTCACTTCTCGTCACGAGTTCGCTGCCGGGCGAGGGCAAGTCGATTACGTCGCTTGCGATTGCACGCCACTTCGCCAACATGGGGTTGCGCGTTCTCATCGTCGATGCCGATCTGCGCAACCCGTCATTGCATCGCAAGCTCGGCCTCGATCACGGCGTCGGGCTCAGCAACTATCTGACGGGCGAACTGTTGCCGCCGCAAACCTTCCAGGCGACGGATATCGACAAGCTGACGTTTATGGCAACGGGGCCGTTGCCGCCGAATGCTGCCGATCTTCTCGCAGGGCCGCGTCTTTTTTCGCTGCTCTCTGTCGGCATGGAGACCTTCGACCTCATCGTCATCGATTGCCCTCCGGTGATGGGATTGGCGGATGCGCCGCTTTTGTCGAATGCCGCCGCAGCTACTGTGTTCGTCGTCGGTGCTGGACAGTCACGACCGGGGCAAATCCGCGGCGCCCTCAAGCGGCTGCAGTTCGCGCGCAGCCCGGTCATTGGAACCGTACTGACCAAATTCGATGCCCGAAACGCCGCGTACGGCTATGAATACGGCTATGAGTATGGCGGCAACGCTTACGCTTATGGCGGCCAGGTCTCAGATCAGCGAGGGCCGCGGGGGCGTTTGACACAGGCGTGAATGTGGTGCGATGCGCGAAGCGACAGCTCTCGAGGTTGCAGTTGGCCTTCTGCAACTGCCGTCGCGCGTGCCAACGCTTCGCGATGGCGATCTGCCGCCCGATATCGAGACGCTGCTTCGAATAGTGGCCGACGATGATGGCGCCTTGCCCCAAGCGATGGCCGCCACGAAGCAGACAGCGATCACGCTGCAGACGGCGGCAAGCTTCTTCATCGAACAGATCCTGCTGCATCCGGGAGCCGACAGCTATCGCGCGCTGGGGGCGCGGCCAGACGCAACCATGGATCAGTTGCGACGGAATATGGCGCTGCTGTTGCGCTGGCTCCATCCTGACCGTGATGCCAATAGTGCGCGCGCCCTCTTTGCGGGGCGCGTGACCGAGGCCTGGAACAATCTCAAAACGCTGGAACGGCGGGCCCAATACGATGCTGCGAGAAGAAAGGGCCTACGTAGCAACGCAAAAAAGGATCCGGTTGGTGGGGGAACGTCGTCGATGACGTCGTCGCGTGCCGGCACGCACGCCGCGCCCAGCACGAGGCCCGGGGGCGGGTCCGGTACAGGTGGTCGCGATGTGCGGCGTAGGCGTCCGCGGCCCTCCAGCGTCTGGCGCTTCCTCAAGCATCTGATGGGGCACGGTCGCACTTGAGGTGGAACTGGCGGAAACGCTGCGACAACGACGTGATACGCGGCTTTCGTCGAGGCCACCCATCTCAAGGCGGCATCGGGTTCGAGCCGTGATCTGTCTTCGAAGCAACCAGGGGTGACTTCCGGATGACCGATCAGAAGAGTAGTCGAGTTGCGAGGTCTCTGATTTTTGCGCTCGTCGCTGGAGGTCTGATTTGGGCGCTCGTTTCGCACAGCCTCGTCGCCGCACTGGTTCGCATCGCGCCCTCTTATGCGCTTTGGCTCAGACCAGATGATCCCGCCGCACTGGTGGTCTTGGTCGACCGCACGATCGAGGCATCTCGCCGCGCCAAGGCGCTGGGCGCAGCACCTGCGCGATTTGATTTCAAAGGTCCGGTGGATCAACCCGGTGCCCCGACGTCGCCAACGGGCGCACTCAAAGGAGACGCACCCGTTGCCACCGACGACGCGGCAGAGAGTAGCGACAGAGAGCTGATCCGCCGCTCGGTGTTGTCCATCCTCTCTCAGGAACCTGGTCATGCGCGAGCGCTGGCCATTCTCGGAGCTCTCAAGCGCGAAGCAGGTGCCGACGACGAGGCCGCTATCCTGATGCGTGCGAGCGCGCGTCGCACGCTGCGCGAGCCAGTGCCGCATGCGTGGCTGATCAACGACGCGATCAAGCAGAACGATTGGTCGCTGGTGATGCGGCAGGTCGATATCCTGATGCGCATGCATGATCAATCCATCGTGCCGTTGACGCCCCTCGTTGCGCAGATGGTCGAGACGCCCGAGGCGGCAGATTTCGTCAAAGAGGCGGTGAAGGATGGGCCCCCGTGGCGGGCGGCGTTCATGTCCGAACTGCTCGGGGCCATCAAAGACGCGCGCACGCCGCTCGATCTTATGTTGACTCTGAAGGGCACGTCGACGCCGCCGACGGTCATTGAGCTGAGGTCGTATCTGAACTTCTTGATCCAGGGAAAATACTATGATCTCGCGTATTACACTTGGCTCCAGTTTCTGACCCCGCAGCAGCTGGCCACGGTCGGCCCTGTGTACAACGGTGGTTTTGAAGCGAGGCCGTCGGGGCTGCCGTTCGATTGGGTGCTGCCGACGGATGGGACCGCTGCCGTATCGATCGCGCGCCGCGCGGACCAGCCAACTTCCCGCGCGCTCGTTGTTCATTTCGGGCAGGGGCGTGTCGAGTTGAGCGCCACGAGCCAGCTCCTGCGCCTGCGGCCTGGACGCCATCGCATCGCCGGCGAAGCGATGGGCGAGGTCGTGGGACGTCGAAGCGTGCGATGGCGTGTTGCTTGCCTCGGCGACCGGGCGCGCCAGATTGGCGAAAGCGAGATGTTTGTTGGCGAGATCAAGGACTGGACGCCCTTTTCGTTTCCTGTAATCGTCCCCAACGAGGGATGCGCCATTCAACGCCTCAGCCTGATTCTTGACGCGCGCACGCCATCGGAACGACTGACATCGGGAACCCTTTGGTTCGATGACGTGTCGATCCGTCGTGAGACGGCAAGCGATGAAGTTGGCGATCTCAAGCCGCCGGCTCAGAGCCAGCCGCGCCAGCGATAAACGTAGAAGCCCATCCATTCTCGCAGCGCCGCGCTTGTCGTGGCGAAGGCCGCGGCGTGCGGTAGCCAATCGAGCATCGTTTGGGAGGGCGCAGAACTTGCGCGGAAGTCACACGGTGCGGGAACAACCGGGATGCCGGCCTTTGTGAAGGTCGCGAACGCGCGCGGCATGTGCCACGCCGACGTTATGAGCAATCCAGACGCAAACGGCCGGTTCTGCATGAGTGCCTTGGTTTCGACGGCGTTCTCGTAGGTGTTGCGGCTGGCGACGCCAATGTCGATGGCGGCGGCCGCTACGCCAAAGTCAACCAGCAAGGTACGGATCAATTCGGCTTCGGGACGAACATCGCTGGACCAGGGAAGATTGCCGCCAACGACGAGGATCCTTTTGATGTGGCCCGAGCGATAGAGCTGTGCGGCGTGCCAGACGCGGTCGACGGCGTCGCCCAGATCCGGTTCGCGCCGTGGCGGCGATGACGCGGAGACGGCGCCTCCGAGCACGATCCCGACATCAACCCGAGGGAGCGTCGCTGGATCTGAAGGGTGCTGCCGCTCCAGCGTGCCGATCAACCAGTTGGCCATGGCGGGCGTGGCGCTGGTCCAGAAGAGCCCGAGGGCCAGAGTTGCGCTCATCGACGCCACCCGCCACGCACGTCGCCACACACTGAAGACCACGACGAGGAGCGCGAGAGACAGCAAACCCTCCGGCAGCACGATCAGCGGGAGGATTTTGGACAGCAGCAGTTGGAGATCAACTGGCAATGGGCTCAGGCTTTCCAGTTGAAAAGCTCATGTCGCGGTGGTTGTCGTCGGCGTATGGACGTTGATGGGAGCTTGGGACTTCGATTTTTGCGAGATGGTCCGCAAGGCGCAGCGCACAGAGGATCAGGGTCATCGTCGGGTTGGCGCTGGCGCCGGAGGGGAAGGCGGACGTGCTTGCCACCCAAAGGTTGGGCACGGCAAATGTACGCAGATCCCGATCGACCACAGCGGCGTGTCCATCCAGTCCCATCCGGGTCGTGCCCCCCGGATGGAACAAGCCCCCTACCTGCGTGAACGATCCAATGTGGTCCTCGAGCACGCCGCTAAACCATTTGAGTTCGCCGATGTCGGTCCAACCCTGCCGCCGCCAATAGGCGTCAAAGCGCCGGGCGAAGGCACCGATCGTCGCGTGCTCGGCCGGGCACACGCGCCAGTCGATCGCCGCCTGCGGCATATCCAGCGGATCGCGCGTTTCGGAGAGAAAGATGCGACTGGTCACGCGCGGCGCTTGCTCGGCGACGACATGCAACTGGTAGGAGGCGGGCTCGGGCCATCTCAGCTGCCCGTAGACGTAGCGCCAGTACCCGACCTGCATGAGATAGGGGGCATCTCGCGCGACGCGCAGCGCCGAACCTAGATCGATCTTTCCCGTGCGTTGCAGCGATCGCATGAACTCCTGCAAGGCACCAAACCCGGCTCCGCGTTCGGACTTGAAGGTGATGTGGCCGAAGGCACTGCCAACGCGCTCAGCTGCCTGCGCTGTGGGCGCGAGTTCGAACCGAAGGCTGCGCATGGTGGGCCCGGAAAAATGGTAGCCCGCCAGCCGGTTCAGCGCGCGCGGATCGTGAGCATTGATATCTGCCACCTGGGTCGCGACGTGGTCGTGGAAGTAGCAACCGAGGGCTGAGCAGTTCTGAAAAATCCTGCCGCTGGATTGTCGATCGAGCAACAACAAGAGCCGTGTTGCTTCGATCGCGCCGGCGCACACGACGACGTTGTGGGCCGTGACGCGGACCGTGCGGCCACTGCGATGACGTGCGACGACTCCTATCAGTCGCCCCGTGCCTTCATCGTAATCGAAGTGGGTCGCGGTCGCATTGAACCAAACCGACCAGTCGGTGTCCGTCTCGATGCGACGCTTGAAGAGCGTCGCCACATTTCGGCGTTTGAATGTTGGCCATTTTGCCGCGCGCGAAATGAAGTCGGGGTCTGTTCCCGTTGTGGCCCTTGTCCTTGAAAGCGGGGCCTCGTAGGCACCGCCGTCGATGCCGAATACGGTTTCGAGTTCGGCAACGTAGGGGGCCAAGTCTTCCGGTGCAATTGCCCACGGCGGCAGGTTGATGTACGGTCGCGCCGCAAGATCCTGCGGAAGAAACGGGATCAGCGCCCCACCCCAGATGGTTGACGTGCCGCCCAAACACCGGGCACGGCCGTCGGTTGCCCCGCGATAGTCTTCACCCGCCTGGACCACCTGGTTCAGCGGGTCGATGCCTTCAACATGCTCGCGGCCACCACTTTCGAGAACAACCACACGAACCTTTCGCTCCCTGAGCTTGGCGGCCAGCACAAGCCCCGCGATCCCGCCACCGATGATCAAGGTGTGGGTGTCGACCGATTGCGGGCACTCCTGCACGGCAAGATCATGAAGCATGCGGACTTCTCGATGGCGAAGGCGGCGAGCGCGTATTCTTTTAGGGGCGTTTGGCACGTCGAGCCGTAGGCTCGTCTTGGGGCAGCAACGTAGACCGTATGACCGCCGCCCGACACTTTCGAAGCGCGAACCGGCGTTAGCCGATCTCGATCAAGAGGCGCTCCGCTATTTCCTCGGCATAGGCTTCGGAGACGCCAAAATGGGTGGGTAGATAGACGGTACGGGCGACCAGGTCATCGACGTGGAAGGATCTGCCTTTCACCAAAGTGAACTTGGGATGGCGATGGGCGTTGGGGTAGAGGCTGCGACCGACATCGTACCCTGACAGCATCATCGACGTGATGATGCCCGGGCAGCGCTCCCGCGGCACCAGGACCGGAAAATTCACGAAACAGGCGCCAGCCAGATGCGCTGTGGGCGTATCGGCGGATACCATCCGCGCCGCGAGAACGTGCCGATAGATGGCGGCAATGCGACGGCGACGCTCGAGCCACGTATCGATATGGGCCAGCTTGGGCCACCATTCCGCGAACGCAGCGTGGGATGGCCGCGAAGTGAGCGTTGGATTGAGATCGTTGGTTTCGATACGGTGATGTTCGAGACCTCGATCGTGGCCATATTTCCGCAGGCGACGACGGATCAGCGGAAAAACCAGAGTGTTGAACAGGGATGGTCGGCTGGCAAAGTCGTATTGCAAGCAGGCGCGCGCGGGACGCAGATAGTCTTGACGGCGAAGCCTCGGCCATTCTGACGTGGCATCCCGGACGCGATCGGCAAGCTGGGTGTTGCGGGTCGTGATCAGGCCACCCCAAAAATAGTTGAGCAGCTTGAAGGAAGAGAAGCTGAACACGCTGGCATCCGTCAGCGTCCCGATTTGTTGGCCGTTGATGGTGCCGCCGAACGAAATGGCACAATCGTCGAACAGCAGTGCACCGTGGGCGCGGCAAAGATCGCCGAGTGCCCGCAGACGCGGTTCGTTGACGTGGTAGTGCGTGACGATCACACATGCGGTTTGATCGTCGATTTGGGTCGCTAAACCGTCGACGTCGCACGCGGTGCTATTCGGCATAAAGTCGTAGAAGACCGGTTCCCCCCCGGCCAGAATGACCATGGTCACAACGTCGGGGATCGTAAAGGGCGACATCAGCACCTTGCGCCGACCGTCACGGATCGCAAGCATGACGAGCAGATAGATCCCGCCACGGGCCCGTCCCACCGGAATGGCACGAGTTCCGGCGCCTAGCCGCTCAGAAATCTTGGCCAAAAATTGATTCTCATCCGACGAGGAGCCAGATTCCACAACGCGCCAATACGCCAAGGGCAGAATGCGCTGTTTTGCGACGATGATTGACGCTGCAGGGGCCGCGGGCGCGCGCGGCGCGACAAGGGGCGCGGGACGGGATTGACGCGACGCATGGGATCCGATCATGTCTACGCCGACTTGAGATATCCCAATGCCCCAGAAGTGCGGGCTCGAGGCCGGATACTGATCCGAACCCCGTCTTGTGGCAAGGGCCACTTGAATTTGTGATGCGGCGGGGGAGGTTTGCTGCTTTGGGTGATGCTAAAGATCGAAAGCGGAACCTGTTGCACGGGGCTGGCCATCGCATACGCCAATTGTGCGGAGGGCATACGATGACATCCACCTGTATAGCTTCGCTGGCGGTTGTGTCGATGGCATTGACCATGGGATCCGCTCATGCTGCGCAGGTGACGCCGGTCGCGGGCGAAGTTCTGGTGAATGTCGGTGCGGGCTATCGCTCGATTGCCGGTGTGGTGGACGTTGAGCCTGGAGGCTCGGTGATCGCCGGCGCGAGCGCGCAGGCGTCTCTGGCTTATCCCGACGGCTGTGTCGTGGATATCGTACCGGGCATGGTCGCTTGGGTAGAGGCGACGTCGCCGTGTGCGAACCAATCAGTTCAAACACGCGATCCCGGCGTGACGCTGTCGGCACCCAGGGTTTTTGACCCTACTTGGCTCCTCAACGGCGCCGCGTTGATTGACCGAAAGAAAAGGCCGGCCGGTCCTTGACCGTGCGCAACCTGGGCTCGTGCTCCGCGTAAGGTATCGCCTGATATCTTTAGTTTGGGTAAGTGCTCGTTGCACAGATTTTAGAGGTGCGGTGGCGCGTCAGGACGCTCTATTCTCACTCGTCGCGTTATTGGGGCGAAACATTTGTTGAAATGGGAATCTCATTGGCGGGGTTTGCCATCGACGAGCCCCTTCTTCGGCGCGGTCGCTGCTTACCTGGTCGCGTGCCTTACCCTCGGTGGTGGGACGCGCGAAGGTTTCCTCACGGACGTCGCTCTGCAGGGATTTGCTATCCCTCTTCTTCTATGGGCGGGATGGCGGTCGCTTGATATTCCGCAGGCAGCCGGTGGCCGGCGGGCGCAGGCCGCGCTGCTCGTATGTGGGTTCGCAATGGCATTGCCGTTGGCCCATTTGGTGCCGCTGCCGCCGTCCGTCTGGGGGCTTCTCCCTGCGCGGTCAGATTTCGAGGCCAACCTCCGGGCGGCAGGACTCGACGTCGGATGGCTGCCGCTCAGCGTCACGCCGTCGTTGACGTGGCTGAGCGCGCTCGCGCTGCTACCACCGATGGCGGTTTTTCTCGGCGTCCTGCAGTTGAGCTACGTCGATCGGAGACGGTTGAGCCTTGTGATCCTGGTCATGGGGGTCGCCAGCGTCGGCCTTGGTCTGCTGCAGCTCGCACAGGGACCGACGAGTTCTCTTCGCTTCTACGCCTTCACCAACACGAGTGAAGCCGTCGGTTTTTTTGCCAACCGTAACCACTATGCAGCGCTGCTGTATTGCCTGGTCTTGGTCGCAGCGGCGTGGGCCGTAGCAGTCGTGGCTGATTTTACGCGTGCCGGTATATCACTCAAATCGCGACGCAGCACACCGCACGTGGTCGGCCTTTTGGTGAGCTTCACGGTCCTTGTACTTCTCGTGGCAGCTCAGGCGATGGCCCGGTCGCGCGCCGGTCTCGGCCTCACCATCGTCGCTCTTCTCGGTGCGTTCGCGCTTGCCTATCGGGCGCCGAGCGCGGCCGGCGAGGCGAGATCGCCTTTGTTGCCGGGTCCTGCTACCCTCGGCGCCAGCAAACTGCTGCTGGCAGCAATCTCCTTTGCCCTCCTTTTTGGCGTCCAGTTCGCACTCTATCGCATCCAGGAACGGTTCGAGCTCGACCCGTTGGCGGATGCCCGCTTGCCATTCGCACGCAACACCATCGAGGCAGCGATGGCCTTCATGCCGTTCGGATCGGGCATGGGAACGTTCGTGCCAGTCTACCCGTCCTTCGAAAAGGCATCGGACAATGTAGCGAGCGTCTATGCCAACCGCGCCCACAATGATTTTCTCGAACTCTGGCTCGAAGCGGGCATCGTCGGTTTGATCGCCATGGCTGGGTTTCTGATCTGGCTCCTTTGGGCATCCTGGCGCGCCTGGCGGCGCGGCTTGCCCGGCGCAAACCATCGGGACAACCTCTTGGCGTGTGCCGCAGCGTTCGCGTTGGTCCTTCTGCTCGCTCACTCGACCCTCGACTATGCCCTGCGCACGGCTGCACTGATGGGGTTCTTTGCATGGGCCGTAGCAATGCTCCTCGTGCCGGTCGGGATTCTGCCTGCGGCGAGCGAAGCGACCCGCACGAAATCAGCGAATGCATCAATGAAAGGTCGGAGCCGCGCCTCCCGAGATGCGAGGCGAGTGGACGGGGCAATACGAGACGTGTCTCAGTCTGATCGGCCGTTTACCCCTTCGCCGGCCCGCGACGACTGGCCTGCCGCTTGGCAACCACCTAAGCCGCCTGCCGGTCGTGATAAGTAAGACCACTTACGTTGCGCCCATCCGAAAAATGGGGCCGTTTGGCGCCCATATTGTGGCCAAATGGGCACGCGCCTAATGCTAAATTGCTCAACACGAGGATTGCGGTTAGTGTCTGAAATTTAAACAGATTTTCTGATGACCGCCTAATTTTACGACGGCCGTTTGTGTTGACATCGCGGCGTGCTTGGCTAGGTTGGATTAACTATTAACAAACGGATACTCAATCTACGGCACATGTCGAAGCGTGGGGCGGTGGGTTTTCCACCGGAGGTGGTATGACAACTATAAAGCGTCAGCGGCTGCTGGCTATTGATTTAGCGATTGTAGGCGTCGCGTCGGTCGCCGCCTTGGCACTGCGAGAGAACTTCACAATAACCGAAGCTCGTTGGGCGGACTTTCTCCCCTATTTGGCATTTACGCTCGCTGTCGCCGGACCCATTTTGGTCGTCTTCCAGCTTGACCGTTCGGTGTGGCGCTTCAGTGGCCTCGTCGACTATGTGCGCGCCGCGATGGCATCGGCGTTCATCGTGGTGGCGGCAGTCGCCATTGGCTTTTTGGCCAATCGCCTCGACGGCGTTGCCCGATCGCTACCGGTGATGCAAGTGATTGTCATGGCGGCCGGTTTAGTCGGCACCCGCGTGCTGGTTCGCATCGTGCATGACCGTCGCCGACGGCGCGCGCGTGTTGAAGCCGTTTCTTTGCCCTCTCCCAACGATACCGTGCTGCTGGTTGGTTGGGGCAGCGTGACCGAACTCTTTGTGCGATCGGTCGCGGAGTTGGGCAATCCCACGATCCATATCGCGGGCATATTGTCACCCAGTGAGCGCCACACGGGGCGCCTAGTGCAGTCGTCTAAGGTGCTTGGGAGGCCCGAGGACCTGCGTGACATCCTTGCCGACCTCGACGTTCATGGCATTCACGTCGGGCGCATCGTGATTACCATGCGGTTCGACCAGCTATCGGAAGCAGCGCGACGGACCTTGCTCGAAATTGAGAGTACCACTGACGTCCGCATCGACTTCTTCGCGGAGCGGTTGGTGTTCGATCGGCCAAGCCGGCCCGCTTCTGCAATCGGTCAAATAAGGGACGGGGCGGTGCCGACCTCGACATTCGCGCTCGATAGTGTCGACGTCGAGCGTCTTCTGCGTCGGCCCTATTGGCGGGTGAAGCGCGGAATTGATGCCGCGGCCGCGATGGTTTTGCTGGTCTTGATGCTGCCGATCGCACTGCTGGTGGCCCTCGTCGTTGCGCTGGACGTCGGGCTGCCTGTCCTGTTTGTCCAGCAGCGACCAGGCCGGCGCGGAGCACGCTTCAACCTCTATAAGTTCCGCACGATGGGGCCTTCCCACGACCGTGACGGCACGAAACTATCCGACGAGGCCCGGCTCTCCCGGATCGGCGTGTTTCTGCGACGGACGCGGCTGGACGAGATGCCACAGCTCTACAATATTCTTGCGGGCGACATGTCTTTCGTTGGCCCGCGGCCCCTGGTGACGCGCGAGCAGTCGAGCGATATCATGGCGCGGCTGTTGGTGCGTCCCGGTTTGACGGGGTGGGCACAGGTGCGCGGTGGCCGGGTGGTCTCCGTCGCCGATAAGACCGCACTCGACCTTTGGTACGTGCGTCATGCAACCCTCGGCCTCGATTTGAAGATTGTCGCCGCCACCGTGCCGATGATCCTTTTCGGGGAGCGCGTCGACAAAGGCGCGGTCCGTCTGGCATGGCGCGATCTTCATACAACAGGTGAGCGTCGGCGGGTGGCATGACGCAAAGGTCCGTCGGCATCGTCCGCGTGACGCCGGTATCGCTTTGCCTCGATCCAGACGCAGTCCTGGCTACAGGTGCGCGATGCGTCCCCCGCGAGGGCTACCTGCCAGGGGATTGAACTATCGTTTTGGCAAGCTTGTGGGCGGTCGAGAAACACCGGCAAAGCTCCAAACCGCCTGTTTACTGTGTTGCGTTGCGTTTGGGTGTTCGTTCACCCGAAGTGCGGTAGCTTGCTTGATCGGACGATCCAGTGGAGATTTGACGTGGCGAATAGGGTCAGTATGAGCGAGAAGGAGAGCCTCCCGATCCGCCGTTTGACGGTTCTGGTGACCGGCGGCGCCGGGTTTCTTGGATCGCACCTTTGCGATCGGCTGATTGCCGATGGTCACGACGTCATCTGTCTCGATAATTTCTTCACCGGGGCCAAGCAGAACGTCGAACATCTTCTGTCCCATCCGCGCTTCGAGCTGATGCGCCACGACGTCACGTTTCCGCTCTACCTCGAGGTCGACCAGATCTACAATCTCGCGTGCCCCGCGTCGCCGATCCACTACCAGCACGATCCCGTCCAGACAACCAAGACCAGCGTCCACGGGGCGATCAACATGCTGGGTCTGGCCAAGCGCCTCAAATGCCGCGTGTTCCAAGCTTCAACCTCCGAGGTCTATGGCGACCCCTCGGTGCATCCGCAGACCGAAGCCTACTGGGGCAACGTCAATCCGATCGGCCCGCGCTCGTGTTACGATGAAGGCAAGCGTTGCGCCGAGACGCTTTTCTTCGACTACCACCGTCAGCACCGGCTCGAGATCAAGGTTGCGCGCATCTTCAATACGTACGGACCGCGCATGCATCCCAATGACGGTCGCGTGGTTTCCAACTTCGTCGTCCAGGCGCTGCGTGGCGAACCGATCACCATCTACGGCGACGGTAGCCAAACCCGCTCATTCTGTTACGTCGACGACCTGATCGAGGGCTTTGTCCGGCTGATGGCGAGTGCACCGGAGGTTACGGGGCCGATCAATCTCGGGAACCCCGGTGAATTCACCATCCGCGAACTTGCGGAAATGGCCATCGACATGACGGGCTCGAAGTCGGCTCTAACGTTCCTACCTTTGCCTCAGGACGATCCCAAGCAGCGTCGCCCCGATATCACGATTGCCGGCCGGGATCTCGGCTGGGAGCCGAAGATTCCGTTGCGCGACGGGTTACGCCAGACCATCGCCTATTTCGATCGCCTTCTGTCTCGTGGCAATCAGGCACCCCAGGTGCGTCAGCCCGCCTGAGCTTGAGCCGCCAAGATCATTCTCGCGCCTGGACGCAGCGGTCACATCGCGAGCGGCGCTCTTTTTGATCGTTCTGATCTCCCGTAGTCGCTCGGCCGCCCATTCTGCCGGCTGGCTCTCCGCGGGTGCGACGTATGCCGATGTCTGCGCGCAGATTACCAAGTCTTGTAGGAATGAAACCATGCGGCTCTGCAAACCGATCGACTGATGGCGCGAACGGGCATTGCGATCGTGACCAATGCCCATGCCGCAGATCAACGGAGCATGCTTGGCTACGGAGAATTGTTGCTCGAGGCCGCCCGCGCCATCGATCCGAGCGCCGTCGAGATGCGGGCATCATCCGCGTTAAGCAATCGTCTGCCTTCCGCACTTTCTTCAGGCCGCGCGGGAAAAGCGGTGCGAGATGTGGAGCGATTTCTGCTGACGCCGGCTAGTCTTCTCGGCAGGGCGGCCGAGATCTGCCATGTCGCGGATCCAGGGAACGTAACCTATCTCGACGTAATCCGGCACCGTGTGTCCGTCGTGACTGTCCATGATGTGATTCCTTACCTCTGCCTCGCGGGGAAACTGGACGGCTTTCGACCCTCCCTCACTGGGCGGTGGGTGATGCGGCGCATTCTCGGGCGACTGGAGCGGTCAGACTGTATCGTCTGCGTTTCTGAGCGCACGCGGCAGGATCTACTGCAACTCGCCCGTCTTGATGAAGCGCGTGTCGTCACAATACCGAATGCGGTATTCCAACCGATGACACCTGCGAGCGTCGAATGCTGCGCGTCGGTCAGATCCGAATACAGACTGCCTGCCGATGCTCGGCTGGTGCTGCACGTCGGGCGGAACTTTTACAAAAATCGTAAAGCCGTGCTCGAAATATTTGCGCGCATTGCCGCCGCTCGGAATGATGTGCGTTTGGTACTCATCGGAGCGCTTTCACCAGATCTCGTCGCGTTGAGCGAACAGCTTGGTATCGGATCGCGCGTCCATGTTCTGTCCCAGGTCGCGTCCGACAGAATAGCCGCACTCTATACGACTTCCGCGCTGCTCCTGTTTCCCTCGTTGTACGAAGGGTTTGGCTATCCGGTGCTCGAAGCGCAACTGTGCGGAGCACCGGTCATATGCTCGGATGCCGGCTCGCTGGTTGAAGTTGCTGGTGCTGGCGCACGCGTTTTTGCGCCTGAGGATTGCGATGGCATGACGGAGGCTGCCCTGGAAATTTTGGACTACCCTGTCGCTGCGGCGGATCTTGTCGCTCGCGGACGGGAAAATGCCGAACGCTACACGCGCGGGCGCTGGTTTGCGGCTCATCATGCACTCTATCGGGAGTTGGCGTGATGCACGCACCACGTAGACCTGCGGACGTGCTCGGTGAGCCGAAGCTATTGGGATCATCACTCTTGTCCGACACCCTACCTGAGCGCGAGACATTGGGTGTCGCCGCTTCGAGCACGCAGCCGTCTGTCGCGAACTCGGCAAATGAGCGCCTCCTCGTGCTCGAGCTGGGACGTGCCGAGCGAAACTACTGGTCGGATCTTTGGCACTATCGCGAGCTCTTCGCGATCCTTGCCTGGCGCGATGTGGCGGTCCGCTACAAGCAGACAGTCATCGGCGTTGCTTGGGCCGTTGTCCGGCCCGTTCTGACGATGATCGTTTTCACCGTCATCTTCGGTGGATTGGCCAAGCTACCAAGCGATGGTGACATACCGTACCCAGTACTCGTGTTCGCCGGCATGCTGCCCTGGTTCTTGTTCTCCAGCATCCTCGGCGACGCATCAAACAGCCTCGTCGGCAACGCGAACCTCATCAGTAAGGTCTATTTTCCTCGATTGATCGTGCCAGCATCAGCGGGCGTCGTTGCGCTCGTCGATTTCATGATCAACTTTACGATTCTGTTCGCGCTGATGGCATGGTTCGGTGTGGTGCCAAACTGGCAGATTATCTTTCTGCCCGCCTTCGTGGTTCTGGCGTTTCTTGCAAGCCTTGGTCCAGCGCTTTGGATAACCGCTCTGAATGTGAAGTACCGCGACTTCCGCTTCATCATACCCTTCATCGTGCAGTTCGGCCTCTACGTCTCTCCAGTCGGCTTCTCCAGTGCAGTAGTGCCGGAGCAGTGGCGTTTCTGGTACTCTCTCAACCCCGTGGTCGGCGTGATCGATGGCTTCCGCTGGTGCCTACTCGGCGGGGAAAGCCAGCTCTATTTGCCAGGTTTCTTCGCCAGCCTTGTCGTTGTCGCGCTGCTGATGTGGTTCGGAATCTACTACTTCCGGAAAACCGAGCGCACGTTCGCGGACTTGATCTAAACAGCATCATGAGCGACGTCGTTATCCGCGCCGAAGGTCTCGGCAAGAAGTATGTGATCGGCCATCAACTCCGGCAGGAGCGCAATCCGACCTTGCGCGATACGCTGGCGCGCACGGCGAAGGGATATCTCCGCTCGGCGCAAAGCCTGCTACGGGGACAGCAACTTGTCTCCGGCGATGAGGTCGAGGAATTCTGGGCGCTGAAGGACGTCAGCTTCGACATCAAGCGCGGCGACGTCGTGGGCATCGTTGGCCGCAATGGCGCTGGCAAGTCGACCCTCCTTAAGGTTCTTTCGCGCATCACGGAACCAAGCGAGGGCCGCGTCGAGATACGAGGCCGTGTCGCAAGCCTTCTGGAAGTGGGGACGGGATTTCATCCCGAGCTAACGGGCCGCGAGAACATCTATCTCAACGGCGCCATCCTCGGCATGACGCGCGCCGAGATCAGACGCAATTTCGATGAGATCGTCGCATTTGCCGAGATCGAGAAATTTCTGGATACGCCGGTTAAGCGTTACTCGTCCGGCATGTACGTAAGGCTCGCATTCGCTGTGGCGGCGCATCTCGATCCGGAGATCCTGATCGTCGATGAGGTCCTGGCGGTCGGCGACGCGCAGTTTCAGAAGAAATGCCTGGGCAAGATGCGCGATGTAGCGGGGTCGGGGCGAACGGTACTCTTCGTGAGCCATAATATTCATGCGGTGCAAGAGCTGTGCTCGGACGGCATGTACTTGAAGAGCGGTCAGTTGCTCGCGTTTGGTTCGATTGCCCACGCTCTGAGCGGATACTTCCGTGATCGCGGATCTTCGCCGTTCCAAACAGATTTGTCTGCCCTGCCACGTCATTCCGGAATTGGTAGAGTAAAATTCGATCGCCTTGAGCTGCGGGATAGGGCGGGGAATTCTTGTAGCGTTCTAGAGACCGGTCAGGTTGTTGATATCTGTATAACCTTGCGCGGGGATGATAATAGCACTCGGACCGGTCGAATAACGATTTCCGTCCAGAATGAGGCGGGCGCCACTCTTCTAGTTTTCGATTCAGAAGTCGCTATCGGCAGACTTATCGATATTGTAGGGGGGCGCACATATGTTTGTCGAATTCCCAAGTTGCCACTTACCGCCGGGTCTTACGGGTTGGACATGTTTCTGATGGTAGATGGTCAGGTTGAGGACTGGATAATTGACCAATCCACTTTCGAGGTTCAGGGCGGAATCTATTTTCGCACTATAAAATCGCTACCGCAGGGTTGGGATGGGCGGGTCGCAATTTCCGACCATGCGTGGCGTGGCGAGGAGGGACAATTTTGAGTGGAGCTGGCGCTATTAAGCGGCTCGCTGCCCTTTTTAAGTATAGGCGTGCGGTGCCGCAGCCTTCATGGGAGCGCATCGAGCGGTTCGAGCCGGAATGGAACGAACGCATTCGGCAAATGTCAACATTTATCTCGGACGGAAAAACCGTGGTCGACTTTGGATGTGGCCCAATGTGGCTCAAGTCGTTGGTGCCGTCTTCTCACTATATACCGCTCGACTATGTTGATCGAGGGCCCGGGACCATAGTGTGTGACTTGAACCGGGATCCTTATCCCGAGGTGGCTGCCGATATAGCATTTCTAAGCGGCGTGCTCGAATATATCGAAGAGCCACACAAGCTGACAGACTACATTGCTGGCTCTTTTTCGGAATGCATCTTGTCATATTGTTTAGTTGAGGATTTTCCAAGCACGGCGGACCGTGCGTCGCTCGCTTGGCGGAACAGCTTCAATGAAGCCGACATCATCGAATTATTCGATCGCATCGACTTCAAGCTCGCAGGGCGGACTGCGACGCAGAGCCGAAACTCGATTTTTTATTTTAAGCGACTGGACGGTACTCGCTAAATGGCGCCTCATCTCATTCGACACTCATTGCTTTCAGCGTTTCGCGAGCGCGCCTTCGTGGGAGCCATCCCCCGCTTCGCGGATCGCTTCGTGGAACATCAGGATGATCGCCAGCGTCAGTTGTGGGGTGGGGCACAATACGGCGTGACGGTTTACTCTACCAAAAATTTTGGCGATGAAATTCAGACTATTGCCCAACTAGGTTTCTTGCCGAGAGATCGCAACTTGACTGCGATCAATCGTGACCATTTATCCTCCTATCGTGGGGGTCCGCTAAGATTCATTGCCAACGGATGGTATCTTCACAATGTGAACAAGTGGCCCCCAGCTCCCAACCTGGAGCCGGTATTCGTGTCGTTTCACATGGACCCTCATTGGGCCCCTTCGAGCGAAGGCCTTGCTTATCTTCGTCGACACGCTCCGATCGGCTGCCGAGACGGCGCGACAGTGGAGCGGCTTCGCAATTTAGGCATCGACGCGCATTTCAGCGGTTGCCTGACGCTGACGCTGAAAAATCCTTACCAAGGCCAGGAACGAAATGGAGAAGTTGTCATTTGTGATGCTAACTTGGGATATGATGGCGGTTACCCGCCGTCTGCAAAGACGCTGCTAGAACGATTGGTGCCGCGCGAGGTCCGAGGGCGAGCACGGGTCATCGCGCATGAATGCAATTCTCGTCTCCGACACAACCATCTTGTCAAAACGAATTTGGCCTTGGCTGCATTGGAAACGTATGCGCGAGCTAAATTGGTAATTACTACGCGGCTTCATTGCGCGCTTCCATGCAGGGCTCTTGGTACTCCGGTCGTATTTCTTCACCAGCACTACGATAGTGACCCCCGATTTGACGGTCTGAGGGACGTTCTCCGCGGATATGGGCCTGATACGGGTGCGATCGAACTGGATTGGGACAATCCTCAGCCGCTCGATATCGGAGCGATCCGCGCACACGTACGCCAAGCTGTCGAACACGCAATGGAGCGAGTGGCTGTAGCTTAGCCGACAGCCAACATAAGGCGCATATGCGTTTAGCTCTCATTTCTCCAGAATTCGACGGCGCCGTGCACGTCGGTGGCATCGGGACCTACATGCGCAACGTCGCCGATATGATGGCGGCGCGCGGGCACGAGGTGGAGGTCTTCGCTGCGGGTGTAGACACCGCGACCGAGGTCAGGGGCGTTCGTCTGCAGATCAACACTGTTCGTTGTCACGTGCGCGGCGACTATCCAGACCTCATTGCGCCGGTCTTTCTCGAGCGGCATCGGGCGGCGCCCTTTGATGTGGCAGAGGGCGCAGAGTTTTTGGCTGAAACAAGGGTCGTGGCAGCTGCGGTGCCGGATTTGCCATTGGTGCTCAAGCTGCATACGCCGGGCGCGCTTATATCGATAATCGAGTCTCAGGTGCTTCCGATTGGCGCGAAGGCGCGCTTCATCCTCGGAGGGCTTCGCCGCGGCAAGATCGTCCGGCCGTTCTGGCGCTACAACCCGGCTTCGGACTACGAGCGCGCGAATCTGCAGTCGGCATCGGAGGTGACCGCCCCATGCTATGCCATTGCGCAAAAGCTGAGCGAAATCTGGCAAATCGATCCCACTGACGTGACGGTGATACCCAATGTGTTCATTGCGCCGAAGGCCCTCTTGGATGTGCCAGTCGATACACAGACGAACGTCATTACATGCATTGGCCGTCTGGAATTTCGGAAGGGTGTTACCGATCTCGCAAGCGCGATCCCTCTAGTGCTTCGGCATTTCAAGTCAGCCAGATTTAGGTTTGTCGGGCGCTCTCTGTCTCATCCGGGAACGGGGGAAGACATGCGCCAGCTTTTGATGCGGCAGCTCGCGCCAGTGGCCCACGCCGTCGAGTTCGTCGACGGCGTGCCTTATGATCAAGTCCATTTCCACTATGCTGCGAGTGACATCTGCGTCCTGCCGAGCGTGTGGGAAAATTTCCCGAATGTCTGTCTCGAGGCCATGTCTGCCGCGCGCGGCGTCGTTGGTTCCAGTGCCGGTGGAATGTCTGAGATGATCGATGATGGCCGTACTGGGCTGCTGGTGCCCCCGCGCAACTCCAAGGCTATTGCCGACGCCATCCTGACCCTCCTGCGGGAGCCGGATCGGCGCAAGGCGATCGGGCGCGCTGCGCGGGAACACGTGAAGTCTGCCTATGCGCCGGACGTCGTAGCACCGCTGCAGGAGGCTTCGTATAAGCGCGCAATAAAGAATGCGCAGTTTGGTCGGGCCGCCATTATGCACTCCATGCTCCACGGACAGGCACCGCAGCTGTAGGGCCGAGGTCGATGAACCGCACGTCTGGGAAAAGCTTCGATGGCGCTGGCGTCAATCTGCCAGCGGTATCGGTAACCATTACGACCTTCCGGCGCGTACCATTGCTGTGCGAGGCACTGCATTCTGTGCTCGATCAAGAAAATCATGACGTCGAAATCATTGTCGTCGACGATGCGGGTGAACCGTGCACCGAGGCAGCAGTTGCGTCGATTGCGCGTGAACGCGGCGATATTCGCTATATCAGGCGCAGCGACTATTCCGAGAAGGCCGGAGCCATGCCAAGTCGCAACGTTGCGACCCGGCTCTGCAAGGGCGAGTTTATTCTTCACTTGGACGACGACGATCTTCTTGCGCCTTTCTGCGTGGAGCGCCGCATCGCGATTCTAGAGACACGTCCTGAGCTGGATTTTTGTGTGGGACAGTGCGCCAAGTTTGACGGTACGCCGAAACCCGGAGACCCACTTTGGTGTGAGTGGACGGATGAGCAGGATGATTTGCTGATGTTCCTCAGCAACAAGGTACCTTGGCAGACATCAGGTCCTCTGTGGCGACGCGCGACACTGGATAAGATCGGCGAGTGGAATGAGAGTTTGGTCGCTGGCCACGACTATGAGTTTCATATTCGTGCTCTAGCAATGGGCGCGCGAGGCATCCGCATCCCCAGCGTCGACTACTATTGGCGCGTGCCGAGAGCGGATTCCTATAGTGCCTTTGATGCATTCAAGGCGCGGCATGGTGCAGGCCATCATGTGCTGGCATTCTGTAAGAGCATTGAAGCGGTCGGGCGGCATGGGCAATGGACCCCTGAGCGAAAACGCGCGGCTTGGCGCGAGTCCATCCGCTTAGCTGCCGTATGCAGGCTCCACGGTGGTTCCCGCCAAACCGCTCAAGCAGCCATCGACACGGCGCGCAAGTGGGGCTGCGCGAGCGCGATGGCCTACGTCGAGGCGACAGCATGCATTGCCGCATGGATCAAAGTGTCCAGCAAGGTGCTTCCGCTGAGCTACATGGCGCAGCGCAGACTTACAGACTGGTAATAATTCGGGAGAGGTGTTCGATAGTGAGTGGCCTAAGGCAGACAGGAACTGGCGTTACAGGAGCCGCTGCATGAGCTCGGCGCCTGCTCTTTCCGCGATCATCTGCACGCACAATCCGCGCATCGATTATCTCGCAGAGACGCTGGCATCGCTCCGCGCGCAGGAACCTCTAGGCCGGCAGCAGTTATGGGAGCTGCTCGTCATCGACAATGCCAGCGAGAATCATCTGAAGGCGCGGCTGGATTTGTCATGGCATCCGACAGCGCGCGTCGTTCGCGAGGAGAGGCTTGGCCTGACGCAAGCGCGGCTGCGAAGCTTTCGTGAATCACGTGGAGAGATCCTCATCTATATCGACGATGATAACGTGCTGGACCCGGCTTACCTTCGCCGAACGCTCGCAGCCTTCGAGATGGAGCCAATGCTGGGTGCGGTGGGTGGCAAGTCCATTCCGCGCTGGGAAACAGAGCCGCCGGAGTGGTTCGGCGAACTTGGAATATCACTCGCCTGCCGCGACCTTGGCGAGGCACGGATCGACGCTGAATGGGATCGAGGTGGCAAGGCAGAACGTGAGTACCCCAGCTGTGCACCTTTGGGCGCAGGAATGGGCGTGAGGAGATCGGCGTACGCGAGTTATGTCGAGGCGGCATCCAATGACCCGATCCGCACGGCCCTCGGAAGGCGCGGCACAGACCTTTCCTCTGGAGAGGACAATGACATGATCCTCTCGATTCTAGCGCAAGGTTGGAGGGTAGCGTACCTTCCGGAGCTTCAGCTTGAGCACTTGATACCGAGCCGTCGTCTCAGTGCCGGCTATCTCGAAAGATATGCCGAAAGTTCCAGCCGAACTTGGGTTGAGGTGCTCGCAGTCCACGGCATTCAGATCTGGACGCCGGTACCGCGATGGACCGTGCCTCTTCGCAAAGCACGCGCCTGGGCAAGGCTGCGCGCTTGGAAGGGACCGGTCAATCGAATCCGTTGGCGCGCTGCCTGCGGCACATTTGATGGCCGCGCAAGTCTATCCGCACTTGGCGATCGCTCATGATAAATCTTCGAGACGCTGCCCGCGAACTGGGCCTCGGACGTTTAGCGTTGAACTATTACCACCGCCCGATCGGTTTGCTGCGTCAATCTGTACTCGAAGGTGGGCCGATAGAGCAGCGTCGTACGGCGATCGGGCACGGCGAGATGATCTTGGCTGCCGCTACTCTGCCAACCCTCACCGAACCTGATGCAGGCCCCCGTGCGCAAGTAGCCTTCGTGAGCGGGGCCAAATACTGGCATCAGACGGCATTTTGCTTCGTCTCGCTTCAACTCGTAAGTCCGTTCAAGATTGCGCCCACCGTCTTTGATGATGGAACTTTGACCTGCGATATTCGCGCCCAGCTTCGACGCGTGATTCCGTGGGTGCGTTTTGTTTCATGTGATGAGATCGAGGATCGACTTGATCGATGGCTCCCAGATCACCAGTTCCCCTGCCTCCGCGCGCGACGCCGAGAGTATCCGCATCTGCGGAAGCTGACAGACATTCACGTCACTGCCGCTGGTTTCACACTGGTGCTCGATTCCGACATGCTTTTCTTCCGGTCAGCGGTCGAGCTCTTGGAGTGGTTCGCTTCGCCGCACGCAATATTTATGCAGGACGTGATGCCTGCGTACGGCTATCCCGATTCATTCCTCGCTGATCTTGTTGGCGCGCCAATCCCAAAGCTCTTAAATGTTGGGCTCTACGGTTTGGATGGTAAGAGAATCGATTGGGACCGCGTCGAGTACTGGTGCCGCCGTCAAATTGAAGAGCATGGCCCCCACTATTTTCAAGAGCAGGCGCTTACTGCGATGGTGTTTGCGGGGCTTCCCGCAAAAGCTCTTCCGCGCAACAGCTATATTGTAAAACCGAGCCTAAAGGAGGGCCGTCAACCCACTGCAATATTGCACCATTACGTCGGTCCTTCGAAGAGATCGTACTACCAGCATAGTTGGAAGCTGGTCCGTGAGACGGCGAGGAATGCCTCCCGTCCGTCCGATCACGCTTTACGTTCGGTGTGACAATACTCAGAGTGTGTTCGCGCGTTCTCGCAGCGGCTACCTCATTGAATCAATAATTTGAGAGTGACGGGTCCGAGACAATAACATGCGCACGACACTGATAGTTGGGGCTGGTTTCACTGGGGCGGTGCTCGCTGAGCGTATTGCGTCCCAACTCGGCGAGCGTGTGGTGATCATTGATCGCCGGAAGCATGTCGGCGGTAATGCGTATGATTGTGTCAATGAGCACGGCGTCATCGTACATCAATATGGACCTCACATATTTCATACGAACTCCGAAAAGGTTTTTGCCTATTTGAGTCAGTTTACACGTTGGCGGCTGTATGAGCACCGCGTCCGAGGCCTCATCGATGGCCAATTTGTACCCCTGCCCTTCAACCTAACGTCCATGGAAACCGTTTTTGGGATCTCTGAAGGAGCTCGCCTCAATAAAATTCTCACTGACGAGTTCGGTAAGAACGTCAAAGTGCCAATCCTGAAAATGCGGCAGTCCATGTCGGCCGACACGCGAAAGATCGCGGACTTCATTTACGAGAAGGTGTTCCTTCATTACACGCAGAAGCAATGGGGAACGAAGCCGGAAGATCTTGATGCGTCGGTCTCCGGACGAGTTCCGGTGCATCTATCGCGCGACGATCGATATTTTCAGGATAGTTTCCAGTTTATGCCGACGGATGGCTATGCGCAGCTGTTCGAACGACTCTTAGCTCATGACCTCATTGAGGTTCGGCCGGGAGTTGACTTTTGCACCCTCGGCAGTCTCGAGCCCTTCGATCGCGTGGTCTACACGGGGCCCATCGACGAGTTCTTTGGGTATGCGCACGGTCGCCTGCCCTATCGTAGCATTCGCTTTGAAAACATTACGACGGAGGTGGAAAAACCTATCCAAAGCGCCACCGTCGAGAACTATCCGACGCCTGCGAGTGAACATCTGTATACGAGATCGACTGAGTATCGACTTCTAACGGGCCAGGTCGGTGTGAACCACACCACGCAATCCTTTGAGTATCCGGAAGCGTACGTACCCTCCGTGAATGAGCCTTATTATCCAGTTCCGCGCGAGGCCAATCGTCAGATCTTCAGACGCTATCGCGAGGATGCCGCGAAGTTGAAGAAGGTCGTTTTTGCTGGCCGACTGGCCGACTACAATTATTACGACATGGACCAAGCCGTCGGGCGCGCGCTCTCATGCTTCCAGAAGGAGATCGTTACGGAGCATGTTCAGACGATAGAGATCTCATGACCCTGGCTCGTGTGCAGTAGCACCGCGATGATTAAAATCCGTTGGTTCAAGAACAACCACGAGCAGCGCAACTATTGGCTGCGCTTCGGTTTGATGCGCCTCCATCGAGCGGGCGCAATTAACTACAGAGAGTATCCGCTATCTCGCTGTGTCGAAGGTGGTTTCTCTGAAGCGGTGGCGGACCACGAGCATCGGCATACCAGTGTGATCTCCGTCGAGACCGGCGGTGAGTCGGTGCGATGCATTGTCGACAGCGAGGATTCCTTCCTCGTCATGCATGGCCTCATCGAGCACGCAGATGTCTATTTCTGCGCGGGGTACAACTCTCAATTCTTCAAGGAGCAGCGTTTCGCTCCACCGTATTCTTGGTTCGAACCATTCGAAGTCCAAGCGTATGCGACCAAAGCGGCAGAACTCGTCAACAACTATGGGAAGTGGTTTAGCAGAGCTCGGCCATTCGTCCCAATCTGCCCGAGCCTGTCGCCGGCCGTGCAGCTCAGCTTTCCTGAATTGAAGATGCGCAATGCACTCGAAAAAATTTCCCGACGTCTGCGCGAATCGGAGCCCTGGTTCAATGCGCATCACAGTTTCGAACTGCGCTACCGCTCCCTGTTAGCACGACGCAATGCACCGGCAAATTACGACGTAGTGCTGCTCGATACGCTGTGGGGATGGCCCCGCCACCGATATGCGCTTCACCAGCGCCTACGAGAACTGGGAGAGGCGGGCTTCAACATACACGCGCGTTTGAATTGGAGCGAACCTTCGGGCTGGGATGGGAGCAGTCTGGCGCCTCTCGAGCGGGGTTTGTTCCCAATGTCGACTGGACAGGTCGTGGACTATGAGAGAATGCTCGCGGAAAGTCGGCTCGCGGTCTTTGCAACGGGTTTTCATTGGGGATGGCGGAGCATCATGACGCTGACCTTGATGTGGGGTTTACCGACACTTGCGGACCGTCTCCTGGTCGAGCCTTGGTTCGATATGAGCAGATTCGATCTCATGTGGAACGAAGGGACTGATTGGAGATCGCTTCGCTCGACACTAGAAAGTGTGACCGACGCGAAGAGATCGAGCATTCAGGAGCAAAACCAGAGGGCATTCGACGAACTGCTATCGCCTGAAAAGGTCGCGGAGTATTTCGTAGCGACTGCTCTTGCGGGGGACTCTTGGGTGGTTCCGTCTGGATGCGGGCGTCTACTATCGCGAGATGGACTAGTCCCGCAATGAGTGCGCGCGTTTCCGTCCTCATTCCTTGCCACAATGCGGCAACGCATATCGGCGCAACGCTGGCGAGCGTTTTTGAGCAAACCTGGGGCGATCTCGAGGTCATTGTCGTTGATGATGGATCGACGGACAGTTCACGAGAAACTCTCGCCGCTCTCGCCGCCAAAGATTCTCGCATGAAAATTCTCCCCGGTGAGCACCGGGGTGCATCCGCCGCACGGAACCGCGCCTTTGCTGCATCGAGCGGAGTCTTTGTGCTGTATCTCGATGCGGATGACCTTATCGTGCGAGAGCATGTCGCACGCCTATACGCGGTCATTGCCAACGTCCCGGGTAAGGTTGCCCTCGGAGAATGGGACCGCTTTCAGAAAAATCCCGAAGAAGCAAAGTTTCCGACCCGCGCGACGTACATAGATGCGACCGGAGCAGAATGGCTAGCGAATGATTGGATGGCGGCGCGGCCGATGACGCAGTGTGGGATGGCGCTGATTCCCAGAGGGCTCGTCCAAACGCACGGCGGCTGGGATGAGCGCCTGTCGCTGGTCGATGATTTTGAATTCTTCGCCCGCATCATCGCACGTAGCGCTGGCGTGCGCCACGCGCCTGGCGCACGGCTATATTATCGCTCGAACCTGAAGTTTAGCCTGTCGGGACGGAAGAACCGCAAAGCCGTCGAGTCGGCTTTTCTGTCCCTCATGCTGGGAACGGCTCATCTTATCGCAGCAGAGAACAGCCCACAGGCCCGACGGGCGTGCGCCAACGTGCTGCAGGATTTTGACTACACCTATTATCCCGATCATGCCGACCTTCGTGCAAAGGCACGAGCACGTGCGAGGGAGCTTGGCGGCGCGGATCTTTCACCTGATGGGCCACCGGGCTTTCATCGACTGAGGAGACTTGTAGGTTGGCGAGCCGCGCGCCGATTGCAGCGTCTCGCCGAAGCGGCGGGCATCAATGCCGCCGCACGTCGATCACCCTGAATGCTAGTCCGCCCATGACCCTGCGCATTGCGCTTACGGCGGATCCCGAGCTGCCAGTTCCTCCCAAGCTTTACGGCGGCATAGAGCGTATCGTCGATATGCTCGCGCGTGGACTTGTGTCGAGGGGGCATGAGGTCACCGTCTTTGCTCACCCCGATAGTGCAACGGCCGGCCGGCTCATTGCTTGGCCGGGGCGATCCAGTCGCTCGCGCTTGGACACGGCTCGCAATGCTGCACTTCTAGCTCGTGCAGTGCTGCGTGGTCGGTTTGACATCGTGCACAGTTTCTCGCGCATTGCATACTTAACGCCGATTCTGCCGTTTGCCGTTCCCAAGGTCATGACCTATCAGCGCGCAATCAGTCAGCGCACCACTCAATGGGGGCACACGCTATCCTGCGGAACTCTCTCCTTCACGGCAATCAGCAACTGGATGATGCGCGACGTTTCGCCAATAGGTAAATGGGTCATGGTCCCTAACGGTGTGCCGCTGGACCTTTACAATTTCATTCCCCATGTGGAGCCCGACGCTCCGCTCGTGTTTCTTGGGCGTATCGAGGAAATAAAGGGGCCTCATCTTGCAATTGAAATCGCCAAACGGGCCGGTCGTCGTCTCGTAATAGCTGGCAACGTGCCCGATGAAAAGCGCACTTGGTTCGATGAGCATGTCTTGCCTCACATTGACGGAGTGCGCGTCGTCTACTTGGGAGCTGTTGACGATGTGCAAAAGAATGCCCTGCTCGGCCAGGCCGCCGCATTACTTATGCCCATACTCTGGGACGAGCCCTTCGGGATCGTGATGGTGGAAGCGCTGGCGTGCGGCACGCCTGTACTGGGTTTCAGGCGCGGCGCGGTGCCTGAGGTTGTTTTGGATGGTATCACCGGTTTTATCGCGACCGATATTGACGCACTGGTGGCGTCCGTTGGACGCTTGAGCGAAATCGACAGGGCGCGGTGCCGCGCACATGTGGGCCAAATCTACAGTAGCGACGTTATCGTCGAGGGCTACCTCGATGTGTACCGCGATCGCCTCGCACTAGGCGCAGGCCAGGAGGCGGCATCACTCTAATGCAGACGTTGCTGGCATTTCCGTCGACGGCCAGTTTCGCGGAGCAGGCCGCGCTAGCCTTCCATGAGCGCGGCGCGCTGGCAGCGTACATGACATCGTTCGCGTATCATGAGGAGGGCGTCCTCGCGCGCGTGCTCGCCGCAGCTCCCGATATACTGCGCACAAAGATTGAGCCGCAGCTGAAGCGTCGCGCGATCAAGTCGCTTCCCCGGGGTGTGCTGGAGCAGCGTCCTTTCTGGGAGGTTGTTCGCACGATCGCTGACAAAGGTGGCCTGGGAGCGCCAATGGTAGATCGCATCTGGGACCACCACTCTCATGATTTCACGCGCGCAGCCGCACGTCGACTGGCGCGTGGAGGCATCGGCGCCCTCTATGCTTATGAATACACCGCGCTCGAAGCCTTCCGGGCTGCAGAGCGGCGAGGCATCGCACGTGTACTGGATTTTCCATCGCTCAACAGCCGCCGGTTCGAAGAGCTCCAGCGCCGCGAAAAGGAGCGGTTTCCGGAACTCATGGGACCCAATGAATCGTATTTCAATGATCGGTTTGAGCGCCGTCAGGCACGCCGTGACGAAGAAATGCGTGCCGCCGATGTTATCGTGACAAATTCGAGTGTGACGCGACGATCTCACATCGAGGGCGGCGCCGATCCGCAGAAGACGTTTTCTGTCCCCTACGGTGCACCACCGGCCATCACGCACATCGCGCCGCGCGGGCACAACGGGCCGCTTCGCGTGATCTGGGCCGGTACCTTTTCTATTCGAAAAGGCGCGCATTACTTCATCGAGGCTTGGCAGGCACTGGGCGCAAGAGATGACGCAATCTCAAATGTCTATGGTGCCGTTACCCTTCCTGAACGGCTCTGGAAGCCCATGCCGGCAGGGCTGGTTTTCCATGGTTCGGTGCCGCGTGGCGAGCTGTTCAAAGCACTGGATAGATCAGACGTGCTGATTTTTCCGAGTTTGTCCGATGGCTTTGGAATGGTCGTGACGGAGGCGTTCTCGCGAGGCCTTCCAGTCATCACGACAGATCAGGCTGGAGCGTCCGATCTAGTCGAGCACGGTCGCAATGGTCTGATCATTGAGGCGGGCAATGCGCCGGCAATCGCGCAGGCATTGAAGTGGTGCCTTAACAATCGGACTGCGCTGGCGTCCATGCGTGAACCAGCCTTAATTACAGCAAAGGGGTGGCAGTGGTCGGATTACCGCACCGCTCTCATTGAGGCGGTCAGCATCGGGCTGGCGCGCGCTGGCTATGCGCCGCTCTTTGGCGGCGGCGCGGACAAGGCAGCATGACCTAGATGTCGCGCATCTGCATTATTACGTCTGGTCAGCTCGGGTCTAATCCGCGGGTCGTCAAGGAAGCTGCTGCACTAGTTGAGGTCGGTCATGAGGTCCGTGTAATTTCAACAAAGGTCGCTGCATTCGTGGAGCCCCGCGATCAGGCAATTCTGGCGGTCGCAGCTTTCGCCACTGAGCGCGTGCCGTTTGACGGGAAGGCGCATTGGCGCACGCAGCGTTTGCGCCAGGCGTTGGCGCGGCGAATATGGGCCTTAGTTCCTTCGTGCTCGTTTGCAGCGTCGGCGCACAGCGCAATGTCGCACGGCCTCGCTTCGGCGGCCCGAGCGGTTCGAGCAGACCTATATGTTGCTCACTACGTTGCCGCTCTTCCAGCGGCAGCTGAGGCGGCACGTATGCATCAAGCGGCATACTGCTTCGACGCAGAGGACTTCCATCTCGGCGACCTCCCCGATTTGCCGGAACATGCCCTGGACAAACAACTCATCTCGATTATCGAGGCGGAATATCTTCCAGGTGCAGCGAGTGTCACCGCCGCCGCACCTGGAATAGCTGATGCCTATGCGAAGGAGTACGGGATTAGGCGGCCGACCGTGGTTCTTAATACGTTTCCCAAGTCGCAGGCACCAAAGTCATCCACGAAGCGCGGACGCGTATCGCCTGGTCCGACCATCTACTGGTTTTCGCAGACCATCGGTCCGGCACGCGGCCTTGAATGCGCGATCGCCGCTATAGCGTGCGCGCGAACCGCTCCACATCTACACCTTCGCGGAACGCCTGCGCGCGGCTATGACACGAAACTTCGTGAGCTAGCATCGCAGCTTGGTGTCGCAGATCGTCTGCACATTCATCCGCCGGCCGCGCCAGACGAGATGGTGCGTCTTGCTGCAGACTACGATATTGGGCTTGTCTCCGAAACAGGCGCGACGCGGAGCCGGCGCATTGCTTTGACCAACAAGCAGTTCACTTACCTGCTTGCCGGGATCCCGGCGATCATGTCGGATGTACCGGCGCACGTGAATTTTGCGGCGGAGGCGGTTGGCGCGGCTTATCTCTACCGTGCAGAAGACGCAGTGTCTTTGGCGAGCGCCCTCGATGCTTTGCTCAGCAGTCCTGCTCGCCTTGCCGAGGCGCGCGTTCGAGCCTTTGAGCTCGGGCAAGTGCGATACAACTGGGAAGCGGAAGCACCGGTTCTGATCTCGAGTGTCGCCCGGGCGCTCAGATCTATTGAGAACGCCGAGCGCTGATTCCAAATGTGGTATAAAGTGTGATTTTCAGCGCGACAAGAGAGGTTCAACTTCCGCACGCATTGCTGCAGGGACCGCTGCAGCAGCGCAGTAGCGTACTTATTGTGTCGCCACACTTTCCACCTTCTACACTTGCTGGCGTTCACCGGGCACGGCATCTCGCGAAGCACTTGCCGCATCATGGTTGGTGGCCGATCATTATTCGAGCTGATGAGCGATGCTACGTCGAGAAGCTCGATTTAGGGCTCGCCAAGTTGGTGCCAGCCGAAGTGGATCAGATGAGAACGGGCGCGATACCAGCATCAATTTCGCGCCTTGCGGGCATTGGCGACATAGGCCTTCGTGCGTTCATCCCATTGGCCCGAGCAATCTCGGACGGAGTTGCGCGGTACGCGCCGCGTGTCATCCTCATTACTGGCTCACCCTTTTACCCGATGCTGCTTGCTGGCTGGGCGCGCAGGCGGTTTGAGCTCCCGGTGATCCTAGACTTTCAAGATCCTTGGGTATCCGTCGATGGAGGTCGACGAGCACGATGGTCGAAGGGAGGGCTGGCTCACCATCTTGGTGTGGCGTTGGAACCGAGGGCCGTGAGACAGGCGGCGTGGATCACCTCCGTATCTGATACGCAGAACAGAGAGATGGCCGCACGCTATCCGTGGATTGATTCGACGCGGATGACAGCGATTCCAATTGGTGGTGACCCTGATGATTTTGAGATCATGCGGTCATCAAAACTTACGGCACCCGAGGTGCGGCTCGAAGAGGATCGCATCAACATCTGCTATGTCGGAACATTCCTGCCGCGCGCCGCTGCCATCGTGCGGGCGCTCTTTGACGCCGTAGCGTGCTTGCGACGTGAGCGACCGGATCTTGCTGGGCGCTTGCGCTTTGTGTTCGTGGGCACAAGCAATCAACCCGAAGGCGCCGCGACTACCGCGACCACGCACCTTGTTATGCCGCATGCCATCGCTGCTGGCGTCGGCGATCTCGTGCGCGAGCACGCGCGTCGCGTTCCGTTCCTTGAAGCGCTTTCTTTGCTTGCGAAGGCCGACGGACTCCTTCTACTGGGTTCGGACGAAAAGCACTACACGGCCTCAAAAATCTATCCCGCGTTGATGTCCGGACGCCCATGGGTGTCGATTTTCCACCGGCAATCGAGTGCCCACGGCATCCTGACGCGCGCGGGTGGCGGGCTGCCATTCGGCATTGCTGGAGTTCACGACCTCGAAGCATTGGTGCCGGCAATTGCCGACGGCCTTGTCCGCCTCGCTTCGGATCCATCCAGTCTCGGTTCTGCCGATTCAGCTACGTTTGCGCCCTTTACGGCTCGAGCGGTTGCTGGGCGCTTTGCCGAGGTGTTTGACAAGTCAATGACGTAGTTTAGGTGTTCGCGTGATGGGTCGGTTGGAGCACATAGCAGTTATCGACCAGCTGCGCGGTCTCGCAGCGCTCAGTGTCGCGTGGTTTCATTTGACAAGTTGGTCGGGCGGCTGGGTCGCTGGCTCGGGGGCTTGGGGATCGCTTGGCGTCGAGGCGTTCTTCGTCATCTCAGGCTTCACAATTCCTTACGCATTGGCGAGGACACAGTCGACCTACGGACTGGCGGATTTCCCGAGTTTTATGGCGCGCCGGCTTGTTCGGCTCGAACCGCCCTACATCGCGAGCATCGTCCTGGTCATAGTTCTGAACTCAATTGCTGCGTCGAGCCCCATGTTTCGTGGCGCGCCGCCAGCCTACGAGCCAGTACAGGTTTTCGCACACCTGCTCTATCTGGTTCCTCTGACCGAGTTTCAATGGATACAGCCTGTGTATTGGTCACTGGCGTGGGAGTTCGTCTTCTATTTGGTTATCGGGCTCATCTTCCCGGTTGTCGGATTTAGGCAGCATCGACGGTCAGTACAAGCTATTGTCGCTGTCGCGGTCCTGCTTGTCGCGGCGGGCGCAATCTCGCACCTCGCCCTGCTTTTCATTATGGGATTCGCGGTATACAGGCGCGTCGCCCTTAGCGACGAACTTTCACCGACGATTGCGTTGATTGGTGCAAGTGCCTTCGGGATAGCCATATCTGGTGGCTGGGCAAGTGCTGGCGTCGGCGCAGTGACGGCCGCGATCATCTTTTTTCACAGCGCCCTTCCCATTGTCGGGGGGCGGTTTGGTGCGGCGCTCGTAGGTCTGGGTACGATCTCTTATTCACTTTATCTGCTGCACGTTCCCATCGGTGGCAAAGTTGTCAATTTCGGCCTGCGGTTCCTCGATGGGGGCCCCGCCCGGTTCGCCCTGTCGGTTGCCGCCCTTATGATTTCAGTGGCGACTGCGATCATATTCTGGAAGCTGATCGAGCATCCATCTATTAAGGCCGCAGGAAAACTGCGGGATCCCGCTCGCGCTCCGGAATCTGCGGCGCTCTGACGACATGCCGAAGCTGAATCACAAACGTCTAGCCATCCTTTCTTCTCATCCAGTCCAGTACTATGCGCCGTTGTTTCGCGAGATCGCGCAAGCGTTGGACACCGAGGTCTTCTTCGCCCACAAGGCGACACCGGAGCAGCAGGCTGCAGCGGGATTCGGTACCGTTTTCGATTGGGATGTCGATCTTCTTGGCGGCTATTCCTCGTCATTTCTTAGCAATGTTGCCCGAGAACCGACTGCCAGTCACTTCGCCGGTTGCGATACGCCGGGCATTCACCAAGCCCTTTCCGCTGGTCGATTCGGGGCACTGCTCGTGACGGGATGGCATCTGAAATGCTACTGGCAGGCTGTCTGGGCGGCAAGGCGCATAGGCATCCCGATCATGGTGCGCGGCGATAGTCAGCTCGGAACACCCCGAGGTACAGCCAAGCGTCTGGTAAAGGAGGTTGCGTACCCCGCACTTTTACGATTGTTCGATGCAGCCCTTTATGTCGGTCAGCATAGTCGTGCGTACTACGAGCACTACCGATACCCCGCGCACCGGTTGTTTCACTCGCCGCACTGTGTTGACAGTCAACGCTTCTCGACCGGGGCGACACCGGAAGCGCGCTCGTTGCTACGGCAGCAGCTTGGATTGAAGCCGAACGATCGCGCACTGTTGTTTGCTGGCAAGCTGGTGCCCTTCAAGCGACCACTCGATGTCGTCGAGGCTGCAGCTGTCCTTCGGTCGCAAGGTGTCTCAGCGCAAGTGATTGTTGCCGGCTCCGGACCACTCGAAGCGGACATGCACCAATGCGCGAAGGGGCATGGAGTTCCTCTTCATATACTTGGCTTCCAGAATCAGTCTCGAATGCCTGCCGCTTACAGTGCTGCCGATGTGCTCATCCTTCCCTCTTCAGCACGAGAAACGTGGGGACTTGTGTGTAACGAGGCTCTGGCCTGCGGTACACCAATCGTCGTGTCCGACGCGGTGGGCTGCGCGCCGGATCTAGCCTCTGATGGATCAGCAGGACGGATATTTCGGCTTGGTGACGTCAAGGGATTGGCGAGAAGTGTCGGTGACCTTCTGATGGCAGCTCCGCGCGAGGAAGCAATGCGTCGCCTCTCGGACGAACACAGCCTGCGCGCAGCAACTGACGGCGTGAGATCAGCCTTCGCCCATTTGACCTGCGACAAATCGTGGGCAGTTCAGCATTAGCCTGACAACGCCCGGTGGTTGCTGAAGTTTACTGAAGGAAATTTTGTGCCTGTGTAGCGTTCCGCGAAACCTTGCCTACAGCGCTTATTATCGGATCCCATTTCACACTGCAGAGGGCAACGTGAACTATGCAAGCTGTGCACATCATCGATGGTCTCACTAGAAGCTCGGGAGGGCCGGCATACAGTGTTCCTGCGCTGGTTGACGCGTTAAATGTCATGAGCATCTCATCCATTATTCGCGCGGTGGACGCAGGTGATCCAAGCTCGGATTTAGGCTTGGCTCACATTATTCGTTATAGCCCGCGTACTTATCCATTAGCGCGACGTTTGCGGGCATCGAAAGAGTTGCGGCAGGCGATCAACGCTGATGCGATCGTTGGAACAATTTTCCACACGCACGGGCTATGGTTAATGCCCAACGTGTATCCGGCGTGGGCGAAGCAGCGTTGGCCAGGAAAAGTCAAACTCGTTCATTCGCCTCGCGGCATGCTGGGCAAGCCGGCTCTCAAGATATCAAGAATAAAAAAGAGGTTGTTCTGGACTTTGTTGCAGCGCGCCGCGCTCGAAGCGGCAGACTGCCTGCATGCGACTGCCTATTCAGAGTATGAAGAAATTCGCGCCGCGGGACTAGGTTCCCCGGTCGCGATAATTGCGAATGGGATTGATATTCCAGATATAAGCAACTTTCCTCGTCCCACTGGTCGCGATCGAACTGCTCTCTCCTTGGGGCGCATACATCCCAAGAAGGGGCTGGACAGGCTGGTGCGTGCATGGGCGAGCATTGAGAAGAAATACCCTGAATGGTGCGTCCGCATTGTGGGACCGGCCGAAGGGGGGCATGACGCTGAGCTTCGGCGCTTGGCCGATCGATTGGGTGTGCAGAGGTTGAGTATCGAGGGGCCGGTCTACGGCGAGGCAAGGACAGCGCTCTATCGCGAGGCAGATCTGTTTGTCCTCCCAACCCTAAACGAGAACTTTGCAATGACTGTTGCCGAGGCGCTTTCCGCAGAGGTACCAGTCATTTCGACAAAGGGTGCCCCCTGGGCGGGGCTCGAAGCCGAACGCTGCGGTTGGTGGATCGAGCACGGAGTCGAGGCCCTGACACAATCTCTCGTTCATACCATGCGCTTGCCTCGATCCGAGCTCAATGTCATTGGAAGGCGAGGGCGGAATTGGATGGCGCGCGATTTCGGATGGAGCAAAATCGCACAGGAAATGAGCGATGTTTATAGTTGGCTTGACCATGGCGGACCGCCTCCGCCAACGGTTCGACTGCAATAGATGGGTGGATTTGCCTTGAGGTCTGATGACGGGCACGCCGCGAATGCTGCCGCCATCGCCGGAGGCTTTCCGGAAATGACCGTAGGTCATTCCGTGGGAAGCAGGCGGGGGAAAGCCGTCGTGGTGCACGTTGTCCCGAGTATGGCGCTCGAGGATGGGGGGCCTTCGTACAGCGTGTCAGCGCTTGTCCGCTCGTTGAACCGGCTCAACCACTCTTCGATTATCCGCACGTTGAAGTATGACGACTCGAACATGAATGCAGTGAATGGAGAACTGGTCGGCTATCGGATGCATGGAACGTCGATTGGGTTGAAGCTTAAAGCCTCAACAGATCTTCGCGACGCGCTGACGGATGATGGTGAGGCAGGCGCGATCTTTCATGCTCACGGACTTTGGCTAATGCCGAATGTGTATCCGGCTTGGGTGAAGCTGCGCTGGCCGGGTCGGGTAAGGCTTATCCACTCGGTGCACGGTATGCTTGGCGGACCAGCTCTGAAGATTTCAACGCTGAAAAAAAGAGTGTTCTGGATGCTGCTTCAGCGCGCAGCGCTGTCAGCGGCGGACTGTCTACACGCCACTGCGGAGGCGGAGTACGAAGAAATACGAGCCCGCGGACTGCGCGCGCCGGTAGCTATCATACCACATGGCATTGACATTCCGGATATCAGCGACCTTGCCCGTCCGACTGCCCGCGAAAGAACAATCCTTTCCTTGGGGCGAATTCATCCTAAGAAAGGTTTGGACCGGCTGGTTCGGGCCTGGGCCAGTCTGGAGTGCGAACATCCCGACTGGCGAGTTCGGATCGTCGGGCCAGCTGAGCGGGGGCACGACACCGAGTTGCGCGGAATGATCGCGCGGTTGGGCATCCAGCGCATGAGCGTCGAAGGTCCCGTGTACGGCGAGGCAAGGACGGTCCTTTATCGTGCTGCAGATGTCTTCGTTCTGCCCACCTTGCACGAAAATTTTTCGATGACTGTTGCCGAGGCGTTGGCAGCGGAAGTCCCGGTTATCTCAACGAAGGGAGCGCCATGGCAGGGGCTTGAGACCGAACGTTGTGGCTGGTGGATCGAACAGGATACCGGCGCGCTTGCGAAAGCTCTAGTTCAAGCAATGTGTCTGCCTCGATCCGAATTGTTTCTTATGGGTGAGCGCGGGCGAAGTTGGATGGCGCGTGATTTCGGATGGCGCAGCATCGCAAGGGAAATGAGTGAAGTATACACTTGGCTCTCAGGCCGCGGGCCGATGCCACAGAGTATCCGATCCAAGTGATAGGCGTACGGCTTTTTGCGGCGGTTGAGCTGTGACGCAGAAACGCGACGACCCTACGGCGGGCGCAAAGGTAGATTCATGAACACCCGAGTGAGACGGCCCAGCGCTGCTCGCGCAGCGATCGTGGCGACAATCTTGCTCACCATTTTGGCGTCGACAGCAAGCACGGCGTCCGTCGTCGTGGGAGCATCCGGCCTCTGCCTCGTGATCATCTGGATGCTACTTTGGAATGGAAGCGATCCCCCAATCCTGTTGTTGCCGGCGCTGTTCCAATGGTCGGAGGTAGCGCTCCAGCCATTGTCCACAATCTGGCTACAAGTCCCTTTGAACAACCTCTCTCCGTACGGAGCAGATCTTGAGTATGGAGCGCTCTATGGGCTCGCTGGCGTCGCAGCCCTGTCGATGGGGCTGTATCTTGGTGCCGGGCGAACAAGCGGCACACCACTTGCGGTACGATTGAGATTGGAAGCCGCGGATTGGCAGTTCAGATCGGTGGCCCGCTTCGCCTTCGCCGCGATAGCTGCAGGATATGTGTTGGCAGCAATCTCCGGTCAAGCCGGACCCGCGCGCGAAGTAATCAACCAGGCAAGCAACATCAAGTACGTTGGGCTATTTGTGCTTGTTTATTGGTGCCTGGTTCGAAGGAGCCATACCAGCGTTGTGGTCGGCGTCATGGCATTTGAGATCGTTTTTGGGATGACCGGCTTTTTCGCCCAGTTCAAAAGCTCTGTGCTAACGTTTTTTATTGCCGCGATTGCGGCAAGGCCCCGGCTACGTTCGACTGACGTCGCTGTAGTAGCAATCGCAGCGACGCTGATCGTGTTCGTTGCCGCGTTCTGGTCTGTGGTTAAGCCGGAGTATAGGAAATATCTTAATCAAGGCAGCGATGCTCAGACGGTATCGGTGCCGATTTCGGGGCGTCTGTCTTATCTTCAAGATGCGGCGACATCCTTCGACTCAGCACAACTGGCCGATGGTATAGAGCGATTGGTAGCGCGGCACGCGTATATCGAGTTTCTGGCGCTTACGCTGGAGAATGTTCCACGCAGTGTCCCTCACGAAGATGGCCAGCTGACGCTCGCTGTTATCGCGCATATGGCGATGCCGCGGTTTTTGTTCCCGAACAAGCCGATCCTTTCGAGCGATACCGAGATCATGGCCAAATACACCGGCTTGACCATGACCTGGAACGAGCACACCTCCATCAGCATTGGCAACTTAGGGGAACTCTACATCGATTTCGGCTTGTTTGGAGGACTCGTGGCCGCCGGCGTAGTCGGATGGCTCGTTGGCAATGTCTACCGCGTCTTACGACGACATCGAGGCTCGCCCGCGCTAATCACCTCTGGTCTATGTCTGATGGTAGCGCTGCAGATCGCCTATTTCGGGACGGCATACGTCAAGCTAATGGGTGCCTTTGTCTATTGCGCAATTATCTCGGTTCTGGTGCAGCGGCGCGGTCTGCCGCGTATCTTGCCTTGGGTCTTCGATCGCCCATTGAGAGTGTCGCGATCCGGCGCGTTACCACCACGGGCATAGTAGAGTTCCGGGAGCACGGGCAGTATGTTGGCGGCTTGCACCTGCTGCAGGTTCGGCAGGATTGCATGGTGGCAACTGACACTAGGCGTCCGGTCTCGCGGATATTCTGAAGAGCTGGTGCTTACGACTTGGAAAAAACTGACCAATGGATCGCAAGACGCAATCTGCTGCGGAGCCTCCTGCAATAGACATCGCTGCGAACCGCAGTGCCCGCAAGTGGTCGCAAAGTGAGATTGTGTGGCGCGCACTGTGGGAGATCTCTCACCCCTTGTTTGCGTGGAGCCCAAGACCATTCTGGGGCTGGCGGAGGGCGCTACTGCGAATTTTCGGAGCGCGAGTTGGACGCGAGGTGCATATCCACCCGAGTGTTCACATTACAATCCCTTGGAACATTACAGTGGGAGATCATTCGTCGGTTGGCGACAGGGCGATCCTCTATGCGCTGGGGCCAATAACAATTGCCGAACGTGTCACTATATCGCAAGGCGCACACTTGTGCGCGGGCACTCATAACCACCGCTGCCCGACCATGCCGCTCGAGAAGTCGCCGATCGATATCGAAAAGGAGGTTTGGATCTGCGCTGACGCCTTTATCGGGCCCGGGGTGTGTGTCGGCGCGCGCGCAGTGGTCGGCGCCCGATGTGTCGCGATGAACAACGTCGAACCAAATGTCGTCGTGATAGGGAATCCCGCCCGATTGTTGCGCCGGCGGAGTGAAGAATAGGGAGACCGTGTGTGGATCTCAAATCGATTGCAATTCTGCCACTGAACCGAAGACAGAAGTCGTTAGGACGAGTTCGATGAGTGTAGGTGCAGCGGAGGGCGGTGCCGAACCCAAGGCGCAACATCGCACCGACAAAATACGTGTAACCGTGGTCGTTCCAGTCAAAAATGAAGAGTCCAATCTATTGCGGTGTCTCGGTACGCTGTCACGATTTAGCGAAGTAGTGGTTGTCGACTCCAACAGCACCGACGGCACTCGAGAGATCGCGCGCAGTTCGGGTGCAAGATTCATCGAGTTCAATTGGGATGGTCAATATCCAAAGAAGCGCAACTGGCTCCTGATCAACCACAACCTGGAAAATGGTTGGGTACTATTTCTCGACGCAGATGAGTTTGTCGGGCAAGAGTTTTGCGACGAGGTGGCTACTGCTATCGAGTCAACTGACCACGTCGGATATTGGCTCAACTACTCGAATTTTTTTCTTGGTCGTCGTCTGAAGCATGGCGTTCCACAGCGGAAACTGGCCCTGTTCAAGGTAGGTGCCGGCCTCTATGAGAGAATTGAGGAAGACTGCTGGAGCGGACTTGATATGGAGGTCCACGAGCATCCAGTGCTGGCGGGATCTGTAGGAGAGATCCGCACACCTGTCACGCATAACGATTATCGGGGTATTGAAAAATTTCTGGATCGGCATCGCGACTATGCGCGCTGGGAGGCGCGGCGCATTTTGTTCCTCGAGCAGGAGGGTAAAGCCGGCGTGAGTTTCACTTCACGTCAGAGGTTCAAATACCGCTACGTGACTCGCGGGTGGTATCCGTTGTTCTACTTCGCGTATTCTTATGTTGTTAAGCTCGGCTTCCTCGATGGCGCTGCAGGATTGAATTACGCCTTCTACAAGGCTTGGTACTTTCTCACGATCGGGTTGATTGTGCGTGAACTGCGCCGCGAGACCGCGGGGGCGGCTCCGGCTCCCGGAGCTGACATTAAAGTCGGGCCTGTCCCACGTCAGCAGATGTGAGGCAAAACGAGCTGCTGAAAGAGCGGAGGATCTTGGGCTCGTCGTTACCACCCGAGGAGTGGAGCATGAGACCTAGATCCAATACGCCGAGATCGCCTTTGTAGCGGCTTATCCACGGCATCCGACGGGCAATCCGCAAGCCCGTTCTTAGCATTTTACGACGGACAGTATTCATAAGCATGACATCTGAGATACCATGAGTTCTGAACCAACTAAGCAGCGCGAGCGCGTGCTTTACCTTTGTGATTGGCTCCCGCCTGACTACGGTGCCGTGGGACAATACAGTCTCCTTTTCGCACGGGAGCTTGCTGAAGAGGGGCGAGATGTTACGCTCGTCGGGCTCTCCTCAAGCGAGATGAGCGAGCGAGTGGGGGCCTGTGGTGCTGGTTCCCTGCGCGAGAAGCGGCTCTATGCACCGGCGTACGACAAGGCCTCCCACGTGCGCCGATTGGTGTGGACGGCTTCAACCAATACGCGACTACTCTGGCACGCCCGGCGCGAATTGCGGACGGCGGACACAATTCTGTTCACGGGAAGCCCGCCGTTTCTTCTGCACTGGATCGCGCCGCTCAATGTGTTCATTCGCAAGCGGCTCGTATATCGCATCACGGACTTTCATCCTGAGTGCCTTATGGCTCAGTTCGAGCATCCGAGTTTGCCACTTCGGATGTTTTATTGGCTGACACTATTTTGGCGTCGGCGCGTCCACGAGTTTGAGGTGCTTGGGCATGATCAGGCCGCGCGTCTACAGGAAGCAGGTCTACCGAAAGAGCGCTCCAGACTGAAGCGCGACCCGTCGCCGATCGAATTCGTGGCGGGGACTTTGCCTCTGGAGAGACCAGACGCAGCACGTGGCCGGCTGCTGCTACTTTACTCCGGCAACTGGGGTGTGGCTCATGACTATCGTACCTTCATTGAAGGCTATGCACTGCATCACCGCGAAGGGACGGGGCGCTTCGTCCTGTGGCTCAACGCGGTTGGCAGCGCGGTTGGTGCAATCGAAGCGGAGCTCAAGCGCCAATCGCTTCCGTATGTTCGGGGTGCACCAGTCGATTTGCAACAACTTGCCAGCTTATTGATCACTCCGGACGCTCATTTGATCACCTTGTCGGATGCGTTCGTCGGCTATGTGTTGCCCTCGAAAGTGCATGCCTGCATAGCTTCTGGTCGGCCGATTTTTTACCTCGGCAGTACGCGATCGGATGTGCACGGCCTCTGCACTGAACTGATGCGGGCCCCCTACCACCGGGTCGATGTCGGTGACATTGAGGCGTGTCGAGCCGCCCTTGATAACCTCGCGCAAGAGATTGACGGTGGTAGCGTCACTCGCGGCTCGAGGATACCTTTGCAGGATAGCACCAGGAGAGATGAATGAAGCGGGCGTTGGTATGTGGTGCGGGTGGCTTCATTGGCAGCCATCTTGTCAAGAGATTGAAGCGGGAGGGTTTCTGGGTGCGCGGCGTCGACCTCAAGTATCCTCGTTTCGCCGAGACGGAGGCCGATGATTTCATTAGGGGCGATCTTAGAGATTTTGCGACCTGTTGCGATGCTGTGGACAGTCGCTTCGATGAAATCTACCAGCTTGCGGCAGACATGGGAGGGGCAGGGTATATCTTTACAGGCGAGAATGATGCGGATGTCATGCACAATTCGGCTCAGATCAATCTTAATATTCTTGAGGCGTGCCGGCGGCGGAATTCGAAGAATATTTTCTATTCCTCTTCAGCTTGCATCTATCCTGAGCACATTCAGCGCGATCCAAACAATCCGGGCCTGGCTGAGCCAGATGCGTACCCGGCTGCACCCGACAGCGAGTATGGCTGGGAAAAGCTGTTCAGCGAGCGCCTTTACAACGCCTATGCCCGCAATCACGGTTTCACGGTCCGAATAGCGCGCTACCATAATATTTTCGGGCCAGAGGGCGCTTGGAACGATGGTCGCGAGAAGGCGCCTGCCGCGCTCTGTCGAAAGGTGGCTGAGGTTCTGGACGACAGAGAAATCGAAGTATGGGGGGACGGCGAACAAACTCGCTCCTTCCTTTATATCGACGAGTGCGTCGAGGGAACGTTGCGCCTCATGCGGTCGGCTTGTGCCGATGTGCTCAATATTGGCTCGGATGAGATGGTGTCTATCAACCGCCTCGTGGCGCTAATTGCTGTCATCGCGAACAAGAAAGTGCACATCCGCCACATTCCAGGTCCGGTTGGCGTACGTGGGCGCAAATCTGATAACCGGTTGATACAGGAGAAGCTCGATTGGCGCCCGAACGCACCGCTTGAGGGCGGGATAAGGCGAACTTACACTTGGATTGCTGACCAAGTGGCGATCGACCGCCAACGTCGAGGACCGGCGGCGGCATAGCTTCCCAGTGCTCTATCGCATCCCGTGCCCACATAGTATTGCTGCTCAGGGATTATTGCTTGTGCGGACGGGCGACGCTTCACGTGGCGACGAATACCTCTGCTATGACTGCTCCTTTTGCATAATTCAGCAAAACGTCCGACTGCACTGATGCCGCGCGGCGGCGAGCCACGGACGTGGTGCATATTTGAGCTCCAAGTCGGCGGCCATCGTGTCTCGCAAGGGTGCGATGGTCAGGATTTTCGCCCACTTAGAAGTAGACGTAAAAATGGCCGCGGCGAATGGAGGCTATTGTGTTGAGCAGTCTTGCGCGAACATCACGTTTCCTTGCTGTGCACCCTCTCACGAAGCGGAACAGAACCCGAGCTTGGGCGAGATACGTCGGATGGCAAATCCGTAGCCGGCTCCACGATGAGGTCATCGTGCCTTGGATCGGCGATCAGCGCCTTGCCATCCGGAGAAGCATGTGGGGAGCCACGGGCAATGTTTACGCTGGCCTTCATGACTTCTCGGAAATGATGCTCGTCCTGAACTTTTTGCGGGATGGCGACCTCTTTGTTGATGTCGGTGCGAATGTTGGCTCTTACACCGTTCTGGCGTCAGGTGTTTCTGGCGCCCGATCGATCGCGTTCGAGCCCGCGCCAGAGACTGCCGCGTTGTTGCGTCGCAACATCAACCTCAATCATCTTGAGCATCTTGTTGTTGTCCGGGAAATGGCCGCCAGCGAGTCCGAAGGTATTGTTTCCTTCACCGCAGGCCATGGCCCGATGAACGCCGTCAATTCGGATGGGGCGCGTCAAGTGCGAGCCGTGCGCCTGAACGATGAGCTGCGCGGTGAGCGCCCGGCCATGATTAAGATCGACGCCGAAGGCCATGACGAAGCGATTTTAAACGGCTCCCGCGAGGTTCTGGCGTGCGAAAGTTTGAAGATTATCATAATCGAAGATATCGCACCCCCGATCGTATCTACGTTGGCCAAACACGATTTTGCAATTGCGTATTACGACCCCCTTCGCCGCGAATTTATGGACAGTCGGAGCGACGTGGCGCCTAATCCGATTTATTTGCGTGACCGGTCTTTCGTCAATTCTCGGATCGCAGGCGCGAAGCCTATCAACGTATTTGGCTCGGTGATCCCTTGATCGACTCGACGGGCTTGGTCGCTTCGTCGGTCATTGCTGATATGGTCTTCGGACTGTTTCAGCGCGTCAACTCGCGCAAAGCCTAGATTATCTTCTCGGTCGACTTGCCATTCCGTGCCATGACGCATCTCCCTTTGAGCGCTTTGAAATGGCCGGATTTGAACTTAACTGCCGGTGGCAGACCAGGAGAGTTGGCGTGGTTATAAAACGGTTTGCCAAATCCCTTATTTCTATTACGCCGTATCGGGTTGTGCGGAATACGGAGGGCAACAGGTTCCAAGCTATTGAAGCGTGCCTCCGTCAGATGCGGACGCGCGGATACCAACCCGGCGTTATAGTCGACGGTGGTGCGCACCTAGGGCAATTCAGCCTAGAGGCCAAATCGCTCTTCCCTTCCGCTCGCTTCCATCTCATCGAGCCTCAAACATCTTGCCATCTGGCACTCTCCAACCTGTGCCGTGTCAACGGCTTTGAATTTCATCCGTTCGCGCTGGCTGCAGAGAACTGCGACCTAAGATTGAATAGTGACGACACTCCGAGCACGGGCGCCCACATCAGCGATAGCGGTAGCATTATCGAAGCGCGGACTCTAGATACCCTGCTTGCAGGATCAATCGCACACGTTGACAGGGCCATGCTGAAGCTGGACCTTCAAGGTTATGAACTGCACGCCCTGCGGGGTGCCACTCGAATTCTCGATGTTGTCGAAGTGATCCTGACGGAAGTGTCGTTCTTTCAGCAGGCATATGAGCCCAAGATCGTCGACCTCGTGTCCTTCATGACCTCCCAAAACTACATTCTCTACGACGTAGCGTCGCTCTCGGGAAGAACGCGAGACAACAGGCTGAGGCAGGGGGACTTCATTTTCGTTAAAGGCGACAGCAAGCTTCTTGACGACGGTCGATGGAGCTAGGCTGATCTTCCCGTCGGTCGTCGCTTTTTGCGTCGCCGGAGTTCAATAAGATCGTCGACATGTCACAAGCCGCCATTGACCGCTATTTGACCGCTACACTCTCCTGATCGATCATAATCGCCGGTGGGTCGCTGGCTTGGCGTGCGCTTCAGACATCGGAGGCGATGCCGCGTTACGGGTGCGGGTGGTGGCGCACCTGGAAATGTCGCTAAAGTGTCTTGAGCGCCACCGCGATTGTCTCGCAGCGGACCTCGCGAAAAGATTGCCTCGCAACCACTGATGAGTTCTCTGACACCACCGCGCTGATCGGCATCTCCATAGTATCTACACACTCCTAATGCGCGGGGCGCTTAGGATCGGCAATCGGTGGCGCTGGCTAATCCGGAGGCAGTCCGGAGAATTGGCTCAAATCAGGCGAGCTCTGATGGCAGCGTCCCCACCCGGCTCACCCGCGACGTCGAAGGACTTCCGAATGGAGCGGCTGCTCAGCCTTCAGTGAGATCCACCATCGACGAGAAGAGTGTCGGAAGCGTTGGGCTGCGCGCCGTGAGGATTGGGAGCCAGCCCAATAGTGCGTGGCACGGTAATGCGCTTGTCTTGGCCGGAAGTGGCTTCAAACTCGGTTTCTAGATCGTAAGCGCTGCGCCGAACACACGTTGCCGATCTGAGGTCGGGTCGGTGATGTTCGGGCATGGCGCACAATCTATACGACCATAGTGATGACCATAGTGACGTCACTACGCCCATGCGGTCGCGCCGGGTGGAGTTGCTGACTGGGCCAGAGCGTCGGCGCAAGTGG